>Ga0182792_1000584_pt1 | contig 33232 bp, 31 predicted proteins | sample Passage237B_FD_130497 | JGI IMG/M metagenome (GOLD analysis project Ga0182792, IMG submission 130497) | Cellulose adapted compost microbial communities from Newby Island Compost Facility, Milpitas, CA, USA - Passage2 37B (version 2) (version 2) ...
AAGTGTAATTATGATTCTGATGGAGCGATTAGGATGACCAGTCCGAAGAGCCTAATCTCGACATCTGATAAATATACTCCTACACGAAGCACAATCCTGAAGGGATTGCATGTTTATAGAAAACCTACGTAATATTTACGTTCGACCCCGACGGGGTCGTATGTCAAACAAATTAGTATTTTCTATAAACATTTGACCTCTTTGCGATCTTTTTCAATGAAAGGACTTGTAAAAAAACAGTCGACATCCTCCATTCGTTAGACCATACAAACATATTAAAAATCTCGGTTCCTTCGCCGAGCTCAGCATGACAAAGGGAGAATGACATTTTACTATACAATCATTCGAACATCTGAAAATTCATATAGCCTCCTGAACACCATTTATCCCACCACCCTAAACAAAAAAGGCCTGCTCATTTCTGAACAGACCCCATGAAACATAACACAAACAAACCTGAGAAAATCAATGAACACTGGATAAGTCCACATCCGCTCCTTTATTTTTTCTTAACATAATCAATACAAAAGGCACGCAGATCAAAAACAGAATCCCCAGATAAAGAAATGCATCCATATAGGATAGAATCATTGCCTGCTTGGTAACACCCAGATCCATGAGCTTGTACCCTTTGGCAAGGGCCTGATCCGCTGTGTATCCTTTGGCTATAAAGCCCTGCTGCATCTGATGAATCCTGTCCATGGTACTCCCACCATCCACACTAAGGTGCGACACCACATCCGAGCGGTGCTGAACACTTTTCCTGACAATAAATGTGTTAATTATGGCGATCCCAAACGATCCGCCTAGCTGTCGCATCAAACCAGTAAACGCTGCCCCCTGTCCAATCTCCTCGCCTTTCAGACTGGAAAGAGAAAGATTCGTAATCGGCATAAATAATAGTGCCAGCCCTACACCTCTTGTTATCAAGGCCCAGAAAAAGTCATCTCCGGATGTATAAGGTGACAATATGTGATACGCCCAGAAACTAAAGACAAAGAACAGAAACATTCCTACTGCCACCAGATACTGGGCCGGAAATCCTTTTTTCAAAACAGTTCCCATAACGGGCATCATACATGCTGTGGCAAGCGATGCCGGAACCATAAGGATACCGGCCTGGGTAGCAGTCCACCCTAATATAGACTGGGTATACAAGGGAATTATGAAGGTTGACCCAAACAACCCAAACCCCAGCACAAAGGAAAGAATCGTTCCAATCTTCAGATTAAAGTTCCTTAACACTTTAAACGAAACAATAGGATTCTTATAAACACTTTCTCTCCAGATAAAGAAGAAGAATCCTAATACCGCCAGCACAGAGCATATAACAATACTTTCACTACTGAACCAATCCTCTTCCTGTCCTTTTTCCAATACAAATTGCAACGACCCGATTCCCACAGCCAGCAGTATGATACCCCACCAGTCAATATCCTTTGCAGGAGTTTTTTCTGCGTATTTAGGACTCCTTACATACTGAATAGTAAGAATTGCTGCAATGATACCAATGGGTATGTTGATATAAAATATATAAGGCCATGAATAATTGTCAACGATATAACCTCCTAGCGGAGGACCTAATGTAGGTCCGACAATCACCCCCAAACCGTAAATGGCCTGAGCCATTCCTCTCTCCGCCAATGGGAAACTTTCTGTTATAATGGTCTGCGAGGTAACCAGCAATGCTCCCCCGCCAATCCCCTGTAACAAACGGAATAATATAAGTTCGCCTATCGACGTAGAATTTCCACAAAGAAACGAACAAATGGTAAACAGAATAATGGATGCAGCAAAGTAGTTTCTCCTTCCAAACTGCTGAGACAGCCAGCTGGTCATAGGCATTACTATAACGTTTCCTATGGCATAGGATGTAATAACCCAGCTGACCTCAGCCGTTGTACAACCAAGATTACCACCCATCTCATTCAGGGCCACGTTTACGATGGTGGTATCTATCACCTCCAGAAGAGCACAAAATATTACGGTAATAGTAATGATAACCCGTCGGGCTCCATACTCAACAAGTGAGTCTGACTCTATAAGCGACATTTATAAAAACTTTATTGAGGTAATCAAAGACCTAAGCCTTAAGGATATTAGTTCAAATGTACTTCGGCAACGACGTTCATCCCCGGACGAAGTTCTTTCACCATGGGATCATCATTAGCAAACTCTATTCTAACAGGCACACGCTGTACGACTTTCACAAAGTTGCCACTGGCATTATCAGGAGGAAGCAACGCAAAACGTGATCCTGTTGCCGGAGAGAAGGAAGCTACTTTGGCTTTAAACTTATGATGCGGGAAGGCATCTACTTCTACTGTAACATCCTGTCCGACTTTCATTTTCTCAAGCTGTGTTTCCTTAAAGTTTGCCGTTACCCACACTTTATCGCTTACAACAATATTAAACAACTGTTGCCCAGCCTGCACGAGTTGTCCCGGCTCAAGATTGATCGCAGAGACCAGTCCATCTGCCTGAGCGGTGATTACAGTATAGGAAAGATTTAACAATGCATTATCAAGATCCGCTTCTCTTTGCTTGATCATTGAAGCGGCCACTTTGATTTGCTGCATGGTAGCATTAGATTGTGAAGCAACAGCTTTGGACTGGCTTTCCGTAGCTTTTTTCTGATCTTCCAGTACTTTTAGCTGACGCTCTGCCATCTGCTTTTCTGCCAGCGCCTGCTCATATTGCACCTGGGTTATGGAATGATCCTTAATCAGGTCTGAATAACGCTCAAAATCCTTTTCAGCTCTCCAAAGACGTACTTTGGCCGCTTCAATATTGGCCTCGGCTGTACTGATGTTAGACTTTGACGATACCGTATTGGCAGCAGCTGCATTGGTATTGGCATGAGCCACTTCAAAGTTGCTCCGGGCATTATCCAGGGCTGCCTGAGCCTGCATTACTTTAATTTTCATTTCCCTGTCATCAAGAATAACCAAGGTATCTCCTTTTTTAACCAGTTGGTTATCCTTTACCCTTACCGAAGAAATATAACCTGAAATACGTGGTATTACAGGACTTATATTCCCGTTTACCTGTGCATCTTCTGTCTCTTCATTGTTTTGCCCGTGTATATATTTACTTATCCCGTAATAACCTCCAAGAGCAATAAGCACTACAAGAATAATCACAAAGGTTTTACTTTTCTTTTTAACGCCTCCCTGATCATTGGTCGCGCCATTAACCTTCATGTTTTTAAAAGATTTGTTTTCTACAATTTCAATGGTTTCCATAATGGAATTAGCAGCTATAATTACAAATTATTTTTTGGGTTCACTGGTAGCAATACCTGAGGTTTGCAACAGTTTGCGGTACGCCACTGCTGCGTCTGCTTTTGAATGCGCATAGTCCAGGTTAGCCAGCAGTTCCTGAACAAATGCATCTAATAAATCGGTGGTGGTTACAAGATTATTACGATACTTATTTTTGGTTATCCTATTGTTTTCCGAAGCCTGTTCTACAGCCTTCGCATAGACCTCTATTTTCTTTTTACTCAAAACATATCCTTCAAAAGCCTGAGCGACTTCCAGCTTCACTCTGTCGTTCATGATATCCTGAGTTGCCTTAATTTCTGCCAGCCTGATTTTGGCCGATTTTACTTTGGCACCTGTCTTCCATATAGAAGCTACATTGTAGGTGAGGCCGAGACCGGCATTCCAGGCATTTGAAATGGTAAACAGATCGGGAATGTTCGCTGCAAAATATCCCGCAGTAACTCTCAGATTAGGATAATAATCTGCTTTTGCTATTTTAATTCCTGAGAAGGCCGACTGCTCCCTGTATTTAAGCGCTTCCAGGTCATGTCTGTTCGACAGGGCAATTTGCTCAAACTCAGAAAACGTTCTTGAATCCTCTACATCCACAAAAGAAGTACTATCCAGTTGAAGTACGGTGGTTTCATCCAACCCCAGCATAATATTCATGTGAAGATTGGCCAGGCGTTGATTGCTTTCAGCATCCAACAGTGCCAGCTCAATATTCGATTGCTGAAGCTGCACCCGCAGCAGGTCATTTCTGGCTATCAGTCCGTTTCTCTCCATATTGGCAAAATCGGCTGACCGTTGCTCTGCCTGTTTTAAATTCTCTTTAATGATTGCAACACTAGTCTGTGCTTTATACAAATTGCCATAGGCAGCAACAGCATTCTGAACAACAGCATCTTTGTCATTTTCTGCATCAAGCCTGGTAGCCTCTTCAAGGTATTTGGCTGATGCTATTCCGTTTTTGGTCCGAAATCCTGTAAACAAAGGAATGGAGCCATTAACGATGGCATAAGCAGCCTCGTCGATATCCGGCGAGCTCGTATTGCCCAAAGGCCCGCCAATTTTGGGTCTTGTCAGACGTACGTAGTTGGCACTTCCACTTAAATCAGGTAATCTTCTTTCCCTTGCTTCTACTGTCGATGCTGTAGCCGCTTCTATCTTTACCTTATTCAGCTTAAGCTGTTTATTATTCTGGAGGCACAACTCTATTGCCTCCTGAAGCCTGAGAAATTTAGGGCTCTGTGCGAGAGATACCTCTGAACTTAACCCTGCTATAACAAGTATAGCAGTCATCATTCTTTTTGGTGTGCGTAGCATTGCTTTCTAAGGTCTTATCGGTTATTAAGAATTCCTGTAATAAAAATTTCGCTAAAGACTTTGATCCGCTTTCCAATCAAATCCAAATCATCCTGTCCCAGCTGGTAAGAATTTTTGTCTTTAATTGTAATGCTTCTCAGTCCATTCATAGATGAAATAAACAAATCGGCATATTCAGAAACATCAATATCCCTAAACTCATTATTGTTTATCCCTTCTTGCAAAATTTCAGCAACCACTGCTACTTCCGACCTGAAAAAATTATTCAGGAGATCACCTAACATAGGTTTGATCGTCTCCATGGTCATTTTAATTTTTCCAAGATTCCCAAATGCATTCAGAAAATACGCATGCCTCTTTTCCACATACATTTCGAGCTTCTCCCCTGCAGCACCCTCTGATTCAATAACTTGATCCTTTACATTCGCAAAAAAACCGTCCTGTTCCCTTTTTACAACTGCTCTGAATAAGGCATCCTTATCTGCGAAATAATAGTAAAGGGAAGCCTTGGACAATCCTACATCTGAGGCAATTTCAGCCATTGTAGTCTTCGCAAGTCCATAATAACCAAATCGTTTCATAGCCGCACCCAAAATTAAATGCACCTTACTATTATCCGTATTTGACAAAGGTTCGACCATTTGACTATTTGACTTTTTTACTTAACTAGTCAAATGTACAACTAAAATATTGACAAAAACACTCCTTTTGGGAAGAATATTTTTTTGAACTTTTACAAGACTGACTGCTAAAATTCTGAAGAAATTCTGAAGTACTTTTGAGGCAATTTTAGGAAAAAAAAACAGATCCGGATTAGGGATAAAACCTGTAAAAACGCCATTGAAGGCAAAAAATGAAACCTATTGTTGCCTCAACAATTAGTGTACAAAATCAATGCATAAACTAGTATTATTTTTTCCTCCTGGCCAAAGCTTTTTCTTTATTTTCCTTTACCCTGAATTGTACAATCCTGGTAATGAGTTTTACAGGCAATGGCTTATCCAAAGGAAACTGAACCGCACCTTTTGAGGTCTTATATGCAGAAAGTTCTGCCGAAAAAGCTGTTATACCAGAATTGGTAGGGTAAAAACCAATATGTTTTTTATACCCTGCAAAATATACCAGCACTCCGTTTAATTTATACGCTGGTATATTATAACTTATACTTTCCTCTGCCTGAGGAGCAGCTTTAATAATTATCTGCCTGAGCTGTTCCAGTAACGTTTTAATTTCATCGGGAAAAGTATTGATATATTCTTCCACTGAAGTAAACTTATGAGCTTCCATTATTCCTATCCATTAACACCTTTAAACTTTAAGCATTTAACTAAAAACTATATTTTACCTTCCCTTTTTACGCCGTTCCGAAACCTGTTGTCCACCAATTCCCCAATTATCGGTCGCTACTTCGTCGATCACCACCACCGTGGTTTCAGGATTCTTATTAAGCACTTTCTGTAACAACTCCGTTACCCCTTTTATAAGCTCAGCCTTCTGTTCTGAGGTAACATTTTCATCTGTAATTTTTATGTTGACGTATGGCATAATTTATTTTATTTAAAAAGCAACTTTTTCCAATATCCCCATCTTCCTAATTTCTCCCTCCTATACACCTGAATATAAAAGAACTTAACCAAAAAGAATATCTACTTTTATGTCTTCCTTCGAAATTATTTTTAACTCCAATATAACCTCTTTCAAAAGTTCATCAGTATAAGGTACCTTGACAGACACTGTTTAAACTAAACCAAAAAACATTTTAGCAAAAATATCATCTAAAGATCTGAATCTAAAAAACTTCCTATGATTAATACCCTTTTCCTTAGCCGAAGTTCAAGAGGGCTCTTTTGAAAAGGCTGCTTACTTCTTTAATTTTACTACTCAACTGGTACATTTCATGCAACGGATTTATACACGCACACTGATTTTCAGCTTCTGTTTTCTATTACTCATTAAAGCATTTGGTCAGGATACCCTTCAAACTCATTCAGACACGCTGGCAGTTCTCCAACAGGATCAGGATACTTTAATTGCTCAACCGGATACGCTTCCCCAGAAACGAGAAAAGGTATTTCGTAAAAATGCTGAAATGGCAGCTATTTTTGCTGATTCGACCAAACTTACCAGTAGTGACTATCAGGTTCGGATAGAAAAAAACTTTACCATTCTTTCTCTTATAAAAAACAAAAGTGTTTTAAGTCCCGCCATCGGTACAATCCAGAAAAAGCTTACCGACAGCGATTCTGCCTTACAGGTATTAAAAGAAACAATTCAAAATAACAGTCATGTACTGGGACTTAGAAACCTGCAAATGTTTCGTAGTTTGCTAAACGATATTCAATCTGATATAGAACACCAGAGGCTGGTACTTGATAGTGCAGAAGCTACACTGAATAACCTGAAAAGCGAACTAAAGGTATTGATGCAGGACACCATTCTCAGAAGCCTGATGCGAGATTCTGTGAACCGACAACTATTTTCTGCACAGCTAAAAGAAATGCGGGAAGCCTGGCGGACAGGCACCACCCGATTAAAGGAAAGTACAACACTTATTAATTTACTTCAAACCCACAACTCCGCAAATGCCATTGCCACTGCTGCCCTGCTTGAGAAAGTGGACAATCTTCTGGTCTCCTCCTTTTCAAGAGTATTCAGTAAAGAATTCACCTACATATGGGAACCTGAATCCATCCAGACTCAGGACCAGTTAAAAGATGCGTACGAGAATGCACGTAAAGGAGAACGAAAAGCACTTAACTATTACTTTAAATACAGCTTAAACAACAGGCTCATTCTTCTTGTCATCGGACTAATATTTGGAATATGGCTATACCGCAATATCTACCGGCTTAAAAAATCAAATGCATTAGACAAGGTGGATTATCTGGGTATCGACTATTTGTACCCGCATTATATAGCTTCCACATTTATTGTTCTGTTTACACTGGCACCTTTTTTTGATCTGGATGCACCATCAGTGTACATAGAATCCATGCAGTTTCTGTTAATTCTGACACTTACCTTTATCTGTTTTAAAAAATGGCCGGGCAATCTCTTCCTCTATTGGCTTGCAATGGTCGTGCTGTTCATTTGTTTCTCCTTTACGCATCATATTCTGGTCCCAGGAATACTACAGCGCATAGGACTTATTGCTCTTAACCTGCTATCGGTTGTATTCGGATCGCTGTTTCTGAGAGGATTAAAAAACTACCTGCAATTAAAAGGCTTTTTGAGGTTTGTAATTATCCTTCACAATGTAATGAATATCCTGGCTATTGTATGCAACATCTTTGGCCGCTACACCTTGTCTCAAATCCTGGGCAATACCGCAATCTTTTCTTTTGCTCAGGCGATCGGCCTGGCTGTATTCAGCAAGATATGTATAGAAGCCATACTGATACAAATAGAAGCAAGCCGAATCCGACAAGGATTTAATAGCAATTTTGATTTTTATTCTGTCATTAAAGACTTTAAGGGACTTGTATTTTTTATGGTGGTTCTACTATGGGTAATTGTATTTACAACGAACCTGAACATCTACAATACAGTGAAAGATGCCTTAACCACGTTCATGAGCTCTAAACGCACGATAGGTAGTGCCAGCTTTACGCTTGGTGGAGTAGTATTATTTTTCCTCATTATATGGGTGGCTCATTTACTGCAAAAGTATGTCGGTTATTTCTTCGGAGATACGGGCAATGAAGATGTTCAAAATAAAAGCCAACGTTCCAGAATGCTTATTGCCCGTCTCGTGGTACTCTGTGTGGGCTACCTGCTGGCGGTAACAGCCTCCGGACTCCCTGTTGACAAAATCACCATAGTACTGGGAGCTCTTGGTGTCGGTATCGGTCTTGGTTTACAGAATATTGTTACCAACTTTGTATCAGGCATTATACTTATTTTTGACCGGCCGCTTCAGGTGGGCGATGCCATTGAAATCGGAAACAAAGCAGGAAAGGTCAGAGAGATTGGAATACGCTCTAGTACACTGGTTACCAACAATGGTGCAGAAGTAATTATACCAAATGGGGATATATTGTCGCAACATATTACCAACTGGACATTAAGCAACACCCAGCAAAGACTTTCCTTTATTGTGACAGTAAATGGTAATCAGGATATGGAACAGGTCACCAGCGCGATCAAAAACATCATCTCTTCCTCTTCTTATGTAATGCCAGACACCACTCCATCCATTGAGTTTCTTTCTCTTAAGAAAGAAGCCTGCGAGCTCAAAGTACATTTCTGGTGTAGAGATATATTCAGAACAGAAGAAGCCAAAAGCTATATTTTATACACACTCTATAAAGAACTAGGCGAAGGGAATATTGCATTAAAAGTATAATACAACGATTAGACAATTTTTCTTTAGCCTCCTTTATGTTTTATAATTTTAAACTTAAAGGAGGCTATTGTATTTATTCTCCCATGCCCCCCACAATCACAATAGTTACAACGATTCATCCTATGGTCAAAAAGATGAACATTCCGGTTTATAGGAAGTTACTAAGTCAATGAAACCCTTGGGACCCTATGCAGCATACCGATAAGCCCTCTCCTTCTCCAAACCAGCTTCTTACCAGAAACCCAACCCAAACATCATTTCTTTTCTCCTCCCAACGCACAGGACTGGCTTTTCAAAGAACCCGTCTGAGCGCCGACAGGACCTTAATGGCAGTCATCAGAACATCCCTGTCTCTGATAAGTTTTGGGTTCACCATTTTTCAGATTTTCTGGCATTTAAAAGAGATGCATGTACAATGGAATCCCACTGCATCCAAAGCGTTGGGCTTCTCTCTTGTAATACTTGGTATATTCCTGCAGATCATCGGCATTGTTTACCATCTTAAATTTATGGAGCAGATCCGCATAGAACGTAATGAAATGATGCTCAACGGGCTTCTTCCTACTGAAGACAAATTTCCTGTTTCATTTACGTTGGTCACAGCTATTCTGCTTCTCTTAATTGGAATAACCGTTACCATCACTATGACCATTCAGTCACTATAAACACATCCAAACAAAAAACAACCCATTAAACCCTAAACATCTACCCAAACCCTCAACCAGGGTTATTTTTCAACCTTACAAAACCATTTCAGACAAAAAGATTACAAAATCGACCTAAAATTTTGACCAAAATTTAAAAAGGTTACTTTTATCCTACATAAAGGAATTTTTGTCCTGCTATTCCTCTAAAATTATCCATTACCTTTAATTCAAACAATTACTATGAAAGAGCTTCCTGTTTTAACCATCAGTAATTTTGAAGACTACAACCAATGTCAGCATTGTGGTAATAGTTTTTACATCAGAAGCTTCGGCAAACATCTAAAGGACAACCTGTTTTTAGATAAACCTCACGGGCATGATTTCTTTATTTTACTTTTTATCACCCATGGAACCGGCACCCATAGTATAGATTTTAAAACCTATAATGTACGGGCGGGAAGTTTATTTTTGCTATCTCCAGGACAGGTACATCACTGGAATTTATCCTCAGATATTGATGGGTATATTCTGTTCTTTACCAAAGAATATTTTCTTCTGGACTTTAATTACAACAAGCTTTTAACCCTTCCATTCTTTTACACTCATTTTAATGCACCCTGCATGGAGCTTGAACAGGAAGACATGGAGCCAATAGCTGCAATCTTTCATAAAATTGACCATGAATACCTTAACAAAAAGAAGTTTTTTCATGAAATAATCAGACTGAACCTTAAAATGTTGCTGATCGAACTGGAGAGGAAATATAAAGGGAATCAGCAAACACCGGGACTTCTGCAATACCAGGCCAATCAGTTGCATAAACTGGAAACCCTGATCGACACCCATTACAAAGAGCACAAACAAGTCTCCGAATATGCAGCTCTTATGAATATTTCTTTAAAGCAGCTTAACACTTTATGTAAAAAAGCACTTAATAAAACACCGGGGGATTTAATTCAGGAACGACTGATTCTTGAAGCAAAACGGCTTCTGGTTTATTCAGATCATTCTGTTTCATCTGTTGCTGCGAGCCTTAATTACACCGACAATTCCTATTTTATACGATTGTTCAAAAAGCTTACCCATATGACTCCGGAGCAATTCCGGCAGACACAGCTTTCAGAGTACAGGCGTTAGCAACTTTACCCCTGGCCTCTTTTGTCAGACATTTATTTAAACCATAACGATATCTTAACTCTTTATTAAATTATGATTAGCAAAATTGAAATGACTGAGGCTATTATTGCGGCAAAAGCAAAAAAGAACACTACATGGAGTGAAATAGCCAAAGCGGCAGGGCTTTCCGAAGTATTTACCACTTCTGCCTGCCTGGGACAAAACACCCTGTCCAAAGCTGAAGCAGAGCGCCTGGGTTCCTTTCTGGATCTGAGTGCCGATGTCGTACAGGCGCTTCAGGTGTTTCCTACCAAAGGTTTCGGACAGGAAATTCCCACAGATCCGCTGATATACCGCTTTTTCGAAATTTGCTTTGTATACGGACCTACACTTAAGGAAGTAATTCAGGAAAAAATGGGAGACGGTATTATGAGTGCAATTGATTTTACCCTGAATGTCGACAAAGTAGAAGACCCTAAAGGAGACCGGGTAGTGGTTACCATGAATGGAAAGTTTTTACCTTATAAAAAATGGTAATACAGTTGATGGCTCTTACCTAACCATACCTGCAACAAAGGAATTGAATGCAGGTATGGTTGGGCTCAGAGCAGTAGTAATAGTTTGTCAGCCCAATCCATCAACAGACGAAAAGACTAAATCGGACATTATTTAAAAACACTGGCAAACAATTCGTACGACTTTAAACGGTCTTCAAAATCAAATGCAGCATTTACAGCCATAATTTCATCAACCTGATAATCTTTCGCCAGTTTTGTTAGCTGCTGTCTGAGTTCCTCCGGTGTACCTATTGCAAAACGCTGACTGTTAAAAGCAATTCTTTGTTCCTCTGCAGGAGTGTATTGCACATCTTTTATTTCCTCAAACGTTACCGGATCAAAGCGTCCTTTTGTTTCAAGCTGCAGAAACCTGTAATTCAACACCGCTTTCACCTGTTCATTACGTTCTCTGGAATCCGAGCAAAACATAAAAAGCGCGACAAGAGCTCTGGGCTCATGAAGTTGTTCAGAGGGTTTAAAATAGTTCTTGTAAATCTCAACTGCTCTGGCTCCTCCCTGAGGATTGATAAAATGCGCAAAGGCAAAAGCCATCCCAAAATGTGCAGCAAAAAGACCGCTTTGTCCGCTTGAACTCAACACCCACAATTCAGGAATACCTTTTACCACAGGTGTTGCCAGCACTTTCCCCCTATCCGATTCCGATTTTAGCGAATCTGTAAGATATCCCTGAAGATCCTGCAACTGTTCTATAAAGTCCTGCTCACTGAAATGGTTATGAGGATTGAGCAGAGAGGCTGTTAATCTGTCACCACCAGGGGCCCGGCCGATTCCCAAATCCACACGACCGGGAGCCAGTGCCTCCAGCACTCGGAAATTTTCAGCGACCTTTAAGGCACTGTAATGTGGCAACATTACCCCACCAGAACCTATCCGTATCCGTTCTGTCTGAGCTGCAAGATACCCTAATAATACTTCAGGAGAAGATCCTGCAACCGAATACATATTGTGATGTTCCGAAACCCAAAACCTCTGATATCCCAGGCGGTCTGTCAATCTGGCCAGTTCAACAGTAGCTGCCAGCGCCTGTTCTGCTGTACCACCTTTAGGAATATGCGATTGATCTAATACACTTATATTCATGCCCGAAAGAAATTACCCTTGAATCTATTGACAGACAACAACGGAACCATTGAACTGGTTTCCCTTGTTGCTGCATACATCCAGAAATCTAATGTATAACACATAATTTCATTTTTCAACGGATATACTTTAATTTTATCCCCCAAGTAAGATTGTGCAAGGAAAAATTTATAGCTAAAAAAATAGTAACACCGTTCATGAAAATACATCAAGGTTTCCTGTCCATACTTTTAGTATTTGCTTCATTTCAAGCCTTTTCCCAACGTTTTGACTCCTATAAAATGGCCGAAAAAACCGTACAGGAACTTAATGACCGAATGCTGTTAACCTCTGAGAAAAAAGATTCACTTATCCTTATTTTTGATAAATACTATTCGGAACTCCATCTTAATCGAAACAAAAACAATGAGAAAGTTACCAAAGCAATTGAGCAAAACAGAGATATAAATGTTAAACTGGTACTTTCTCCTTTTAACTATCAGGAATATTTAAAATACATTGAGGAGCAAAAAGGTAAGGTAAAACCTCAGGAACGAAAACGACACGGAGAAAGAGAAGGTTCTCCTAACCTGATTGATTTTTAGACTTATTTCATTGCCAGTTAATATTCTCAGGAGTAATTTGCCTGCTGTTTCACAGAAAACGGCAATCTACATCAACTAAATAACGTCGAGCGTCTGTTGATTCACTCCATATTGAACTGGCTAATTTTATTTCAGGGGTAACAGACTGGAATTCCTCAAAAAATCAGAACTAAATAGTTCAAAAATAAAAATCCGATAAGAAAGTTGTTTATTGCCTTACTTTCTTATCGGATTATTTTAATTCATAATTTTCGTTTATCTGCCTTTACCCGGCTTGGAACCTCCCTTCGTCCTTACTGGAGCCTGTCCCTGATCGCTTCCACCCTGAGTACCGGAAGGTATATCTGAGAAGTTTGTACCCTCACCGCCACCATCTTTCATATCATCATTATTGATAAGCTTTCTTCTCTTTTTAGGTTTCACATCTTCCATTGACATCTTTCCTATTTTATAGGTAAAGGTCATTTTAAAGTTCATGTTGTGCAACACATTAGTACTCTTCTGATTGATAAACGGAGAAGTCAGCTCGCTTCTGATTCTGTAGGAAGTATGGAAGAAGTTTTCCGCTCCGAATCCGACACTTCCCTTATCGTCTTTAAGACGTTTTCTAAAGCTTAAGCTATAGATACCAAATCCCCCCTGATAGCCTTGTAAGTGTACTCTTCTTCCTCTGTAGAACGTAAACAACTGAGCCTCCCAATCTTTAGGAAGTTTATACGCTGCCGTCAATCTGTAATTCGCCACCCACCCTTCATTACTTGCATTATAAACAGGATCCGGTACATTATTCTTCAACACGGCATAATACACGTCTGTACCTCCGTTCAGTGAAAACTTATCAGACAATTTAACATTCGCAAAAATGTTAACACCAAAGGTATTTTCACTTCCTATGTTCTGATACGTTGTTACAATTGTATCACCTTTAACATTTCTGACACTCTGAATCGCATTGTTAGAGTTTTTGGTAAATGCAGAGATGGTCAAAGAAGTACGTTTGATATAAGCGTTATAACCCAGTTCAAAATTGTTGGTGTATTCCGGGTCAAGATTCGGATTTCCATACGACACATTCAAAGGATTTGCCGCCTGAAGGTTAGGGTTCAGGTATCTTAAGGAAGGTCGTTGCACTCTTCTGTTGTAAGAAGCCTTAAGTATACTTCCATTATTCAGTTTTTTGGACACATTGATACTTGGTACAAGTATTCCATAAGAAGGAATATCAATGGAAGTCCCACCACTCTGAAGTTTTGCATCGATTATCGTATATTCATAACGAAGACCTACTTTGGCTGTATAGTTTCTCTTAAACGATTTAGTAGCAGCACTATATGCAGCAATCACATTTTGATTGTAATTAAGCTTATTGCTTAGGGTGTTATTGGTCAGCTCGGAAAAGTCCCCGTCACTTCCCGGCGCAGAAAAATACTTATAATCACTGGTAACATTTCTATAGATGCTTTTCACCCCTGCTTCAAGCATAATGGTTGAATCTATAGGGGTCTGATAATCTGCCTGAAATGTCGCCTCCTGATTATAGCTGTCGTTTAAGTTTTTCAGCCTGCTCATAGTATAAAGACCTAAACTATCCATGATAGAGTTGGTAAAGTCGTTGACACTATTGGTTCGGCTGTAAAGAGCCATAAAACTCAACTCACGCATTGGTTTCTTAAAGAGGCGGGTATAGTTCAGGTTCACATCAAAGTTCTTATTACTGTTTTTAGAGAAAACATTTCTTATGCCTATGTTTTCCAGAGATCCGGCCTGATACCTCTCTGTAGTGAGATCATCCTGATAATTTCTACCACTTCTGAAACCAAATCTTGCGGAAGCAGTAAGCAGGTTGTATTGATCAATATCATAATCCCAGCCTAACTGATAACTACCAAAGCCATAATTATTACGGGTATCGGCATATTGAATATTTTCATTTATTTGTCCGGTCTCACTAACCGTCGTTTGCGTATTTCTGAAGCTTCCGGGCGTATTGTAGCTCCACCTGCCGTGCCCTCCAAGGGAAAATCCCATCTTTCCTTTTCTGTAACTTCCGTTTAGTCCCAGACTTGAGGCTCTGACTCCGACACTACCATCAACACTCACCATGGCACCCTGCAATGTATTCTTTTTGGTAATGATGTTAATAATACCTGCAGAACCTTCTGCATCGTATTTGGCAGAAGGAGAAGTAATCACCTCCACTGATTTAATCATATCCGCAGGAATCTGTCTCAGGGCATCTGCCACACTGGTAGCTGCAATGGTAGAAGGTTTGTTATTAATAAGCACCTTTACATTTTCACTACCCCTGAGGGAAACATTTCCATCAAGGTCTACCGAAAGCATTGGTACTTTCCTCAACACATCGCTTGCATCGCCCCCTTTGTTACTTAGGTCATTTTCGGCATTGTAGACGGTGCGGTCTACTTTCTCTTCAAATACAGGTTTTTCACCAATAATCGTTACTTCTTTTAATTGCTGAACTGTACTTCCCAGCTTAATTTCTCCAAGATCGATGTGCGCTTTTCCTTCCGACAGGACGATTCCTTTTATTACTTTTGATTCATATCCTATAAAAGAAACTTCAATATCGTACACTCCTGCTTCAATCTTACTTATTTCAAACTTACCATTTTCATCGGCCATGGTACCATTGACCGGCGCACCTGTTTCCTGGCTTATTAATGCAATGGTGGCAAATGGAACCGGTTCTTTACTGACCGAATCTTTAACAACGCCATCGATTTTACCCTTACCTTTTGTCTGTGCAGGAATCGGCATAGCGGTATTTTCACCGGGAGGCAGTGTTTGCGCTACGATAAAATCGGAAAATGCGAATAGAATAGAAAAAACAATTGCGTACTTCACCTTTAATTATGATTTATGTAAAACTGGTTTAAAATTAGTATTTAAAGTCGAAACTATATAACCTTTCATATTTGAAATTCACCTGTTGGTATATTATCCCGTCCAATCAATGAAAACCCAGGGTGTTTATTGTACCTAAAAGCCATTACAGCTAAGAGAAAACAAAGCCATTCAGACACTAACGCTCTTTAAATGGTGTCAAAATAGCAAGCCAAAACAATACCAATCCTTTGAAAATAACCTACATAAAAACTAATATCCTACTAAATAGCATCTTTTCTTACCTCACTTATTTTTGAAGAAACATTTTTACTAAGTTTGAAATCTTTATTGTTAAAAATTGTTAAGTCTTAAACATTTTCTGACTTAACAGTTAAAGTTAAACAGGGGCTGTAAAATCAATTGTAATAACATATAAAACATGGCGATTTCTAAAGAAGATACCATTCAGGCTATCAAAATATCCCAAATCATTCAAGAGTATTTCGACAAAAACAAAAATTGTGGTTCTCTTAGCACCAATGACATGTATGAGTTTATTTACAAAAAAGGAATCAGTAACTGGGATAAAAATAGCACTGGTAAATTCAAAGATTTTCTAAAAAAATTATCCAACAACAATGCTCTGGACCTGATCCCTCAATGCAGAGCTGAAAGCACCGGCAGGTCTGTAAGCTGGTATTTTGAGTCTACTCCGGGGAAAGTTATTAAAGCAAGAAAGCTTGTACCGCTTTCCGAAGCAAAGAATATTGTTACCAACTAAAAAAAAGAGACCTCTATCAAGGTCTCTTTTTTTTGACTTTTTTCTTATTTCTTCCAATCCCACATCCCTTCTCTTTCCTAAAACTCTAAATACACTTAAAATACTGGCAAACAAAAATGCCGGAAACAAAAGAGGATACTTTTGCCCCGGCAACATTTTTATATAGCCACCTTAAATTACCTGAAAACTTGTAGATCCGGAAAGCTTTCCATCCAGATATACCTGCATAATGTGCTTGCCAGGTTTATATTCGCTTCCTTTCTCAAATATAAAATTAATATTTTTACTTCCGGAATACTCAAACGTTTTGTTAACAGTATAAGGAATTTCAGTTTCCCCAACTTTTAACATTCCTCCGCCTTCAAAAGGATTGTACAGTGTTTTTCCTCCTGGCTCCACCAGGCGCACTGTTACCTCTACATGTCCTTTGGACGATTCCGGAATAGCCGCCAATGCAATCCTGAATTTCAGTTTGTCTTTTGGTTGCAACGATATAACATCTGCTTTTATCTCTTTACCATTGACAATGGCAATAATGTTTATTTCCTTTACCTTAACAGTAGCTTTCGCTGTAACCACTTTGGAAGACACATCAGAAACCTCGTCGGTATTGTCAGCGTCAAAACTGGACGCCGCATTGGCTTCGAATTCAACACCCTCTTCAGCTTCTTCCGCTTTTTGGGCAATTGCTTCTTCCAGTTTGATCAGCTCTTTGATCAGGTATTTTACATTGGCCTCGTTACGGGCATATTCTTTTTCCTTTAATTTACGAGTTGCTTTTTGTTTTTGAATTTCTTCAAAAATGAATTCCAGCTCAGCTTCTTTGGATCTTAATTCTCCCAGTACCAAAGCGAGTTTGTTGGACTCCTTCTTTACCGAATCTTTCATCAATTCATTCTCCAGTTTCATGGTTAACAAATCGGCTTTTAATTTTTCGATTTCAGCAGATTTTTTAACAATAAGGAGACTGTCCTGCAAGATGCGGTTTCTCTGGGACAATATTGTGGAATTCTTTTCTACTCCGCTGTATATGAAATACGCGAGAGCAACTGAAACTGATAAAAAAGCTATAAAATACAGCTTTTTCAGATCACTTTTGGTTGAGGTTTCATTTGTAGACATATGTAGTTATTTTGGGAGATGTAGTTATTTTGGGAGAAAATCCGGATATGCTTCCATTCCATGCTCGAGTACATCCAGACCTTCTACTTCCTGTTCGATTGAAACTCTGATACCTATCGTATATTTCAATATCAAAAATACAATAAAGGAAAAGGTGAACGCTGTAAAGCCTGCTGCCCCCATCCCTATGAGTTGTGCTACCAGCTGAGCTCCTCCGGCTTTATTTCCGAAAAGTCCGACCGCCAGGGTCCCCCACACGCCACAGGTAAGATGAACAGACAATGCTCCAACAGGATCATCTATTCTAATTCTGTCAAAAACCATTACAGAAAATACGACTAACATTCCTGCTACCGTTCCGATAATAACACTATCCAGCACCCCCATCTGGTCTGCTCCTGCTGTAATACCTACCAGTCCTGCCAGGATACCATTTAGGGTCATGCTCAGGTCAAAGGTTCTGCTTATGGAATAGATCGTAATGCTGGCCACAATACCTCCGGCACAGGCCGACAGGCAGGTCATGACCAATACTCTGGACACTTCTCCCGGATCTGCCGAAAGCACAGAACCTCCGTTAAAGCCAAACCAACCGAGCCAGAGCAGAAAGGTACCGATCACTGCGGAAGTCATATTATGCCCCGGAATGGGATAAATAGAACTTCCCTCATACTTACCAAACCTTGGTCCTAACAACAATACAGCGGCCAGCCCGGCCCAGCCTCCTACAGAATGCACCAGTGTAGAACCTGCAAAATCATGAAACCCTATGGTGTTCAACCATCCGTATCCCCACTTCCAGCTACCTATAACCGGGTAAGCAAAACTCACAAATAACGTAGAAAATATAACAAAGCTAATAAGCTTTACTCTTTCGGCTACCACCCCTGAAACAATTGTAGCACAGGTGGCAGCAAACATCCCCTGAAACAAAAACTCCGTCCAGAAAGTGAAACTGGAACTGTAATCAATTCCTTCACCGCCTTCAGGAAGGTAAAGTCCAACACCTCTGAAACCTATAAAGTCATATGAAACACCATTTTGAAATCCAGGGTACATAAGACTATAGCCCACCAGAGCAAAAGAGAGAATCCCTATGCAGGGAATGATGACATTTTTAAATAAGATATTGGTGGTATTTTTCGCTCTGGACAAGCCTGACTCGAGTGTAGCAAATCCAAGATGCATAATAAATACCAGTCCGGTGGCAACCATCATCCAAAGGTTATTAGTTACAAACTCCGTTTTCCGGATCGCACTGGTCTGAGCAAGCTCTGCACTTTTGGCAGCAGCCACCGAATCTTTTATAGCCTGAATCGCCTGCATCAGTTCCACTCGAATGAGCTCGGCCTCATAAGAATTCGCTGCAGTTCCCTGAATAGAGTCGTAAATAATATCCTGCATAGTGTACTAAAATTTATATTCTGACTATTTCTGCGACATCAAAAATTACAATTTTCCCATCCCCCACCTGTCCTGTAGATGCCGCTTTTCTTATGGTCTCCACCACCTCACTGCAATCTTCCGCGGGCACTAAAATTTCCAAAGCTCTCCTTGGCACTGAAGCATTATCAACCACGTAAGTTCCCCGATAAGCACCTTTACTTTCCCGATGAAAAACAGCATCTTTAACATCGTAATAGGTAAAAATCTCAATACCAGACTGATGCAGGGCATTGCGAACTTCTTCAAATTTCGATGTTCTGATGATTGCCTGAATTTTTTTCATGGATTAGAATAATCAAAATTGATTCGAATTCAATTTATATAATTTTTTTTATATACTTAAATTAGTTTTAAAAAATTTAAACCTCACAAACCACTTAATTTATTCAGCAACGATTCTTTTTTATCAGTTTACTGACCGATTTCCACCATCTTTTTTTACAGTATTTTATTAAATAAGCTATTTTTATCTTTAAATCACGTTAAATTTAAAGATCGCCAACAATTGCCTTTTTTGAACTTAACCAATATTAAATTTAAAAGAATAATTAAAAATAATATAAAAATAATCCTATAATGAGCCAATATAAGCATCACGCCATCCTTATCACCACCAGGGATAAAAAGCTTATAGATGAATTAAGAATAAAAGTAAGGGACTTTTTTCTAAAAGGAATGCAGGCTAAAACCGGCATTAATCTGGTAGGAGATATCACCCCAAGTATCATTGGTGGTTTTTATACTCTGGTCATTTATCCTGACGGAAGTAAAGAAGGATACGAAACCTCTGTGGAAGCCGACAAAATCAGAGCTAAAATTATAGAGACCATAAAAGAGATGAATTCAAAAAAAGGATGTGAGGAAATCCGCTTTGCCGAAGTCTCGTATGGTTCCGATTCCGAACCTTCAGCTGTTGAAAATGCCAATTGATCAATCAGTTCAATATCTCTACTTCATCGACAATATATTTGGTATCTCCTCTCCAGGCAAATTGAAAAAACTTTTCATTGTAATGTACTTTTACCCTTTTTCCATTAAGTAGTGCCTCCTGTAATTTTTTATTCAATTCGTCCTCAGAAGCCTTTACGGTAAACTTCCAGATGTTTGATACACTCACCGAAGGGTCCTGATCATTCAGTACCATTCCCAGATTCAACTGCCCTTCATAGGTTTTAAACACTACTCCTTTCTGACTGAATTTTATCATTGTTCCCGCCCTATACCCATCACTGTAATTACCAAATACGATATATATACCTACCCCAAGCAGTGCGAGTATCAGTACCAGAACTATTAGCTTAACTTTTTTCATGTACCCTGTTTGAATTCTTAAGAAAAACAGAACAGTGCTACTTTTGTTCTTTAAAGTTACCTACTTTTGCCCTGCAAAACATTCCAAACCGTGCAGCCCAATCCTGAAATCTTAATCAAAATCGTAACAACCAGAATGCCTTTTGGCAAATACAAAGGTACCCTTCTTTGCGATCTTCCAATTTCCTACCTGGAGTGGTTTCAAAAAGAAGGTTTCCCGGACAACAGTCTGGGAATGATGCTCGCAACAGTCTTTGAAATTAAAATCAACGGACTTCAGGACATCCTCCACAACCTGAAAAAAATGTACTAACCGGCCAACTGGTTGTTCAGGAATGCTCGAACTGAAGCTTATTAAGATGTTGATACAATCCGTTTTCGATCAGCATTAGCTCTTCGTGTGTTCCACTTTCCTTTACACATCCTTTCTCCAACACCACAATCTTATCTGCATTCCGAATGGTTGAAAGCCTGTGGGCTATCACGATAGACGTGCGTCCTTTCATTAAACGGTCCAGAGCTTTCTGCACGAGTTGCTCCGATTCACTGTCAAGCGAACTGGTAGCCTCATCAAGAATCAGTATCGCAGGGTCTTTTAAGATTGCTCTTGCAATGGCAATTCTTTGCCGCTGCCCTCCGGAAAGTTTAACCCCTCTTTCTCCAACTACCGTATCATACCCTTCAGGAAAACTGCTTATAAAAGCATGGGCATAGGCTTTGCGCGCTGCATCTTCCACCTCTTCGCGGGTAGCATTGGTTTTGCCATAAGCAATGTTTTCAAAAATAGTTCCTCCGAACAGCAATACATCCTGCGGAACGAAAGCCATTTGCTTTCTCAACTGTGATAAAGGATACCCTGCAGCATCTTTGCCATCAAACAGAATGGCTCCATGTGTAGGTTTATAAAAACCTAACAGGAGAGCTACCAGTGTACTTTTCCCTGCCCCACTGGGTCCTACAATCGCCACCTGTTGTCCCAGATCGGCTTTAAAACTGACATCCTGTAATATCTGCATCTCCGGCCTGGAAGGATAACTGAAGGCTATATGGTTGAATTCTACAGTACCATCCAGCCTGTAGGCTTCTTCCACCGGTCCGTCCGTAATAGTTACATTTTCTGTAACTTCATCCAGCAACACTTTTACTCTTTGTGTTGCGCCCAGTGTTTTTTGTAATTGAGAATACAATTCTGCAAAGCCGGCCATAGATCCACCGATAAATGCTGTATACACCACAAAAGCGGTCAACTCTCCAAACTGCAGAATACTTGTTCCATACCAGACCACCAGGACTATGGCAGCAAAAATGGTAAAGATCATAAGAGAAATGAAGATTCCTCTAAGCTGAGCGTTTTTAATGGCCAGTTTTACGACCTTTTCAATACTGTTGCCATAACGCATTAGTTCATATGCTTCGTTGCAAAATGCTTTAACATTGGCAATCCCCTGCAATGTTTCCTGAACAATCACCCCCGATTCTGCCAGCTGATCCTGTGCTTCTTTAGACTCTTTCCTTATCTTCCTGCTAAATACCACTGCCACTACCACAATAACAGGAACGACAGAAAGCATCACCAGCGTAAGCTTCCATGACAGGTATAAGATCAGACCAACTCCGATGACCAATACGACAATACCTCTCAGTAATTCAGCAAGTACGGACGATACAGTGTCCTGTATCTGGGATATATCTGCAGAAAGTCTGTTCGACAATTCTCCCACTCTTCTTTGCGCAAAAAATTCCATAGGCATACGTATCATCTGCTGATAGATGTCTTTGCGCAAATCCGCTACCGCATGTTCTCCTACAAAGGAGAAAAGGTAAACCCTGGAAAACGAAAAGATCATCTGAACAGAAAGCACACCAATCATTGTCAGGGCAACAAGTCCCGGAGCAATTGCATCTTCTCCCAGACTAAGTTTATGTGCATTATCTATGAGTTCCTTTAGCAAATATGGAAACGCCATGGTTGTAACACCTGAAAGCGCAATGAATGCAAGGCCTAAGACGAACTTAAACCGGTATGGCAGTATGTATCTGAATACCCATAAATTTTCTTTTATGCGCTCTTTATTCAATGTTACCTTAGGTAACTCCTCTTTTATACTTCCGTTGCTACTGTATTTTGATTTGGCCATTTATATTTTTTCCTTTAATAAAAGAAAAGACGATTAATCAGAAGAAATATTTTAAATAAAAAGAACACGATCGCCCCCCCTACACTTCTTTTTTTACATTGACCTATAATACAACATATTACTTATTCTCCATTAGCTAAAAAGAATTAGAAACAGAAATCTCCGAAGACTCAATGGTATAACGACTGCTATCAGAAAAAACACCTTTAGGATAGGTTGTATCGTATACCTCCACCAGGTTAAGCAAAAAACGTAATCCCACATTCAGCATTTCCTTAATCATGGTATCCTGCACTTTTATAAGTCCAGTCGTCTCCGGTTCTACATATCCATCTGCCTCAAGCACCTTTCTGGTTTTTAAAGAAGTATTACCGGGTAGTATAGAATTATGATGTACGATTATATTTCTTATTTCTCTGTATACTGCAAGCTTTGACCAGTCTTCGGCAATGACTGGTACACTAACCGGAATAATATTGGCAAGCAAAGAATGATACTGGTATACTTTTTCCATGTCCGACAACTTTCGCTTATAAGCTGTATGTTCTGTTACGATTACTTCACTATACTTACGGAAGGCATACTCAAAGAAAGAATACGCTGTAACAAGAAAAGAATTTTCTATAACAGAAGAAGTGAAAGAATACCACTGAACCTCTGCAATAGTATGCCTGGTTATCTGATTGTCGCCTAGTTCAACCTTCCTATCTGAAAGCGTACGACTGACCTGCATTGCAACATCAATAGCCTGCTCACATCTGTTAAATTCAGCAATCAATAACTGACTAAACTGTTGCTTAAAATTCATATACAAAAATTTAATACAATTTTTCTTTTAAATATCAAACCAATCACTAAATTAAGTAATGCAAACAGCATTTAATGAAATGCTGGCATCTGTGTGGATAAATATATATCCCACTATACCAAACATTTACCCGCATAAGATGTATTCGCCATAACATTACCTGTAGTAAGTCGTATAAGTACTAAAATTTTAAAGTTATGAGCTCATCATTAGAAACTATAGCAAAGGAAAAACTTAGTGAGATTCAATTTACTAAAGAAGACGTACTAAGTGATCCAGCAAAGAAAAGGCTTAGAAACATTTATTTAAAAAAAGCAGAGCTTCTGGGGAATGGCTACAAAGGTAAGGTTAAAATGTTTTTCAAAACTCTTGAAGGTAATGTCCTTTGCGTGGAGACCACTATTTGGGCGGCTAATGAGGAATATATAACGCTTAAAGGCGGTATCAACATTCCGACAAAGTCCATCCTTGAAATTGAATTTTAATCAGTCCGTTAAGAAATGTAAACAGCCTCCGAACAAGAGGCTTTTTTATTTCTCCTGTTTTTACACTTCTTTCGAACAGGGGCTAATAACTTATCAGTAGACGGTTATTCTCTATAAAAATCCTGGAGTGCACCAAAGTATACTTCATTCCATCCATCCACTATGTCCTCATAATCTTCATCCGGGATATTGGTATGTTTTAATTCCGCTGAAGTTCCTTTTTTATCTTTATGTAAAAGGATCGTTACAATAGACGGTGTCTCCTGTTCTCCGAAATACCATTCCTGCACAATCTTTTTACCTTCTATAAACTCTATATTCTTTCCGGTAATACTACCTTCCCATAATGAGAATTCAGACCCTGGTACGGTTGACATTTCTGCCGGCTCTCCAGACCAGAGCTCAATGGTGGCAGGGTTTGTAAGTGCTGCATACACCTCTTCAGGTTCTGCTGGAATAATATAGTACTTTTTATAATCTTTCATTATCACCTTTAAAATTTGTTGTGTTTAAAACTTAAAAAGCATGCCTGAAATCAGACATGCTTTTTATAAAGTCACAGTAGTAGTAAGCTTACTTAGTCAATGTTAAAGCACCCACACCAATCTTTTTGCCTTCGCAGTAAAACTCAATGGTATATTTACCAGGTTTATACCTGCTTCCTTTCATATAAAGGAATCCGGTTGAGCGTGAAGTTTCAAGATCCAATGTTTGTTTATCTGTATAGAAAGTCTTTTTACCATTTACCAGGAAGGTTTTATCTCCCTCAAAAAGGGTAGCTCCACCTGGCTCGATAAAGCGCATATAGATCTCTTTCTTACCTTCTGCCAAATCATTTTGTGCAAGAGAAATAGACATTTTAACCTGCTGAACAAGCATTGCCTTATAAGTAGGAGCCTGTTTCAACTCTTTGCCACCATGGCCCAGTGCTGTAATGTTAATGGACTCAACTTTTAATGCAGAAGCGACAGATATTTTTTCAGCAAGCTCTTCTTTCTCCATTACAAGAGCTTTGATAGAATCATCTTTTTCCTGAAGCTGCTTATACAGCGTTTCTTTCTCATATTGCAAATGCTTATTTTCAGCCGTTAAAGACTGAAGGCTTGCACTAGCCATGATGTAATCCTTTTTAAAGGTAGACAGCTTTTTATTCAACTGGTTAATTGATAGCTGCTTATTCTGGATTTGTGCTTTCAGGTCATCAAGCTCTGCAAGTTTAGCTCTCTCTTCGCTAAGCTCCAGTCCTAATTTTTCTTTTTCAGCAATTACAATTCTTAGACTGTCCTGAAGTCTGTTAATTTCAGCGATTTTACCATTGATATCAGCTTTAAAGGTTTCAGTGGTATTTTGCAACTCAGCTTCAGCCACTTTTGCCTGATCTGCCTTGCTGTAAATAAAAAATGCAAGCGCCCCTATTAACAGAACGTTTGTAATCAAACTTGCCACCTTTACAAAATCGGTACCACCACCTTCAGATTTTGGCTTAGATACTTTTGCAGACTTTTCAGGTTTCGCAGGTTTCTCAGGTTTTGATTTTACTTCCGGCTTGGTTTCTATTGACTCAGACTTTACGGCCACCTTCACCTCCGGTTTTACTTCCGGTTTTACTTCCGCTTTTGGCTCTGGCTTCGTCTCAATCTTTTCAGAAGGAGCTGATACTGACGGCACAACCGGAGCGGAATCCAATTTTACTTCGTCAACTTTAGGGGTCTCAACCTTTGGCTCCTTTTTAACTTCAGAACTCGCATCCTGAGTTTTTTTGACATTCGGATCAACAGGTTTCCTCTTGACTGGTCTCATGATCGGTTTGGGACCTCTCATTTTAGGTTCTGGGCTCATGAATTATAAAGCTTTTGTTAATTGTACTAAAATGTGATTTTTTATGAAAAGATTGACAATTTACATAAACTGAAAAACATCTACAATGTTTTCCCGTATAAATCTTTTTTTAAATTCAGTAATTTCCACCGGCTCAGATAAAAAAGACCGGAACTCTATCAGCCTTATTTTCACAGCCCGACTACAATCGTTCCTTGAAGGTTCTGACAGGATTTCCCCGAACAAGACCATTATGCTGATCCCATTGCCCTGCTGCTTCCCCGACAGTTCTGCCGTATTCCAGGCTAACACTTTGTCTTTCAGCCGATCCAATGCCTCCATCTTATTCTGATACTGTGACCGCCGTTGGGAAGCTACTACCGAAATACCTGAAGGCAAATGCTTTGAACGAATCGCCGATTCTGTCTTATTCACATGCTGCCCTCCCGGGCCCGAAGCTTTCAAACTTTCAAAAACCACCTCTTTTTCATTCCAGACAAGACAATGAGCTGTTTCATAAGACTTTACCCCTACAAACCAGTTCTTTCTTTTATGAAACTTTCGATAAGGACTTGGGGAAATCCACAAAATAGTCCCTTCCCAGGTACTTAAGAACGTACGTACTTTTTCTCCTTTCACCAGCACGGTTGCCGACAACAGGGTACCATTCAGAGGTCCTTCTGCTCTGTCTGTCACCGTTACGGAGAGCTGTTCTTTTTTGGCTTCTTTAAGAAAGATGTCCAGCACTTTTGCCACCACCTTCCAGCATTCCTCCGGACCACGTCCCGAGGTAATCTGCACTAAATATTCCTTCATCTTATGCCTTAATCATTCTTACAATCTTTGGAAAAAACTTTCCATGCACCGCTACCAACTCCTGCTGTGCCTGCATTACCTTTTCAATGTCCTTATAAGCCTGTGGCGACTCTTCCACCGTTCCTCCGATCAGGGTAACACCTGAAGCAGAAAGCTGCTTCTTTAAAGCGGATAGTGTAAAGGTTTCCCGGGCTGCTCCTCTGGACAAACACCTTCCCGCACCGTGTGAGGCCGAATTCAACGCATCTCTGTTACCCTTTCCGACAACAAGATAACCGGGGTCGATCATACTACCGGGAATAATACCAGCTTCTCCCGAACAGGCAGGAGTAGCACCTTTTCTATGTACTATTACCCTTTTGCCATTGTGCCACTCTTCCCAGGCAAAGTTGTGATGGTTCCCTACCCTGGCAACCGGATTTTCTCCGATGGCCCTAGCCAGATTGTAATGGATTCGGTCGTGACAGGCGCCTGCATAATCCCCTGCCAGGTTCATACTCATCCAGTATTCCTGTCCTGCTGCGCTGTCAAGTGACAACCAGGCCAGATGCTGTGCCGATTTGGGTAACTTACAGGTATCCATTGCAATTTGCATATAGTGTTTTGCCACCTCTGCCCCCAGGCCACGTGAGCCGGAATGAGAGAGCAATGCCAGATACCTTCCCTCCGGAAGTTGAAGAAAATTACCTTCTGACAACTCCAGCAACCCAAACTCTACAAAGTGATTCCCACCTCCGGAAGAACCAAGCTGCTTCACCGCTTTCCCATGAAGCCTTTTAAGTAAATCGGTATTCTGAAATTCACTTCTGTCAAGCACCTCGTGTTCCTGGACAACATCAAGTTCACCGTTGATACCAAAATGTGTCCATTCCCCCAGGGCCTTTTTTAATTGATAGGCGTTCCTTTGAAGGTATTTTTCAGAAAGGTTAAAGACCGAAAGCGCCATTCTGCAACCTATATCAACTCCAACGGCGTAAGGAATGACAGCATTATCAGCAGCCAGGACACCACCTACAGGTAAACCATACCCCGTATGAGCATCCGGCATCAATGCTCCCTGAAGCGCAATGGGCAGTCGCATGGCCAGCTCCATCTGCCTTTTGGCATTCCCTTCAATGTCCTTACCTCCAAACACCTTGAAAGAAGCAGGCGTCTCCAGTAATTCATAAGATTCGAAGTTTTTTACCCGTTCTTTTGTAATAAATGTAATCGCCAAAGGCCCCAAAAGCGGATCATGCTCATAGTCGCAAGGCCTTTCTTTTACCATTGATAAGAGGTGTAAAATCTCTTCTTTGGTACTATGTTTAAAATGACGCATTACTACAGCTATTGCTATACTGCGGCTTACGTCGTTATGATAACCTATTTTAGTAAGCTCTTTTGTTTTAATCGATTGTCTTCCCATATGAGTAGTGACGTTTTAAATGATTGGAAATAAAAATTCTTAAGGTGCTATCATGAGCGACCTTATCTTCTGCGGTCTCTGAGACCTGATCAGAAAAAATATGTAACACCAACATAGACAGTTCATTTAAATGGGTTAATGATTTAAGAAGGTAGAATTTTCCCAAAAAGAAAAACACAAAAAGATCACCAGTTTCCTGAAGAGGAAAACCATTCAGACAACCAGACAACTAAGCAAAAGCAGCATACTACCACTACAACGGAACGATGTATAATAGCACAGATCAACTTGCTAAAGTATAAGACACAGCCATGCAGGGATACCCTTAAGCATACTTTATCTTATTCAACATGTAAAACAAAGTTCTGAGCTTAGATTTAAGCTGTCAGAAAAATGGGCGATGTGTAATTAAATGTTTGCAGCATACTTCCTCCTTTCAAAAAATAGTATAGGAGCATTCTACCGCAAAGATACTACTTTTTTTATGTACTACACAATCTCATTCTCTTTGCCTTAATTACATGATTTTAAATACAGGGGCTGAAATTTCAAGGGCACCTGTAAGAAAACACCGTATTTTCCCTTATAAATACATAAAATTTTTACTTAAATTTGATCCGTTTTTTCACGAACCTAACCAGATGACTCAAAAAACTAACCACATGACAAAAAAATTATCCATTGTTCCATTTATTGTTTTAATTGGAATAGCTTTAATCACTCTATTGATTACAGGTGTACCTGGTATCAATACCATTGATTACTGGACCAAGTACCAGGATCAGCTGAGTGCAGGTGATACAGCATGGATGCTGACCGCTGCCGCATTAGTGTTGTTAATGACGCCCGGACTGGCCTTCTTTTACGGCGGTATGGTAAATCCCAAAAACGTGGTATCAACCATGCTTCAAAGCTTTATATGTATGGCTGTAATATCCATTCTGTGGATTGTTTTTGGCTTTAGCCTTGCATTCGGAGAAAGCTTTGACGGATGGATTGGCAATCCCTTTACCTATTTCTTTTTTAATGGTGTTGCAGAAGGTAAACCATGGGTTAATGCCCCTACTGTTCCACTTTTATTATTTGCATTGTATCAGTTAAAGTTTGCAATCATTACCCCGGCATTGATTACAGGAGCATTTGCAGAACGTATCCGCTTCACCTCTTATATTCTGTTTATTTGCCTGTTTTTCATCTTCATCTATGCTCCACTTGCGCACTGGACCTGGCATCCGGAAGGTATACTGTGCAGCCTTGGAGTTTTGGATTTTGCAGGAGGAACAGTAGTACACATGTCTGCCGGATGGGCTGCACTGGCATCTGCACTTTATCTGCATGAAAGAAAAGAAGCGGAACACAATCCTGCCAATATTCCTTTGGTGATGCTTGGAACAGGCTTGCTATGGTTTGGATGGTTTGGATTCAATGCAGGTTCTGCTCTTGGTGCCAACCAGCTTGCTGTTTCTGCTGCGATGACCACTACCGGAGCTTCTGCTGCCGGTGCTCTTGCATGGATTTTCTTTGATACTGTAAAAGGTAAAAAACCTAGTGCTCTGGGAATGTGTATCGGAGCAGTCGTTGGTCTTGTGGCCATTACACCTGCTGCAGGTTTTGTAACAGTACCACATTCCATTTTTATCGGTGTTATCTCCAGCCTGATTTCCAATAAACTTGTAGACTGGAGAACCAGCAAAACCACTCTTGACGACACATTGGATGTCTTCCCTTGTCATGGTGTAGGCGGAATGGTTGGCATGATCTTAACCGGTGTTTTTGCCACCAGTGCTGTAAACCCTGTAATACCTGAAGGCGACAACGGTTTGTTTTTTGGAGAAACAAAACTATTCCTTAATCATATGGCTGCCTTAATAGGCGTTTCTGTATTTGCTTTCGGAGGTTCTTACCTGCTACTAATGTTGACCAACCTGATCTCTCCTCTCAGAGTAACCGAAGACGAAGAAAAAGCTGGTCTGGATGCAAGTCAGCACGGAGAAGGTTATCTGTCATGGGTAAAAAACGACTAATCGATCGGCTTATTAACCTTACTAACTATTAATAACAAAGGGCAGAGAATTAAATCTCCGCCCTTTGTTATTAATAAGCTTTCGTAATTTTCACTTCCTGCCCCTGAAACTGCACCACATCTCCCTCTCTTAACTTCTTCCGCTTCTGAGTTTCAACTGCCCCATTGACCAGCACGTTACCATTTACAATAAACGTATTGGCCTCTCCGCCCGTACCGACAAGGCTTGTTATTTTCAAAAGCTTATTCAACTCTATAAACTCGTAGCCCTCTAATTCAAATTCAATCATATCTTTAAAATTATCCGGCGCCAAAGGTAAGGATAAATAAAGTAATTTATTCTTCCTTCCAAATACTTCACGCAAGACTGATAAAAATATACTCTTTCCTTATAGCGGCAGTTCCGTTGAATGCTTAATTTCTCCCATCACAAATACACTATGTGTACTACCAATATTCTCTATGGAAGCCAGCTTATTCATAATGAAATTCTGATATTCGGGCATATCTTTCACCATCACCTTTAGCATAAAATCATATTGACCGGATACATTATAACATTCCGTAACTTCTTTCAGAGAAACTATATCGTTCACAAACTTTTGCCCTATACTTTTTTCATGCTGTTTCAGGATAACATTACAAAAGACAATCAATCCCTTATGCAATTTCTGATTATCCAGTAAGGCAACATATTTCTTAATATAGCCTCCACGTTCAAGCCTTTTAATGCGTTCGTGAACCGGTGTGGGAGTCAGATTGAGCACATTTGCCAGCTCCTTTGTCGTGAGTGTTGAATCTCTCTGCAATAACTTTAGCAGTCTGATATCCAGATCATCTAATTCAGCCATAGATAAATTTTCTTTTTATACACCTACCAGTCCAAAAAAACAGGATTTTATTCTATAAAATAAACTTTTAAAGATATTTATTTCAATTTCAACCTAAAATTACAGAATAACACACAACCAACATAGCTTTGCAAAGAATTTACATCTAACAACTATGCTTACACAAAATTTAGGATACCCTAGAATCGGCAACTTCAGAGAACTAAAGAAAGCCTCTGAACACTACTGGTCTGGCAAAGGAAGCCTTCAAGACCTGTTAACCACTGGAAAGAAAATCAGGGAAGCCAACTGGTTTCTTCAAAAAAATGTCGGTATCGACCTTATTCCTTCCAATGACTTTTCTTTCTATGATCAGGTCTTGGATATGTCTCTTATGGTAAATGCCATCCCCGAACGCTATCATGTTATAGCTGAGGATCGAAACACAACTGAGCTGGACTTATACTTTGCAATGGCCAGAGGCTATCAGAAAAATGGTAAAGATATTATCGCCATGGAGATGACAAAATGGTTTGATACCAATTACCATTATATCGTACCTGAATTCCACAAAAACCAACAATTTAGCTTGTTTTCAACCAAAGTTATCAGGGAGTATCAGGAAGCTAAACTATTGGGAATAGAAACAAAGCCTGTACTAATCGGACCCGTATCCTACCTGTTAGCTGGAAAAGAAAAGGAAGATGGATTTCACAGAATAGAGCTCATCCACAACCTTCTGCCTGTTTATATAGAAATCATGGAACAACTGGAAATACTGGGTGTGCAGTGGATTCAGCTGGATGAACCTTTCCTGGTTATGGATCTTAGTGATGCAGAGCGGAAAGCCTATCAACTTGTTTATTCGAAACTAAGAAAGCAATTTCCCTATCTGAAAATTCTGGTTGCTACCTATTTTGACTGCACAGCCGATAATCTGGAAACGGTTGTAAGGCTTCCTGTAGATGCGCTACATGTAGACCTGGTTAGATGCCCGTCTCAACTGGATGATATCCTGCACACTTCATTTGTCCAATCAACAACCTGCCTTTCCCTTGGAGTTGTAAACGGCAGAAACATATGGATAACTGATTTTGAGCGATCCTTAGGTTTTATCCAAAAAGCTGTAGAGATACTCGGAGAAGACAGGGTAATGATTGCTCCTTCATGCTCTTTACAGCACGTACCATTAGACTTAGACAATGAAAAGGATGAAACAGCACTTACTTCAGAAATCAAACAATGGATGGCTTTTGCCAAGCAAAAAATCGAAGAGGTGGTAACCCTGAAACAACTGGCCTCCATAAAAGATACTCAGGCACTTGCCATTGCACTTAAACCCAACAAAGATAAAATAGAAAGCAGAAAAAATTCTCCTCTCATACACAAACCACAGGTAAAGGAAAGGGTCCAAAACATAACAGAAGTAGACAGCAGAAGAACCAGTACATTTAACATACGGCAGGAGAAACAAAAAAAAGCATTAAATCTTCCTCTGTTTCCCACCACCACCATCGGTTCTTTCCCTCAAACCGACGAAATTCGTCAACTCAGGGCCAGACTAAAATCGGGGATTTTATCTCCTTCAGCATATGAAGAAAAAATAAAATCCGAAACAGAGCGGGCAATTGCATGGCAGGAAGCAATCGGGCTGGACGTATTAGTCCACGGTGAATTTGAACGCAATGACATGGTTGAATACTTCGGCGAACAGCTCGATGGCTTTGTATTCTCTCAAAACGGCTGGGTACAAAGCTATGGTTCAAGGTGCGTCAAACCTCCTATCCTATACGGAGATATAGAGAGGAGTCAACCGATGACAGTAAAATGGTCTCACTATGCACAGTCTAAAACCCAACGGTATGTTAAAGGAATGCTCACCGGTCCTGTCACCATACTGCAGTGGTCATTTGTCCGGGATGATCAGCCAAGAGAAGAAACCACGATGCAAATCGCACTGGCCATCAGAGACGAAGTAACCGACCTTGAACAAGCAGGAATAAAAATCATTCAGATAGACGAACCCGCCATCCGGGAAGGATTGCCCTTGCACAAAGCAGACCGTAACCACTATCTAAACTGGGCAATAAAAGCATTTAGAATAAGTGCATCAGGCGTAAAAGATGAAACACAAATCCATACTCATATGTGTTATTCTGAATTCAATGACATTATTGCGCACATTGCCGCAATGGACGCCGATGTTATTACTATTGAAACCTCCAGATCCCAGATGGAATTACTGGACGCTTTTGCTAACTTCAATTATCCGAATGAAATCGGTCCCGGTGTCTACGACATTCACTCTCCAAGAGTACCGGGAGTTTCAGAAATAGAACAGCTTCTTGAAAAAGCCCTGAATGTGATTCCTGCTAAAAATCTCTGGGTCAATCCAGACTGTGGACTAAAAACAAGAAAATGGACAGAGACTGAGCAGGCGTTAAAAAACATGATTACAGC
>Ga0182792_1000585_pt1 | contig 33163 bp, 32 predicted proteins | sample Passage237B_FD_130497 | JGI IMG/M metagenome (GOLD analysis project Ga0182792, IMG submission 130497) | Cellulose adapted compost microbial communities from Newby Island Compost Facility, Milpitas, CA, USA - Passage2 37B (version 2) (version 2) ...
AAGCGGCCTTCTCGTTCGACAAAGAAGTGAGATGGCACGCTCTGGACACTCCACTTCCCGCCCGAATGTCGTTTGCCGGAGCCCCCTGCCGGGAACCAGAAATACATGTCTGTCGGGTTGGTCCATATGAGATGGACTTTGGACACCGATCAGCTCCGAAGCATCGAAATCGGCGTCCGGGGGAAGCTGCGCTCGGCCCGAATCCCCGAGAGCTTCATCGACAGGCAGACCGAAGACCTCGTACAACAGGCCGTTGCGGAATACGCCAGCGCCAGCGAACGTGGAATCAAGATCACCAACGCTTCCGGCTGGATAGTGAACACGGCCTACCGACGCGCGATCGACCAACTCCGCCACGAACAGCACGAAACCGAAGGCGCAACCGAAGACATCGCCGTCGAAGCGACCGACGAGACCTCTCCGCTCCCCGACGAGGAAGCTCTAGATCACATCCAAGTCGAACAACTCCACCGAGCAATCAACCGACTCTCGACAACGCAAAAGCAGGCCCTCAGCCTCTACTACTTCGAGGAGAGAACAACCCGCGATGCCGCAGTCGCGCTCGGTTGGAGCGAGCCCACGTTCCGGAGACGCCGAGATGCGGCGATCCGAAACCTAAGGGAACGCTTCGGCGTGACCGTCCCCGAGTTCGAGATCGGCCTCGCCGCATGGCTCAGCCTCACCACCACCGACAGCCGCTTCGCCTCGATCACCAGCAATCTCACCGAGGCCGCGGAGAGCCTCCGATCCGGCGCAATGGCAGCGATCGAGCGAGGCCGGGAGTTCGCGACACGGCTTCTCTCCTCCGGTGGAGGAGAGACCGCGATCGGGATTGGCAGCCCAGCCGGCAAAGCAGCCGCTGGGGTTTGCGCCACCGCGCTTGCGGCTTGCACAGCCACCGGAGTGATCGGACCCGGCGTGGCCGGTGTCGACCTCATCGGACCCACCAAGCCGAAGCCATCCATCGAAAAACGAATGGAACCCACCAGACCTGAAACGAGTCGACCGCCGGCCAGGTCGTCCGAATCCACCCCGAACCAGGATTCGACCCGACCCAGCGACTCGCGACAGAAGACCAATGCATCGAGTACGAGCAAGTCGGGTTCTGGTCAGAAGAGAACCCGGCAGGCCCGACAGACCGCCAGCTCCCAGTTCGGCGTCGAATCGAGCGCATCCACAACCCCCGCTGAGAGCGCACCCGCCGCAACCCCAGCAAGTCCACCTCCGAGCGCTCCGTCGCCTTCGCCGAGCCCCGACCAAGCCGCACAACAACAGTTCGGGCTTCCCTAATCCCTCAACTTCGTGACGCAAACGGCCTCCTCATCCGACAAAGAGATAGAGGTGGCGCCGTACGCGCCGACGCTCCTTGGCTTGTTTCAGCGCGAGATTGGGTAGGTGAGTACAAAATGGAAAAGGGTCTTGGAAGCAAACTCGCCAGGATGGCGAGCACCGGGGCCATAGCCCTGGTGACGTTGATCCTGATTGGAACACCAGCGAAAGCCGGCGACTATGTTGTGGCTCAATGCGCGCCGGGATTGAATGCCGGCACCGAAGCCCGGTTCTCCTCTTCGAGTAACCACTTCAAGGGAATACAGGAATGCGGGCGAAACTCACCGGGAGTGCAGGTTCGCCATCAGCTCGCAGCGGGCGAGACAGGCACGGTGGGTCAGCGTTTCGGGGCGTGGGTCTGGACCGCGCCTACCGGCACCGTGATTAGCGGCGGCTCAGCGCGAAGCCGTCTCGAGAACGCCAACGGCATCTCCGGCTATCTCGTGGTTTCCCCCGATACCGGCAACAGCGCCGTCACGGAAAACCAAAACGACGGAAACCAGCATCTCTCCGCCATTCCCGCCGGGAGGTGGCGGTACTTCGTAGCGAGACTCGAATGCACCACGCCAAACCAAGGGAAGCGTTGCGTAGGGGCTGCGGCCGACGCTCACACTTACGTCAAGCAGGTTCGGCTTCGGCTGACCGACGTATCCTTCCCCGTCCTCGGCGTCGGAGGCTCCCTCCTCGAAAGCGGCCCCCGGCGCGGTCGGCAAACCGTCGGGCTGCTCGCCTCCGACCAAGGTGCCGGCATCAAGTCCACGAGGATCACAGTCAACGGCGTGCAGGCAGCCGGCGAAGACCTCGACAGTTCGTGTCACCCGCTGCCCGGCGCGCTGACCTCCAGCTTGTCGCCATGCCCGAAGGGGATTGGCAAGGTCTATACCCTCGACACCGCCGCACCGCCGTTCAGGGATGGAAACAACAAAGTTGAGATTTGCGTTTTCGACTACGCGCAGACGGGGGTGCCGAACTTCGACTGCGAATCTCGGCAAGTCTTGGTGGACAGTCTCTGTCCCGCTTCGCCGGTCGGAGGCGGCAAGAAGCTCAGGGCTCGTTTTGCCGGTTCCGGCAAACGGTTCGCACGCCTGAAGTTCGGCAACTCGACGATCGTTCGGGGACGCCTCGGTGACGGTCATGGCAACCCCATAGTCGGCGCTCAGGTTTGTGTCCAGGTTCGCACCGATTCGCCGGGCAGGAGGTTCAAGCTGCTCGCCACGACGGCAACGAACTCAGACGGTCACTTCTCCTACAAACTCAAGCGGGGCGCCTCCCGAAAGATCCGGGTCGCCTACCGGGACGGCACCTTCCAGATGTCCCGCAGCCTTCGACTCAAAGTCAAGGGAACCTCGACGCTTCGCGTGAGCAAGCACCGAACCCGCCCCCTGAAGCGGGTCCGGTTCTTCGGCAAGATACCCGGCCCCCACGCCGCCGGCCGCGTCGTGGTCGTCTACGGCACCGTGCCGGGCGCCAAGAAGCGGTTTCTGGTTCGCCGGGCGAAGACCAACGCGGTCGGCCGTTGGCGAGCCAGTTACTCGTTCACGCCGGTTCCCGCGAAGACGAGGTTCGTGTTCTGGGCGGTCGTCCCGAACCAGAACGGGTATCCGTACACCCAAGGGCGCTCGGCCGCCCGATACATCCGAGTGAGCCCCTAGACCTATGGCTGAGTCTCGATCCGAGGAGGAGCAATGAAGAAGCAGCGCCGCATCCCATCGCCAGCGACCCTAATCGCCATCGTGGCGTTGTTTGTCGCATTGGGCGGCACCGCCTACGGTGTCGCCCGAAACAGCATCGGCACCCACCAAATCAAGCCCCATGCGGTCCAGGCGAAGAACCTTGGGCCGATGAAAGTCAGATGGGGCAAGCTTCGAGACTTCGACAACACCGCAGGCGACGGTCAGTTCAACATCGCCTCCGGCCAGGCCCAATGCCGCCGTGGCGAAAGACTCATAAGCGGTGGCGTCAGGGCACGCCAAAGCCCGGACTCGGGACCATTGAGAATCGCGATGATCGACTCTGGGCCGGTTACCCGGAAGCGACAATGGTTCGTGACCATGCATTCCGATCTCGGAGGACTGGCTCGAAAGAAGTTCGTCGTATTTGCTTACTGCCTGCTCAACTAGGCACCGGAACCCTGCTGCGAGACACGGTCGAGTCGGTGAAACTAGTTCCGTCAAGCAGGATGAGACGTCTTCGAACTCGCGGAAAAGGTCCGTGACCACGAATTCAACCGCCGCCGTCCCTTGCCACCGCGACGTGAAAGTCATGTGAATGTCTCGTCAACGACGGCACGGATCATCCCGGTGCGTAGCTGGCCTTCGATCGGTTCGCCGTGGTCGGGGGAGAGCTGGGGAGCATGAGTGAGAGGAAGCCGGCGGCGAGCACGAATACAACTGAGGCCCAGAGGCAGCCGGTGAGTCCGTACCACTGGTAGAGGGCTCCGGAGAGGACGGTTCCCATGAGGCGTCCGCCGGCGTTTGCCATGTAGTAGAAGCCGACGTTCACGTTGCGCCGGTCATCGCCAGTCCGGGACTGGCCGACCCGAAACTCGTGGCGAGGATCGGCGATGCGCGGGGATTCCGCTTGCGACAGTCCTCGCCGGCCCTCCACACCGGGATTCGGCTCAACAAGACCGACGATCAGGACTTCTTCGGCAATCCACTACCGAGGCGCGGACACCCGAACATCGGCGCCTATCAAGGTCCTGCCATCGGCAAGCGGCCGAAAAACGGGTGCGCGTATTCGCGCCCGGATGCGCCGCGAGTCCGAGCGCGACTTCCACGCCAGCCGGATAAGACATCGCTCGGGACCGAGCGGCCTCAGCAACCGACCATCCTCGTCTCGCAGGGGTGGTCGTACTCGATCGCTAGATCCGTTTCAGCCTGCCTCGAACGACCAGCTTGCTTGGTGCCCGCAGGATCCCCAAGGGGCTCCAGGTCATTCCGAGGTCGCGATGATCGACTTCCACTTCCGTGTGGACCGACAGGTCATCTCCGGCACCCCGGATCCGTGCGTCAAAAGCAAGCGGCACCTGTTTGCCGCCGGCCGCGAGTTGGCCGGAGACCTTGAGTGCTTCGTCTTCCAGCGTGGCGTTGTCGGAGACGAACCGGACTTCAGGGGTCTTCTCAACCCCGAAGAAATCCGCCGAGCGAAGATGCTCGTCCCGCTTCTTGTTCTTGGTGTCGAGGCTGTCTGCCTGGATCGTCAGCTGGATCGCCGGGCTTCTGCTGAGGTCGATCGTGCCCTCATAGGAATCGAACCGGCCCTTGACGGTCATCAGACCGTAGAAGTGACGAACATGAAACCCGACCGATGAATCGTCGGGATCCAGCTCCCAGACCCCGGCGTTCAATGCCGAGGGTCCGCTTTGGCCCGGGTCGGAAGGTGTCGTTGCTTGGTCAGTCATGCTGGCTCTCTACTTGGCCTGGCCGTCGAGGACCAGGCCGATCGCTTCGAGAGTCGGCGTTGCCGGTCGCCCGGCGAGGCGTTCGATGTCACCGGAGGGAGTTCCTGACCAGCCCACGCGGTAGGCGGCGTAGAAGCCCAGTGCCGCGGGAATGACTTCGGCCGGGAGCCCGGCAGCTTCGAGTCTTGACTTCGCTTCCTCGTCATCGATCGACCGGAAAGGGATCGTCTCGCCGGCTCGCTCGCCCGCGAGGCCGGCGAGTTCATCCCAGCTCACCGCATCCTGGCCGGTGAGATCATAGGTCTTGCCTTCGTGCCCGTCCTCGAGCAGGACGGTGGCGATCGCCGGGGCGAGATCGCTGCGGAGCACCGGGGCGACCTTTGCGTCATCCACGGGGGCAGCCAGCTCGCCTGCCGCGACCGCGCCGGCGACTTCGCCGGCGATTACTTCGGTGTAGATGCCGTTCCGAAGGTGGGTTGAGGGGATGCCGGTCGCTTCGATCGCCGCGAAGACACGGGCGTGGGCATCGAGCAAGGGGAAGCCCAGCCCCTCCGCCTGGGCGGTGCCGGGATAGACGATGTGCTTCACACCGGCCTCTTTTGCCGCCTCGATGACCGGAAGCATCTGCTGCACACGAGCCTCCGGGTCGGGAGTCGGGGTCGGCATGAGGAGCAAGCGATCCACGCCCGCGAAGGTGGCCTTCAACGAGTCGGGATCGTCGTAGTCGCCCTGGCGAACCTCGACTCCACGCTCGGCGAGATCGGAGGCGGCCTCCGGGTCACGCACGCTCACTACGAACTCGGCCTCCGGGTCACGCCCCAGAACCTCTTCGACGATCAGGCGGCCGAGCTGGCCGTTTGCTCCGGTGATCAACAGCATTTGAAAGCTCCTTGTTCGAAAGTCTTATAAGCGGGGACGCACCTCCACTTGAGCCGAGCTTAGCACATAAACGGGGACTACCCTCCGATTACTTGCTATCCTCCATTGGAATGACCGGGAAAGCCACACTTCGAGCAGACGCCCAGAGGAACCGCGACAAGATCGTTTCCTCAGCCCGGGCCGCGTTCGCCGAGCGTGGCCTGAACGCGTCACTCGACGACATCGCGAGATGTGCCGGGGTCGGCAGCGGAACCCTCTATCGCCATTTCCCCACGAGGGATGACTTGATCTCCGCCGTGTTCGCCGAACGCATGGCTGAAAACGTCGAGGCCGTAGACCATGCCCTGACCGACCCCGACCCGTGGAACGGATTCTGCGAATACGTCCGCAGAACCTGTCGAGCCCAGTCCGAAGATCGGGGCTTTGCCGATCTGGTGGCGATCGGCCATCGGGGCTCCGAGCTGGGAGAAAGGCGCGACCTCGTCTACAACAAGTTCGTCGAGCTCGTCGGCAGGGCTCAGGCCTCCGGCAAGCTCAGGTCGGACTTCACCCCCGAAGACATTGTGCTCCTGCTCATGGCAAACGCCGGCATCGTCGAGCGTGCGGGCGCAGCCGGGAAGGATGCCTCGGAACGATTCACCGCCCTCGTGCTCGACGGCTTCCGATCAGCCAACGCTTCCTGTGCCCCGCCGGCCGTATCACCGATAGCGCTGATCGTGGCGCTGCGCGAAAGCGAGTGAGCTTCTGTTCGCGGGAGACGGCGATTCATGCTGGTGATCGCTGCGTGGCCTCGTCTCGCCTGGTCTTAGAGTCACGCCCGTCGGCTTCTTCGGAGAGGTGGAGCGCGGCGATGTAGGCGAAGGTGGTCGCCGGCCCGATCGTCGAACCCGGGCCGGGATAGGTCCGTCCCATGACCGACGCGGTCGTATTGCCCGCGGCGTACAGGCCCTTGATCGGGGACCCTTCCTTGTCCACCACGCGGGCATGCTCGTCGGTCAGCAGCCCGCCCTTAGTTCCCAGATCGCCAGGCCATACCTTGACCGCGTAAAACGGCGCCTTCTCGAGCGTTCCCAGGTTCGGGTTCGGCTTGTTCGAAGGGTCGCCGTAAACCTGGTCGTATGCGGTGCGTCCTCGTCCGAAGTCCCGGTCGACACCCTTCTCGGCCATCTCGTTGAAGCGTGAGACGGTTTCGCTCAGGCCCGCAGCGTCGACCCCGATCTTGCCGGCCAGCTCTCCGAGCGACGAGGCCTTGACGACCATTCCCGACTCGTACGCCGACTTGGGGGTGAACCCGGGCAGCATCGATCCCATCGGGTAGCGCCGGCGGTGCCTGGCGTCGACTACCAACCAGGCAGGAATCGCCGGCTCGACCCCGTTGCGCTCGTACTGGTGGTGGCCGGCGTCGACGTAGGACTCGGCCTCGTTCATGAAGCGCTCGCCCTTCGAGTCGACGATGATCCCGTGGGGCAGCGCCCGCTCCCAAAGCATGAAGAGCGGCGTGCCATCGCTCGGATCGACCATGGTCGGGCCCCACCAGGCATCATCCATCAGCGCCGTGTCGGCACCGACCTCGATGCCCGCTCTCACCGCGTCGCCGGTGTCACCGGGAGGGACCGAGGTCCACTCGGTGCTGCTCGGCTGGGGCTGGTACTCGGCCCGCATCTCGGCGTTGCGGGCGAACCCTCCCGCGGCAAGGATCACCCCGCGCCGCGCCTTGACCCGAACCCGCCTGCCCTTCCGCTCGACCACGACACCTGTGATCTCGTCGCCGTCCTGGATCAGTTCGATCAGCGGGCTCTCCCTCCAGATCGGAAGCTCGCGCTGGACGTTCAAGAGCAGCAGCTGGCCGACCAGCGAACGGCCGTTGGTCATCGGATCCTGTCCCAACAGCTTCCGTCCGGCGAAACGCAGGCCGATCACCTTCGCGGCCGTGCGGAAGCCCTTCAGCGTCGCGCCCGCGAGCGCGAACGAGTTGACCTCGTTCGTGTACATCGGCAGCGGCGGAGTCATCGGGTTGAGCAGCAGGTGTTGCTGCCACTCCCCCAGGCGCTTGGCGTTGAAGATCTTGCCCTCGATGCCGCGCCCCTCGGCCTTCCCTCCCGGCCGATCGGGGTAGTAGTCCGAGTAGCCGGTCCCCGCGACCCACTCGAACCCGAGCCGCTCGAGGAACTCGACCATCTCCGGTCCCCGTTCGAGGAAGGCGACCTTGCGTTCACGCGAAGAGGCCGGACCGACGTCTTCGATCACGTCCTCCATGTAGGTGATCGCCTCTTCGAACGAGTCCTCGATTCCCGCACGCTTGATCACATGGTTGTTCGGAATCCAGAGGCCCCCGCCCGAGTAGGAGGACGCACCGCCGATCTTGGCGGACTTCTCGACCACGAGCGTCTCGAGGCCGTGATCGTCGGCGGTCAGCGCTGCGACCAGGCCGGCGGCACCGGACCCGACGATCAGCACGTCAGTGGTGTAGTCGAAATCTGTCATCTCGAACCTCTTCCGGCTGCGAAGAGTTGGCGGTGGGCCGGAGTCGGAGGCAGCCGGCACTCGGGCCTGATGTCAATGTAGCACTAAACGGGCATTAATGCCCGTTTATACTGTGGGCATGCCGACCAAGACTCCTGAAGCGACAGCGCCCGAACCCGCGAGACCGCCCCGGGCCGATGCCCGGCGCAACCGGAACGCGATCCTCGCTGCCGCCCGCAAGGTCTTCGGCCAACGCGGGCTCGATGCCCCGCTCGACGCGATCGCCCGCGAGGCCGGGGTCAGCCGGGCGACGCAGCACCGGCACTTCCCTAACCGGGACACGCTCTTCAAGGCGATCTTCGACGACAACATCGACCGGATCGAGCAGACCGTCCGCGAAACCCCGGATCCGTCGGACGCGTTCGTCCGGGTCCTGTTGCTCACCGCTCAGATGTTGGAGAGCGACCGCAGCTTCGTGGAGATGTTCGACCGGAGGACGACCTCCGAAGAAGTCAAGCGAGAGATCGCCTCGCGCTTCCTGGCGAGCGTCGAAGAACCGCTTCGCCGGGCCCAGGAAGCCGGCAAGGTCCGGACCGACCTGAGAGCGGACGACACCTTGCTCCTGCTCGACATGATCGCCGCCGCCGGGCACCCACCCGGACCCGGCCGCCCTCCCGACCGGACTGACCGAGGCTTCGCCCTTCTGCTCGAAGCGATCCGCGCCCGCCGCGGAGCCATCCCGCTCGACGCACCGAGCCACATCGGCGATAGGCCGAGTCGATGAAGCTGTCGATCATCGAGCTGGGGACGGTCGAGCCCGGCACGACCGAAGCGGACGCTCTCGCCGACGCGGTCAAGACGGCGGAGCATGCCGACCTGCTCGGCTTCCACCGAGTCTGGTTCGCCGAGCATCACATGTCGAGATCGAACGCCTCCCACCATCCCGAGGTGCTGATCGCCTACGCGGGAGCGCGGACCCATGGCATCCGGGTCGGCTCGGGATCGGTGCTGCTGAACAACTACAGCCCTTTCAAGGTCGCCGAAATGTTCCAGGAGCTGGACGCGCTGATACCCGGGCGGGTCGATCTCGGCCTCGGCCGGGCGACGAGCGGCCAGATCATCGATGCCGCCCTGCGCCAGGACCGGGGATCCCGGCCGGTCGACGATCATCCGGAGCGCGTGGCGGAGGTGCTCGCCTGGCTTTACGAGGCCTTCCCGGACGAGCATCCTTTCGCGGGCGAGCCCCTGATGCCGTCGCGAACCAGCGTGCCGGAGACCTGGCTGCTCGGCTCCAGCCCGAACGGGTACGCCCTCGCCGCGCAACTCGGCATCGGTTACAGCTTCGCTGGCTTCATCAATCCCCTGGCGGCCGCCGGAGCGTTGCGTTCATACCGAAACGAGTTCCGTCCGGCGGGATTCGGACTCGAGCGGCCGAACGCGATGCTGGCCGTGAACGTCTCGGTCGGCGCCGACGAAGAAGACGCTCAACGGCTGGTCGCCTCGGCCAAGGGCTTCTACGCCCGGCTCGCCCGCCAGGGCACGTCAGCAACCCTGCCGACCGCCGACGAAGCACTGGCGGAACTACCCCGGGAGCTCCTGGAAGAGCCCACCTCGATCGTCGAAGGCGCCTGGCCGCGCTTCGTCGCCGGAACCCCCGAACAGGTCAGATCCACCCTCGACATCATGATCGAGCAATCCGGCGCCGACGAGCTGATGATCCAAAACCTGATCGCCGACCCCGAAGATCGACGCGCCTCCCACACCCGCCTCGCCGAGATGTACGAGCTATAGCTTCTTCACGTCGGACCTGATGCCTAGTTCGTACTCGGCGATCATGCCGACATGCAACTGGTTCTGCCCCTCTACGATCTGGAAGACCTTGGCGTCCCGGAAGTGCTTGCCGACGATGTAGTCCTCGTGAACCCCGTACGCACCGTGGATCTGGACCGCGCTCGATGCCGACTGCATCGCCGCCTCACTGGCCTGGTATTTGGCCAGAGAAGCCTCCTTCCTGGCTCTCAGGCCCCGGTTCCTGGCCTCAGCTAGTTCCATGATCATCGCCCGGGCGCCCGTCGTGCCGATGACCATGTCGGTGATCATCTCCTGTACGAGCTGGAATCTCGCAATCGGGGCACCGCCCACCATGCGTTCGTTGGCGTACGCAACCGATCGGTCGAGACAGTCCTGAGCCAGCCCGAGTGCCCTCGATGCCACCCCGAGACGCCCGTTCTCGACCGCTGCCATGGCGATCGTGAAGCCGATCCCCTCGGTCTCGCCGACGAGTGCGGATTTCGGGACGCGCACGTCATCGAGAAAGACCTCGCCGGTCGAGACCGAGCGGAACCCGAGCTTGTTCTTGAACGGTCTCATGGTCAGACCGGGCGCATCCGCCGGAATGATGAATGCGCAGATCGCCTCCCTGCCCCGGGAGCGATCGAGCGTGGCGAAGGTGAGCAGCCAGTCGCAATAGCCGATGTTGGAGGTCCAGGTTTTGGCCCCGTTGATGACGTAGTCGTCGCCGACCCGCCTGCAGGTCGTGTGCATGTCGGCCACATCGGTGCCCGATGCCGGCTCCGTGACACCCACCGCAGCGATCGCCTGGCCCCTGCATAGCGGTGTCAGGTATTCCTCGCGCTGCTCCGCGGTGCCGTAGCGGAGCAGCCCGGAGCCCGCCAATCCGCTGGGACCGGTCATCATCAAGGCGACCACGTTGTCGTGCCGGGCCATCTCGATGACGATCTCAGCATAGGTCCGGTAGTCGAGCCCGAGGCCTCCATACTCTGCCGGCACGACCCCACCGAGCAGATCGAGCTGCCCGGCTTCCCGGATCAGCTGGAGCGGGAATTCCTCTTCGCGGTCCCGGTCCATCACGCCAGGGAACACCCGTTCCTGGCCAAACGCCCGGACGGCCTCGATCAGGTTGTCCCGTTCGAGATCAGAGATCGGGTCACTTGAACCGCTGGCCCCGGACTCAACTCGTGTATCAGCTTCCAAACTCACTTAACGCAACCCTTCTCAACAATTCCTAACGATTATATTCATAGATAGATGGGGGCCGCCGTCCGGGCCTCGGGCGGCAACCCTCAACCGGACTTTTCGGCGCCACCTCCGAAGAGGAAGCTGTGGAAACGCCTGTCCGGGTCCCACTTGTCTCGCAGCTCCTCGAGCCGAGCCGTGTTCTCGTCCGTCATGTAGCGGGAGTCGGGGCGGCCGATCAGGTTCTCGTCAGCGAGTTGGATCCCCTTGGAAAGGTGGTCGACCCTCCGGACCTGGTCTCCCGGCCAAGGAGCCAGCTTCGCCTCATCCGACGGGTCGGTCCACCCGGCGAACGGCGACATGTAGTGCCGGCCGGTGATCGAGAGCGCGCAGCCTTCGAGGCTGTGATCCGGCCAGGGCCAGATCAGCACGTATGACTCCGGCGTCGGCAGCTGGTCGGTCATCTCCATGAAAACCGGGACGATCTCCTCGGCCCCCGCGTCCGTCCACAGACTGTCCCCGGCGAAGGCGGTTTCCGGCCGGGCCACCTCGTCGATGATCGCGTAGAGATCGTCGAGCGTCGCGTCCACGAAGGTCTCAGCCACCAGGGCTCTCTCCCGGGCCGGGCAGGTCTCCAGCAACTCGAGAGCTGACGTGGCGTCCGCCTCCGAATAGCAGTTCGCGAAGGCGAGGATGGTGAGAGTTCGGTCATCTTCGTCCTCGGGAGCCATCTGGTTCGGGGTGCCGAAAATCTGGAGCTCCAGCTCGAGCGGCCACTCGTCATGCATCCTGACCGCCCAGTCCAGAACTTCCTCCATGTCATCGCGGGAGTAGACGTAGACGCTCCGCTTGATGTCGGTCGGATAGGGATGGACCTTCAGGTAATACTTGGTCACCACCCCGAAGAAACCCGAGCCGCCCCCTCGGGCCGCCCACAGCAGGTCGCTGTTCTCGGACTCGTCCGCGTGAACCACAGTCCCGTCCGCGGTCACCACGTCGACTCCGATCACGTTCGTGCAGGCGGGCCCGTACTTGCGTGAAAGCCAGCCCCATCCCCCTTGGAGGAGAAAGCCCCCGACCGCGATGGTCGGGCAATGCCCGGACGGGAAGAACAGGCCTTCTTCGGCCAGCAGCCGGTTGAGATCACGTCCCCTGGACCCAGGCCGAACTTCGGCGGTACGATTCTCGGGGTCGATCGAGAGTTCGTCCACGCCATCGAGATTGATCAAGAGGCCACCGTCTCTCACGCTGGAAGCGGTCCAACTGTGACCACCCGAACGGGCCTTGACCTTCATGTCCCGCTCACCGGCAAGCCGAACCGCATCGATCACGTCCTGCTCACTCTCGGCTAGCAGGACCCCATCCGGGTACCGGTCCGGCTTCCGGGAGTGCCACACGGCCGCCAGCCGTGCCTGCTCGTATGCCTCGGGGTCATTCTCCCGCCAGCGAATCTTCTCCGCAATCATCTGCTTGCCTCACTTTCAGCCTCGGCAGGTTCCGCGTAGAACGTCGGCTTTTCGGAGGCAGCCGCGTCGATCAGCACCTGCCGGTGTTCGCGGACCACATCGCGGACGGGGATCTGCTCTCGTCCGGTCAGGACACGGAAGTCGTCGGTCACGACCCCGAAGTAGCCCTCCCGCACGGCGCGTCCCATTCCCCGGATCGCTTCGGCGAGCAGCTTGGGCACGCCGCCGGCCAAGGCCTCGTCGTGTATCTCGTCATCTTCGAGATCGGTGACCTTGACCTCGATCCCGGTCTCTTCGCTTATGATCGCGGCAAGGTCCTTGTAGCTCAGCAGCTCGGCGCCGGCGATGTCATAGGTCCTGTTCAGGATCACGTCGTCACCGACCACGGCCTCCACGGCAGCCCTGGCAACGTCTTTCCTGGAAACGAATCCCGCCCGCCCTTCACGCGCGTTGATCCGTAGCTCCCCGGATGACATAACCGGCGTGAACCGGTCGATCACGTGAAGCTCGGCGTAGGGACCGTCCCTGAGGATCACGTACGGGATCCCGGAGTCGACGACGAGCTCTTCCGCCTCCTTGTACTCCAGGGCCGCCAATCCGACCGGATGGGCCGGATCGTCGACCCTGGGCATGGACGGGAAGACCAGACGCTCCACTCCGGCGTCCTTGGCCGCTCCGATTGCGGCCTGATGCTCGTCGTAACGCTTGCCCGTGCCGTTGCTCGCGCTGATCATGAACATCCGGTCGATCCCCTCGAAGGCCGCCGGAAGGCTCTCGGGACGGTCGAAGTCCGCATGACGGACCGTGACGCCCTTCTGGGCGAATTCGACCAGCGACTCCGGCGTCCTGGTCGTGATGACGAGGCTGTCTGGCTCTACATGTCTCAGGGCCTCTTCGACGGTGAGCCTGCCCAGCTTGCCGCTGGCCCCGCTGATTCCTACGATCATTCTTTCTCCTTTCGAGATTCCCGCCCCGCCGGGCTTCCAGATGCAGCTCTGGAAGCCCGGGCGGGCGGTCCCCACTCAGCTGGATCAGCTGGGCGGGTTCAGCAACGACTTGACGTTGACGGGGGGCAGAGCCTCCAGCACGCCGTCCACCGACTGCTGACGCGGCGAAAGCGTGGTGCAGACGCCGGGGAAGATCGAACTGACCTTCCCGCAGGCAGGCTTGCCCGGGGCCATCATCAACGGACCGCGGTAGTTCTTGATCGCTTCGAGCAAGCTCGGGCGATCCAGCTGGTCACCGAGCTTGTTGCCCATACTCGCGATCGCCATCACGGTCGAGAACGCAAGCGACGCATCACCGTTCATGGTGCTGCTCTCCGGCATGCCCGCAGCCTCCATCGCCGCCACGTACGTGTCACGGCCGTTCTCGGCGTTGGGCACGCGCGGGCTATCGCCGAACGAGGTATAGATCCAACCGTCGGGAAGCTTGCCGTCGCCCGCTTCGTACACTTCGGGCTGCCAGCAACTGACCGTCGTGATCACGGTCGGCGTCAGGTTCTGCTGCTCCAGGGCGTTGGCTGCCGCGATGCAGGTCGGCCCCAGAGTCGTCAGCTGGAAGACCTCCGCCTCGGCGGCCCCAGACGCCTGAATGGCCGAAGCCACTTCGGGAGCGGTCGCCGTGTCGGCGACCGGCACGAGCGAAACCTCGAGGCCACCTGCTTCCAGAGTCGGCTTCAGCAGGTCGGTTGCCACGAAGGTGCCGATCGGGTTGTCCGAATGGAGCACGGCCGACTTCGTCGCGCCCGGAACCTGAGTCGCCAGGATCCCGTCCGCACCGATCGGGGCGATCGCGCCGCCATTCAAGGTGTAGACGTTCGGGGTCGTCGTATCGGGCTCTCCGGCCGGAGTCCCTACCAGCACCGGGATCTTGCCCGCGATCGCCTTGTACAGCGAGGCGGTTCCGTACTCGGCCACACCGACCACGACTACACCGATCCGGTCATCACCCAGGAACTCGGCCGCGCACTTCTGACCGTCTTCCTCAGCCGTCATGAAGCAGTTCTTGACTTCGACGGGCCGGCCGGCGATGCCACCCAGCTCCTCGTTGATGAACTCGGCGGCCGCCTGCATCGCGTCCGTCGGCTCGGGGTGGGAAGGAACCCCACCCTGATTGTTCGCGAAGCCGATGACGAACGGCGCCGCCGATTCGTCCGCTGCGCCCGACCCACCGGTGAAATCGGTGGCCCACTTGAGCTGCTCCTCGGTCATCTCGGTGGAGGCCGCATCAGAACCGCCATCCCCCGAATCCGAATCGTCACTACCGCAGGCGGCCACTCCGAACCCGAGCACCCCCAGCATGAACGCAAGCGCCACAAGGCGCCCAGCCATGTTTTTCACAGTAATCTCATCCTCTCTCTTTTCCTCCATTGACCGAAAGCCGATCAATACTATTCATACAGTGAACATAGTTTTGAACAGATGCGACAACACAACCGGCCGGTAATCCGGCCGGGCTACAGCCGAGTCAGACCGACTCGGGAACCTTTGCTACGGGGACGAGCTGCTCCCTGAGATCATCGACCACCGCCCCCAGGTCTTCGGGTTCCTTCACCCCGCCGAACACCGTGAAGTCCGGCCGCACGATCACCGCGCGAGTCATGTCCTGATCGGTGAACCAGGCCTCGTAGGTTCGGTCCAGGTCGAGCCAGCCGCCCTCGACCCGATAGTCGCTGGTCGCCCGGATCAGCTTGGCGCCGATCGACTCCAGGAACTCGATCTGCTCAGCTGAGAGGACATCCCGGGGATCGACCTCCCAGCCGATCACGTGAAATCCCCAGCCGACGAGGTCATCGAAGCGTCCCGTTTCACCGTTCAGCCGGCCGATCCCCTGCTCCATGAGCTCGCTGGTCGGACTGACTATCTCGCCGGACTCGTCGCGATGGAGAATGCCGTCGATCAGCTTGGGCTGGTCCTCGGGCGGTGGCGCGTTGCCCGAACGGTACATCGCGTCCCGCTCCGCCGCCTTGACCGGGTCCCGCTCGCAGACGATCTGACCGACGTGGACCGAGCCCTGGACCAGCACCTCGCTATGAGGCAACCGCTCCAACTCATAGCTGTCGAGCAGCGAGTCGGGAGCGACGCCGTCCAGCACCATGCCCATCTTCCAAGCGAGGTTGATCGAATCCCGGAGCGCCGAACAGGCGCCCTGGCCCAGAAAGGGCGGCATCAGGTGGGCCGCGTCGCCGGTCAGGAACACCCGGCCATCCCGCCACGTCTCGGCCACCTTGCCGACGAACGGGTACACGACCTGCCGGTAGATCCTGACCTCGTCACTGGTCAGCCCGTAAGCCTGCTCGAGGAAGTCGTAGCCGATCTCGGGAACCAGCATCGCGCTGTGGTCGGCATCCGGGTCGACCAGGAACTCGAAGCGCATCCGGTTGCGTCCGATCGGGATGTAGGCGATGGTCCGTCCCGGGATCGAAGTGCTGAAGGCGACGTCGAACTTCGGATCGAGCTTGGTCAACCGTTCACAGTCGATGCTGAGGAACGCATCGTGGAAGCCGAAGTCTCGCCGCTCGATCCCCAGGTGCTCACGCGTGAAGCTGCGCGCACCGTCGCAGCCGATCAGGTACTTGGCGCGGATCGTCCGCAGCTCGTCGTCCTGCTCGCCGTACCCGAGGTCACGCTTCTTGGCTCTGACCGTGACCCCCTCGTCGTCCTGCTCGAAGCCGAGCACCTCCCACCCCTGCAGCACCTCGGCACCGTTCTCCTTGGCCGTGGCATCCATCGTCTCCTCGACATCCGGCTGATAAAAAGAGATCCGGCCGGGATACCCGCAGATGTGAAGCTCGGACCAGTCGATCGACCCCATCAGATCGCCCTCGGCGCCGTACATGTCGTAACGCCGGCACCAAGTCGACTCACGGAAGGCGTGGTCGACGTCACCGGCCGCCTGCACGATCCGGGCTGATTCCCCGTCGATCGTGCACAGGCGCGGCTGCCCGTACAGGGTCGGAAACCTCTCGATCGCGCACACTCGGTGGCCCAGCCTCGAGAGCAGTGACGTGACGGCCTGCCCTGCGGGCCCGTAGCCGGAGACGACTACGTCAAAGTCCTGCGAACTCATCTCTCCTCCTCAGTCGAGATTCAGTCAACGATGTTGACCAGACTATATCAATTCTGTTCAGGAATAGCAGAGATTGCCGTGCGAGGATCTGATCGTCGCGACTCAGCCGCGGCTGAGCACCATGACGCAGGAGAGGGCGCCGGGACCGCCGAGCGTGTGGCAGAGCCCTCTCGACGCGCCTTCCACCTGTCGCTCCCCGGCCCGGCCGGTGAGCTGGTCGGTGATCTCCTTGACCACCCTGGCCCCGGTCGCTCCGATCGGATGGCCGCAAGACTGGAGGCCGCCGGAGAGGTTGACGGGGATATCGCCGCCGAACCAGGTCGCCCCCTCCCTCAGCAATTCCCACCCGCGGCCACGATCGGCCAGGCCGAGATCTTCGTAGTTGACGATCTCGGTGATCGTGAAGCAGTCATGGCACTCGACCACGTCGAACTGCCCACGGGGATCCGTGATGCCAGCCTGGGCGTAGGCGACCTTGGCAGCCTCCCTGGTCGCCTCGAAGCCGAGGAAATCGTTTCGCGGGTGATAGAGGCCTTCGTAGTAGCCGTCGACCACGCTGAGCCCGACCCCGTCGAGCACCGCGAACGGCACGCCGAGATCCCGGGCGCGGTCCATGGTAGTCACCACTATCGCGGCGGCCCCGTCGGTGGTCGGTGTGCAGTCCAGCAGCCGCAGGGGTTCGGCGACCATCGGCGCCGAGAGCACCTGCTCCCTGGTCACCGGATCCGAGTACTGAGCGATCGGGTTGCGACCGGCGTTCTCATGATTCTTGACCGCCACCTCGGCCGTGTCGTCCGTGCTCCGACCATAGGTTTCGAAGTACCGGTTGGCGACGAGCGCGAACCCGCCCGGGCCCGAACGGCCCTTCGAGAGAGTCGGGTGGGTGAGGTTGCTGGTCCGCGCGACAAGGCTGTCGCGCGGAGAGACGTCACGCATCTTCTCGGCCCCGACCGCGAGCGCATACTGGTATTCGCCGGCGGCAACGGCCATCGCCGCCGCACGGACGGTCTCCATCCCCGTCGCGCAGTAGGCCGATACCCGGGTCACAGGCCTCGGGCGAAAGTCGAGAGCTTCGGTCACCGACGCCCCGGAGTCCCCCTGAAGAGCGATGATCTCAGGATTTGTGGTACCGAGCCAGGCCGCCTCGATGTCGTCGAGGGAGAGCCCGGATTCCGCCACGGCGAGCAGGGCCGCCTCCTTGATCAGGTCGACATACCCCCGGTCATGATGCACCCCGAACCGGGTTGCCCCGGTCCCGATGATCGCGATCTCTCCCGCTATTGGCACGGCCCCACCTTCCAGAACCACTGGACCATCCCGCCGCCGGCATGCAGCCGGCGCGGGACCAACCTGACCCGATCGCCGATCCCGACCCTGTCTCCGGCCGTAACCTGGCCGAAGAACCGGCCTCCCCCTTCGATGTCGACCGCCGCCATCGATACCGGCTCGGTGCCCGGGTAGACATAGTCACGAGTAAAAGTCAGGACCTCCCCGAAAGCCGGATGTCGGGCGGGCGGCTCGCTGCCCGCCGGGAGGATGCCTTCGAGTCTCAGATCCTCACCGCGCTCGCGCCATGACCTGGGAACCGACGAGTACGGGTCGAAGTCGACCGGCAGCGGGTCGTTTGAGACCGAGTCCACCGCTACCCCTGCCTCCATCTCAGCTTCGAGGTTCGCCTTGAGGGACGCATAGCGCGGGCCAGGCTCGCAGAGCGCGTGCTCGGCCAGACCGCCGGACATCGCAAGGAGCCCGGTCGGTCCGGAGAGGTCGTATGCGATCCGCGCCAGCGGGTGGGCGAGACCCAGGCGGCCGCAGCGAGAGACCACCCCGTCGCCGGCGCCGCCCAGTTCTCTCTCGAGCTGGGCGGACGACTTGAGCCCCGGACCGACGACCATGACCGGGGAGCCCGCTCCCGAGCGCGCGGTCACCTCGAGCCCCAGACGGCGGGTTCCGATCGAGTCGACGAAGGACTTGTCGGCGACCTCACGATCGAGCGAGTCGCGCAGCCTCCACGTGTCACGAAGTTCCTCGACATGAGCGCCGCCAGGGCGGATGCGCACCAGGGCGTCGTCATCTTCGGGTCCGAGCAGCAAGGCCACCGCGCCGTCCCCGGTCGAGCGGTCCTGACGCTCGGCATGCGCCCCGACCACGAGGACGGGTCCACTGCCGCCGGCGATCAGCGAAGAAGCGAGCCTGAGAGCAAGCAGCCCGTCCCGGATGCCCGATGTGAGTTCGAAGGAGAGCGTCTCGGGTGAAAGGCCGAGCATCTCGACGATCGGCTGGGTGTTCCCACCCTCGGTGTACGGGGGCGTGATCGTGGCGAGGATGAGAACGGCGGGCCCCGGCCCGTTGGCGAGCGCGCCCGCCGACGCTTCGACGGCTAGCGTGACGGCGTCCTCGTCCGTCCGGGCGACCGAGCGCTGCGCCTTGCCCTGACGCAGCCGGTCAATCGGGAGCCTGAACCCGGCCGAGATGATGCTCGATGCCGGCGAGACCGCGTTTTCCGGAAGTTCAGTCGTCATGCGAGTCGGTGCAATACATTACCATTGTGTTCAGAGATTAGTCCCTATCGGGTGTATTCCGACCGTATGATGCAGCTAGGAGGAGGAGATCGGTGAGCCAGTTGACCAAGCGCGGGTGTTACAGATGAGGCCTAGCGTCATTTCGAAGATGGGGCACGTGGCGCTCCGGGTCACCGATCTCGACGGGGCCGTCGAGCGGGCGACTTCGATCATGGGGCTGCGGGTGACCGGGCGGGCCGACAATAGAGTGGATCTGACCCATGGCAAAGAGAGATACTCGCTGCAGTTCATCGCCTCGGACGTCGATGCGCTAGACCACGTCGGATTCGAGGCGGCCAGCCCGGAAGCCGTGGCCGAGATCAAGCTCAGGCTGGAACGGGCCGGTGCCACGATCCTCTCCGAGTCGCCGATCGATGACGCGCTCGAAGCGGGCCTCACCTTCGAGATCCCGGCCGGAGTCGTGTTCGAGGTCTACACGGGCATGCCCAAGGATCAGCCGGACTACGTGCCAAGCGGAGTCCGGCCGACTCATCTCGGGCACGTGAACATGCGCCTCGAAGATCCCGGTCCCAGCCTTGAGTTCCTCCAGGACGTGCTCGACTTCCGCTTCTCGGACAAGATCAACGGCGGCGCCTTCATGCGCTGCAACGAAGAGCATCATGCCGTCGTGTTCACACCGGGCGTGCCGGTGCTCCACCATCACGCCTGGGCCGTGCAGAGCGTGGCCGACCTGGCCCGGCTCGGCGACTGCCTCTACGCAAGCGGCGACTCGCTGGTCGAAGGCCCGGTCCGCCACGGGATCGGCAACAACGTCGCCGCCTACTTCAAGGGCACCGGCGGCGAGATCATCGAGTACTACACGGACATGGAGCAGATCCACGACGACGATGGCTACGTTCCCGGAGAGTGGGTGGCGGATGCGGCGAACCTCGAGTGGTACTCGCATTGGACCCCGCGGATGCCGATGGACGCCTTCCGGCAGTCGGGTATCCCGTACTCGGCGGGGCACCTGGCCTCCGGCTCGGCCGCAGCCGGAAACTGACCGCTTCTCTGTCTATTGTAAGAATGGACGACGATGGCCCAGCAGAGTGAAACCAATTACAGCCGACCGCGTTTCTCCCTGGGTGACAAGCGTTCACCCAAGCGATCCGAAGTGGTAGCTCGCGAGCTGTCCGACCAGATAATCAGCGCGAACCTGGCTCCGGGCACGCAGCTCGACCCCGAACACGAGATGCTCGAGCACCTGGGGGTGGGAAGGACCACGCTCCGCGAAGCGCTCCGCCTGCTCGAAACCAGGGGCGTGCTGACCATCAAGTCCGGACCCGGCGGTGGGCCGGTCGTGCGGCGCCCCCGGCCGAGCGACCTCAGCGAGAGCTTGACCCTGATCCTCCAGTTCCAGGGCAACCCCCTGCTCGACGTGGTCGAAGCCCGCCGCTGGCTGGAGATGGGGATCGCCGAACTGGCCGCCTCCCGAGCGACCCCCGAGCTGATCGCGGAGCTGCGCGAGATCAACCAGGTCCTGCGCGACGACGGCGGCGAGCACCAGGAAACGATCGTCGACCAGAACGCGAAGTTCCATTCGAGGATCAGCGAAGCTTCCGGCAACTACGTCCTCCACGTCTTCCTGGAGACGATCATCTCGATGTCGCACGGCAGGACGATCGGGGTCACCTACGGCAAACGTCAGGTCAAGGGGATCGCCGACGCCCACGACGAAATCGTCGACGCCCTCGAAAAGGGAGACGGCGAAGCGGCGGGCGAAGCGATGAGCGAGCACCTCCTGGCCGCGCAGGTCTACTGGAAGCGGCGTTACAGCCAGATCATCCAGCAGCCTGTCGAATGGTCGCAGGATCTAGGCTAAAATCTCATTACTGTAGTCATAGATTTTAGTCTACCTACGACCCTCGGAGAGCCATCTTGAAAACCCGTTTCACCGATCTAGTGAACGTCGAGCACCCGATCATGCAGGGTGGGATGCAGTGGGTGGGCCGAGCCGAACTGGTCAGCGCCGTGGCCAACGCGGGTGCGCTGGGCTGCATCACGGCGCTCACCCAGCCGACCCCCGAGGATCTCGCCAAGGAGATCGAGCGCTGCCGGGAGATGACCGACCGCCCGTTCGGGGTCAACCTGACCATCCTTCCCTCGATCAACCCGCCGCCCTACGCCGAGTATCGTCAGGCGATCATCGAGTCGGGTGTGAAGGTCGTCGAGACGGCCGGGTCCAACCCGGCCGAGCACATCGCCGAGTTCAGACCGGCGGGCATCAAGGTCATCCACAAGGCGACGTCGGTGAGGCACGCGCTCAAAGCCGAATCGCTGGGTGTCGACGCGGTCTCGATCGACGGCTTCGAATGTGCCGGACATCCGGGCGAGGACGACATCCCCGGACTCGTGCTGATTCCCGCCGCGGCGAAGAAGCTCTCCATCCCGATGATCGCCTCAGGCGGAATCGCAACCGCGGGAGGCCTGGTCGCCGCCCTGGCCCTGGGAGCCGACGGCGTGAACATGGGGACCCGCTTCATGTGCACCGAGGAGTCCCCGATCCACGACGACATCAAGGCGAAGATGGTCGGGCACGACGAGCACTCCACCAACCTGATCTTCAGAAATCTCGGAAACACCGCACGGGTCGCCAAGAACTCGGTCTCGGACGAGGTTGTCCGCATCCTCGCCGAAGGCGGAGCATTCGAAGACGTGAAGGACCTGGTCGCGGGATCGCGAGGAAGCCGGGTCTACGAGACCGGGGACCCGGAACTGGGCATCTGGTGGGCCGGCATGGCACAGGGGCTCATCGACGACGTGCCTTCAGTTGCCGAGCTCGTCTCGAGGATTGTCGAGGAAGCTACGGATCTGATCCGGGTTCGTCTGGCAGATATGGCATCTGCCGACGCCACCGCGGACCAGGCAGGAGGTGCCTGAATGGAAGTTGCGGGAAGCACGGCGATCGTCTTCGGCGGCGCCTCGGGGCTCGGCGAAGCCACGGCCAGGGCGCTGGCGGAAGCCGGCGCCGAGGTGGTCGTCGCCGACCGGTCCGTCGACCGCGCGAAAGAAGTAGCGAAAGACATCGGCGGCGGTGCCGTCGAAACCGACGTTCAGGATCCAGCCTCGGTCGCTTCCGCCGTCGAGCGGGCCCGTGCCTCGGGTGTGCTGAGGATCTGTGTCGCCTGCGCGGGCGTCGCCGACCCCGGCAAGCTTCTCGGCAAGTCGGGTCCGACCCCGGTGGAGAAATTCAGGCGGCCGATCGAAGTGAATCTCGTCGGCACGATCAACTGCCTCGGTCAATCCGCCTGGGCGATGTCGTCGAACGAACCGGACCACGAGGGCGAACGGGGAGTGTGCGTGACGACCGCCTCCGTGGCCGCCTTCGAAGGGCAGGTGGGTCAGGTCGGCTACTCGGCCTCCAAAGGCGGTGTGGTGGGCATAACGTTGCCGATCGCCCGAGAACTCGCCGAAAAGGGGATTCGCGTCGCAACCATCGCCCCCGGCTTGTTCGAAACCCCGATGATGGCTGGCCTGCCCGAGAAGGTTCAGGCCGCGCTCGGCGCGTCCGTGCCCTTCCCCTCCCGGCTCGGACGTCCATCCGAGTACGCGGACCTGGTTCTCCACATCGTCCGCAACCCGATGTTGAACGGAGAAACGATCCGGCTCGACGGCGCTGTCCGGCTGCCCCCGAGGTGATGGCCGGCCCGCTGCCGGGCGCCGCGACCTTCAGGTCGAGTGTCGCAGTTTCGTCGACGGCTCGAACAGCCAGGCGGCGCTGCAGCTCCCACTCAGTTCAGGCAGGGCCGGGCCGAGGGCGCGGACCAGCGAGTCGGGGCTGATCCCGAATCGAAAGGCCAAGATCCGCCGGTCGGGCGGTGGGCTCGTAAAGCGGTCCGGCAGATCCCTGACCGTGATCTCAAGGGACTCGGTCCGTCCCAGACCCTGCTGCCCCACCGCTCGGACGAACGCATCGGGATCGCCAAACCAAAGCAGCAAGTTCTGCGAGTCGTTGACGTCGAAGGTCGACACGCCCCCACCCCTGACCGGCCTGAAGAACCAGCCACGCGCGTCATCCAGCGCCTCCGACTGAGTCACCTCCCCCCGAGCCGATCTCAGGACCAGCTGCTCGGCGAAGTCGGCAGGGCTCCCCGAGATCCCACCCAGCGCAACCTGCCTGTGCGGGCATGCCTCGACACCGAGGTCGAGCTGGGTAGGCGAGAGCCGGAATCGCTGGAGAGACTCCAGACCAGGCACCGCCAGGACTTCGCTCATATGAGTCGACTCGTACCAATCGTCGAACTCGCGCTCCGATCCCGGCTTCGGCCGCGAGAATGCGGTGAACAGACAGTCGGGCGTCTTCATCAGCAGAGCGCGGAGGCGCCACCGTCGACGACCAGATTGGCGCCGTTGACGTACACCGACTCGTCCGAGGCCAGGAACAGCGCCGCGTTGACCACATCCTCGGGCTCGCCGGCCCTGCCGGTCGCGGCGGCCGAAAGCAGCCCGGCCAGCGGGCCCCGGTCACCGAGCGCGATCATCTCCTCGGTCACCGGCCCGCGGATCACCCCCGGGCTGATGCAGTTGGCCCGGATGCCGTGGACCGCACCCTCAGCCGCGAGCTGGCGGGTGAGAGCCACTATCGCTCCCTTCGCGGCGGCGTGAGCCGCCTGAGGCAACTCTCGGGTGCCGGCCAAGGCGGCCAGCGACGCCACGTTCACGATGCTCGGCCCGTCCGACGAGGCGAGCTGCTCCCAGACCGCGTCGCAGCAATGCCAGACCACGTCGAGCTCGTTCCTCATCGTGAATCCCCAGTCCTCGGTCGGACCCGAGCCGACCGGGAAGAACCGGGGCTGGCTGGCGTTGTTGTAGAGCACGTCGATCCCGCCGTAGAGCTCGACCGCCCGGGCAACCCATTCCCGGGCCGCTCCCGGCTCCGACAGGTCGAGCGGTGCCATCGACTCGTAGATCCCGCCCGCTTCATCGACCAGGCGCCTGGTCTCTTCGTCGGTCTCCCGGTTCACGTCGCATCCCAGAACACGGGCGCCTTCCCGGGTGAACATCTGTGCGGCGACTCTGCCCTGGCCACCCCCGGTACCGGAGATCAGAGCCACCTTGCCATCCAGCCTGCCCTTGCTCATCAACATCCCTTCCTTTCCTATCGCTCAACGATTCTTGTAAACCGGTTCGCGGCGCTCGCGAAACGAGCTGATCGCCTCGACTGAGTCTTCGGTCGTCCTGATCAGAGCCATCTGCGAGGAGGCCAACTCAAGCGCTGTCGCGAGGTCGATTTCCGCCGACTGCCGAATCAGCCGCTTCAGCATGCGGATCGCGATCTGCGGGCCCGCCGCCAAGCGGGCGGCGAGCTCCGTCGCTTCGCCTTCGACGTCCTCATCGGCGACGAGCCGGGTCACCAGGCCGATCCGATGCGCCTCCTCGCCTCCGATCACGTCACCGGTCAAGAGCATCTCGATCGCTCTCATCCGTCCGACCTGACGGGGCAGCAGGTAAGCGGCGCCGGCCCCAGGCATCATGCCGACGTTCACGTAGCTCTCACAGAGCCGAACCGAGGTCCCGGCGATCCGCAGGTCGGCCATCAGCGCGAGATCGAGACCGGCCCCGAAGGCGACCCCGTTGATCGCCGCGATCACCGGTTTGTCGAACCGCTCGAGGGTCAGGGGGATCCTGTGGACATGCCGACGCAGCGCCTCCTTCTGCTCGTACGGGCTCTCTCCCATCTGGGAGAAGCTGTCACCCAGATCGGCACCCGCGCAGAAGTCCCCACCGGCGCCGCGCACGAGGACGACGTGAACCGAATCGTCAGTCGCGAACCGATCCAGGGCGTCCGCCCAAGCATCGATCATCTCGAGGGTGAACGCGTTCCTGCGGTCCGGGCGGTTCAGCGTGATCGTCGCGATCCGGTCGCTGACCGAGATCCCCAGGTCAGGCATCGGCGTCAACCCTCCACTTCGATCAGCCGGGCCTTATGCGAGGTCCGGACCAGGGTGCCCGCCGGAACGGGTTCGATCGAAGGGGTGACCGCGAACCGGCCATGCATGCGTTTCGCCAGCTCGTCCAGAACCCCGGGATCCGACCCCTCGCTCAGCTCCACCTTCATCCTCAGCGGCGGTTCGACCCTGGGGCCGGCCTCCCGCAAGACGATCTTGAACGACCCGGTGAGTTCGGGCTGGAACTCGTGGATCATGTTCTGCACGGCGGCGGGATAGAGCTTGACCCCCTTGATGATCAGCAGGTCATCGATACGACCGATGACCTTGATCCGCGGCTCCGTCCGTCCACAGGCGCAGGGCGAGACGAAGATCTCGTAGATGTCGCCGATCGAAGACCTGAGTTGCGGCTGGGCCTGCCAGTCGAGTGTCGTCTTGACCCGGGCGCCCACAGCGCCGTCCCTGATCTCGACCGGTTCACCGGTGTCCGGGTCGATCAGCTGCTGGATCGTGTGGTCGCCGCCGAGCACATGCATGCCCTGGTGGGCGTCACATGAAGCGTTCATGATCCCGTGGCAGCCGCCGATCACGTCGGTCACCGAAGCCCCACCGAAACCCTCGCTGATCTTTGCCCTGACTTCGGGCAGGCCAGCACCCGGCTCGCCCGCGCAGAAGACATGCCGGATTCCCATCTCAGACAGATCCGATTTCTCGGTCAGGTGCTGGGCGTAGGACGGCGTGAGGCAGATCGCCTTGGGCTGCATGCTGGATATCACCTTGATCAGCTTCTCGGAGCCGGCCTCGGCCCCGACCGGGATCGGTCGGGCACGCATGCGCTCGAGCGCCCGTACCACCGGCACCCCGGCCAAGAACATGGAAAGCCCGAATGCGTGAACCACGGCGTCACCGGCGGAAACCCCGCCCATGCGAAAGGCCTGAGCCCACAGCGAGTCGGTGAGCGCCACGTCGTCCGCGGTGAACGCGTAGTAGGTCGGATCCCCGGTCGTACCGGAGGTCGAGTTCACGGCCACCACATCATCGATCGAAGCGCAGAGATGCTTCCCGAAGGGATGTCCCTCGCTTGCCAGCGATCGGGCTGCCGACTCGACCTCATCTTCCTTGGTCAGCAACACCGGGAGCCGTTCGAGATCCGTGGCCGAGCGGATATCGCCAACCTCGGCGCCCACCTCCCGGAGCTTGTCCCGATAGTACGACGAGTTGTCCGCGCAGTACTCCACCGCCTTCTGGATGCGGGCATCGAGGTCATGCGTATCGGCCGGAATCAGGCTGCTCAACTTTCCGCCCCCTGAAGCTGCACGCAGCGATTCACCTGCTCGCCGACGCCCTCGATGCGGGTCGTCAGCACCTGTCCGTCGCGCAGGTACACTTGGGGGCGGCGGGCGCCGCCGACCCCGCCCGGGGTCCCGGTCGCGATCAGGTCGCCCGGCACGAGGGTGAGGATCTGACTCAGGTAGGAGACGATCTCGGCCGGCTTGAAGACCAGGTCATCGGTCCAGGCGTCTTGCATGACTTCGCCGTCTACCTCGCATGTGACGTGCATCCGATCCGGGTCTTCGACCTCGTCCGGGGTGACCATCACAGGACCTACGGGAGTCGACTTCTCGAAGGTCTTGCCCTGCAGGAACTGCGACGTGCGCCGCTGCCAATCACGCATCGACACGTCGTTGATCACCGTGAAACCGGCGATCGCCGACTCGGCCTCGGCCGGGTCTTCGTACCGGACCGGCCGGCCGATCACGAGCCCGAGCTCCGCCTCCCAGTCGACCATCTCCGAGTTGGGGGGAAGCTCGAGGACGTCGTGGGCACCGATCAGGCTGCGCCAGAACTTGGAGAAGACCGGCGGATGGTCGGGCACCGGGAGCTTCGCCTCGGCGGCGTGAGCCCGGTAGTTCAACCCGATGCCGAAGATCTTCTCGGGCCTGACCACAAGCGGCGCGTAGTCGAGGCTGGCGGTGTCCAGCTCTGGCCCAGAAGCGGAACCGGCCACCTCGGGCCAATCCTGACCGGTGTCCAGCAACTCCCGCACATCGAGGAAAGGAAGGAGTACCGCTTGATCCGAATCGATGCGGACCACCCGTGTGCTGCCCTCATGTCTGATCGTGGCGAGCTTCATCTCAGGCCCCCGTACCCACGCACTGGTTCACGAACTCGGCCAGGCGGGCGGTCGCCTGCTGCGCCTCCGGCAAATCCGGGAACCCGTGCCAGAGGTGGATCATGTCTTGCCAAGCCTCAAAGGTCACTTCACCGCCGGCCTCCTCGATTGCGTCGGCGAGACGCCTGCCGTCGTCGAAGATCACCTCGGCAGTGCCGACCTGGATCAGAATCGGCGGCAGACCCCCCACCGGGTGGGCAAGCGGGGACACCACGGACGGATCCTGGCCCTGCATCACGGCCTGGGCCATCGCGCCCACCGCCTCCTTCGACACGAACGGATCCGACTCCCGGTTCTGCTCGTAGCTTTCGCTCGACAGGGTGAAGTCGGTCATCGGCGAGAGCAGGAACGCACCGGCGGGGAGGGGATCCCCTTCATCGCGGATCGCCTGGAGCAGACGGGCCGCCAGCGCACCGCCACCGGACTCGCCGGCGACGACGACCTGATCCGGCCGAACCCCGGATGCCAGCAGCCAGCGGTAGGCCGCCAGGGCGTCTTCGAGCTGAGCCGGCCACGGGTTCTCCGGTGCGAGCCGGTAGCCGAGCACCAGTGCCCGGCCGCCGCTGGCCTCGGTCAGACGCCCCATCAGCTCACGGTTCTCCTCGGGAGCGCCGACCACCATGCCGCCGCTGTGCGTGAAGAAGATGACCGGCGCCTCTTCGCCCCGACCGACCCACTCCGAAGGCACGCCACCGGCATCGACCGGTGTAACGACCAGGTCGTCGGGCAGTTCTCCGGCCCGCTCCCGCATCATCTTCGTGTTGAACGCGCGCCCGGCCTCCAGATCGGGACCGGCCTCGGCCATGCCGGCCGCCAGCCGCCGCTCGAATTCGATTGCCGCGTTGATCTCTTCGCTTGCCATTGCTTCTCCGAACCCTTCGATTGATTTGCGGCGTGACGGCCACCGGCCGGTTACGCCCGTACGGGCACTTGCCCCGTGAGCACCTTGAGTGCCGAACGTAGCTCCGCTCCGGGATCCCCCTGCGAACCGCTGGCCCTGAAGCCGACATGTCCATCCGGCCTGACCAGCACGACCCCGTCTTCGTCGTGACCGCAGACTTCCCGCCACTGCCCGTCGGGATCGGTCACGTCCCGGCCGAAACGAAAGATCTTCAGCGGTACGCCAAGCTCGGCTGCGTGGGCTTCCGCCGCCTCTTCCCACTCGTCGGCTTCCGATCCGGCCAGCAAGGTGAAATGGCCGCCGACCAGCAGGTCATGTGTGCTCAGCCGCTCGCCCCTGTGCCGGACCCAGGCGTGCGGCAACCGGTGGCCGGGGCGCGCGGCCGGCACGTACACATGTCCGTCCGGGTCGCGCGGTGGGGCCGGGCTGCCGTCGGCGCAGACGGCCCCACCGTCGGCGTACTCGAACCCCAGCTCGACGTCCAGCTCCTGGAATTCGCGCCTGGCGCACCTGTAGAAGTCGGCCAGCCTCGAGCGGCGGGCTTCACCATCGGGGGTCTCCGCGAAGAGAGTCTCGATCGCGGCACGGTTGTGCTCCTCGGGGGCACCCGGGAGCATCCCGAAGCCTGAGGCGACGGCGAGGTGGTTGAAGAAGTTCAGGCTCGCCCATTCGACGTTCCTCCTGCCCACCGGACGGCGTTCGGTCTCGTAGGAATCGAGCAGGGGCGGGGAAGCCTCATCCTTGAGCACGGCGGCCAGCTTCCAGCACAGGTTGTGGACATCCTGGACGCCCGTGTTCAGGCCCAGCCCGCCCATCGGGGAATGCCGGTGAGCGGCGTCCCCGACCAGGAACGCCCGGCCCTCACGGTAACTGTCGGCGAGCGTGCTCTCCAGCAGCCAGGGGCTGATCACCTCGACCTCCAGGTCGAGGTCGGGGATCCCCAACTGTCTGCGGACATCTTCCTTGGCCTCCTCGGGCCCGTACCGCTCGGGGTGCACCTGGCCGATCGGGAGGGTCAGGCTAACCCGCCAATTGGACGCATGCCTATCCCAGCGGTCCGGGCCCATGCAGACCAGGCCGCCTCGTATCCAGCCGCCGTCCGGGGTGGGCCGGACGATCAGACGGACCGGCGAATCGTCTTCTTGGAGGTAAGGCGAGAGGTCGGCCTCGATCTGGATGCTGATCATGTAGACGAACGGCTCGGCGCCCGTCATGCCGATGCCGAGCAGGGGGCCCACCGACTTCCCGCCGTCGGCGCCGATCAAGTAGTCGGCCACGACGGTCGTCTCCTCGCCGCTCGAGCGATCCCGGATCGTCGCCCGGACCTCGTGCTCGTCCTGCGTGAAGGTGAGCAACTCGGTGTTGAACCGGACCTTGCCTGGCGCCCTGGCCTCCGCGTGGCGTCGAAACAGCGGCTCCAGCTGCCGCTGAGGCAGGTTCCCCGGCCGATACGCGCTCGCCTTCCGGTACGCTGGCGTGAGCGCTCCCCCACCCCAGGCGTCGGTGCGGTAGACGATCTTGCCATCGACGACCCCTTCGTCGCCCAGGCTGGTGTACCAGGTCACCGCTTGGTAGTTCTCCTCGGGGGTGCCGTCGCTGTACACCTCGTCGGCTATCCCGATCGCGGCGAAGATCTCCATGGTCCGCGAATTGAGGATATGCGCCTTGGGAAGGATCGAAGTCGACTCGTGCCGCTCGATGGTCAGCCCGTCGATCCCGAGGTCGGCCAGCAGTATCGAAGCGATCAGGCCCGTCCCGCCGGCCCCCACCACCAGGACATCGGTCTTGATCTCACTCATGGCCTTCCGCTCCTTCGCTCATTCCCGAAACCAGCTCGATCCGAAGCCCTCCGGTGGTCGCCGGGTCGAGGAATCCGATGCGCGACCCCCCGACCCCCGCCCGAGAGACCTGATCCAGCGTGCCGAACCCCGTCTCCCGGAACTGCCGGAGGCTCGCGTCAGTGTCCCGCACTTCGAAGGCCAGATGATGCACGCCTTCCTGGCCGAGCGCGATCGCTTCGGCAGCCCGGCTTTCGTCCCGTGTCGGCGAGATCACCTCGAACCTGAGTCCATCCGACTGGACCCACTGCACGTCGACTCCGAGGTCTTCCAACCTTTCCCGGCGGCCCCGCCCGAGGCCGAACTCGTCACAGAGAACAGCGGCAGCCGCGTCGAGGTCGCCGGTCAGGATTCCGATGTGATGCAGACTCACCACCGCACCTGCCTCAGAGCCCGACGCTGCTGCCACCATCCGGGGCGAGCGCGGTGCCGGTCATGTAGCTGCTCTCGTCCGAGGCGAGAAAGACGGCGGACCAGGCCACCTCGTCGGGATCGGCGACGCGGTTGATCGGGAAGGAGGTGACGATCTCCTCCAACGCGGCCTTGAAGCCGGTCTCATCCTGAATCGGCGTGTACATCGGCCCGGGGTGGATCGCGTTGGCACGGATGCCTTCTTGACCGTAGGTGACCGCGACATGCCTGGTCAGGGCCGTCAGCCCGGCCTTGGCCGCCTGGTATCCGGCGAAGTCAGGGGCCGCGACCTCTCCGCCCATCGAAGAGCCGACCGTGACGATCGCGCCGCGGCCGAGTTCGCGCATGCCGGGCAGCACGGCCTTGATCCCGAGGAAAGGACCCGTGAGATTCACCGCCAACCCCGCGTTCCAGTCTTCGAGCGACACATCGGCGGCCGTGCCCGGGGCCCACCTGAATGCGTTGCTCACGAACACGTCCGGGGTGCCGAACTCGTCCTTGCAGCGCTCGATTGCCGCGGCCCAGTCCGACTCGCTGGTGACGTCAAGCTTCTGGAAGGCGGCCTTGCCACCGGCCTCCCTCAGCGCCTCCGCTGTGGCCTCGCCTTCTTTGGTCAGGATGTCGGTGACCAGGACAGAGGCGCCCTCGCCGGTGAAATGCCGGGCGATCGATGCGCCCAGGCCCCTGGCCGATCCGCTGATCACCGCGATGCGACCATCAAGTCGCCCGTTGCCGTTTGCGCTGCTCATCTTCTCCTCCTCGTCATTCACTTCGACTCCGCACCCGGTACAGACCGGCCTGCGTTCTCCTATCTCTGTATATCATAGTTAGAGTCCACGACCGGGAGGTAGAGATGGGAATACTCGAAGGCAAGTCCGCCATGCTCACGGGCACATCGTCTGGCATCGGCCGGGCGATCGCGATCCGCTTCGGCGAGGAGGGTGCGAATGTCGTGTTGGCCAGCCGCAGGGCCGACGAAGACGAAGAGACGGCTCGCCTGGTCCGCAAGGCCGGCGCGGAGGCCGTGGTGGTCACCACGGATATCACCGATCCGGATCAGGTTCAGCGAGCGCTTGACGAAACCATCTCCGGGTTCGGCGGCATCGACTGTGCCGTCAACAACGCGGCCATGGTCGGTGAACCGGCAACAACCGCCAGCCAGTCGATCGAGCAGTGGCGCCGGGTCGTCGACACCAACCTGACCGGCACCTGGCTGTGCATGCGAGCGCAGCTCAACGCGATGCTGGCCGCGGGTAAGGGCGGAAGCATCGTCAATACCGCTTCGGCCGGTGGTCTGGTCGCGGCCCCCACGATGCCCGCCTACTCGGCTTCGAAGGCCGGCATCATGGGAATCACGCGCACCGCGGCGATCGAGTTCGCCAAGGAGCGCATCAGGGTGAACGCGATCTGCCCCGGGCCGACGGAGACCCCGATGACCCTCGCGATGGCGGAGGCCGGCGGTCCTTCGGCTGCGGACATGGCGCAGTTCATCCCGCTCGGCCGGACGGCGACCGTCAAAGAGCAGGCCAGTGCCGCCGTCTACCTGAGCAGCGACGACGCCGGGTTCATCACCGGTATCGCGCTGCCGGTGGATGGTGGGATGGCAGCCGGCTGAGCCACCCCCGACCGAAGCCCGGGGGCCAGACGGCCCCGGGCTGATGCGCTGGCTGACCGGACCGCTCACAGCTTGTCGGGAGGCGGCGGCAGCGCACTATGTTTCGCGGTCGCCGTGTTTCCCCCGTCCACGGTCAGGACCTGTCCGTTGAAATGACCGGCCTCGTCGTCCGCGACCATGGCCACCACATGGGCGATGTCCTCCGAGACGCCGAGGCGGCCGTTCGGATGGTGCGGTATGAACGGCTCCCTGAGCTCTTCGGTGCCGGTCATCGGTGCGGTGAGCGGCGTCCGGATCAGACCCGGCTCGATCAGGTTCAAGGTGACCCCCGATGCCCCGAACTCCGGCACGAGCGCCCGCATGAGGCCCTTGACGGCCCCCTTTGACATCGCATAGAGCGGCGTGAGAGCGACCCCGACGCTGGATCCGGACGAGCCCATGAACACGACCCTCCCATATCCGGCACGGGCCATCTCGGGCAGGAACGCCCGGGCCAGCAGGTAGGTGCCGCGGACATTGATCGTCATCGCCGTCTCGAACTCGTCGAGATCGGTTTCCGCCAGCGGGCCGAAGAAGAAGGTGCCGGCGTTGCTGAGCAGGATCTCCGGCGTCCCGAAAGCGGACTTCGTGGCATCCAGCAGCTTCTCCGCACCCTGTTCGTCAGAGAGGTCGTGCTCGATGAACGTCGCTTCTCCCCCATCCTGCTTGATGTGCTCGACCACGGCCTCGCCCCGCTCGCGGTCACGGCCGGCGACGACCACTCGTGCCCCGTCGGCCGCCAGCCGGATGGCACTGGCCTCACCGATGCCGGAGGTCGCGCCGGTCACGACCGCGACCCTTCCTTCGACCCCCATCAGACCTGCACCTCGTCATGCTCGATCGTGACCTCTTCACCGAGATAGCTCGACGTGAGCAGGTCACGCCGCTTGGACAGTTCCACTGCGTCTCCTTTCATTTGAATCCTTCCTTGACTGAGCACATAGGCCCGGTCGACCACTTCCAACGCCATCGGGATGTGCTGCTCGACCAGCACGACCGCGCAACCCGTCTCCGACGCCGCTTTTCGCACAGTGGGCAGCAGCTGTTCGACGATCACCGGGGCCAGGCCGAGGCTGAGCTCGTCGATCAGCATCACCTTGGGGCGGGGAGCGATTGCCTGGGCCATGGCGAGCATCTGCTGCTCGCCGCC
>Ga0182792_1000586_pt1 | contig 33129 bp, 32 predicted proteins | sample Passage237B_FD_130497 | JGI IMG/M metagenome (GOLD analysis project Ga0182792, IMG submission 130497) | Cellulose adapted compost microbial communities from Newby Island Compost Facility, Milpitas, CA, USA - Passage2 37B (version 2) (version 2) ...
GCGCTTATTGGAACCTGCACGAAAGAACGTTCGCGAAGGAAGGAGAAACCTTCATCGTCAATGCACATTACCCGCTGATTTTCTTCCATTACAGCGGTTATGACCCGGCAAAGCCACACATTTTGTCAAAATACCAGGACCGCTTCGATATTGCCGAACGGACTGATTTACACGAGTTATTCAACTATTACGGCCACCGCCTGAGGGAAAACGGTCAGGAATACTACCGGAAATTCCCCTGCGCCTACATTAAGCCGCCCAAAGTTTTAAGGTATCAAAGGGTCCGAAAGGCCATTCGGAAACCGTTTGAGTACCTTTCCAATGTGTTTGATACGATCTGATGCGAGAACTGGCTGCTATTGTAATTCCGGTGTTTGCGAAGGGCTTGTCAAAACTCGACTTTTCCCTGTTGCAGCATGCCGTAGGTAAGCTTACGGAGTTTTCCCTGGTTTTTGTATGTGCCGACGATTTCCGTGATGAATCCCTGAAGGTACAGTTCCCCGGAGCGACAGTGTACCGGTATGATCCGGCTTATTTTACCGATCGCAACGCTTTTGCCCGCCTTCTGATGCACGAAGATTTATATGACCGGTTTGGCTGGAGCGAAAATCTGTTTATACTACAGGGGGAATCTCTGATCGTTAAAAATGAACTTCATTACTGGTGCAAACAGGGACACGACTACGTTTCCGATAAAGAGGGCTCCTGCTCGCTCCGAAATGTAGACCGCTTCCTTTCACTGGTAAGAAGAAACAAACGGGGGATCAACAATTATCTTGCGGCCCCCTATGCAGGTGATCACCCCTATTGGGAGAAAAAATCGGGCGGTATCTGGCCTTCGCTCAGGGCTCCCACAGAGATTGTGTCGGCCTATTTCTCCCGGCCCTGTGGGGAGATCAGCCCCGGAACCTCTCCCGACCGGCTGCCATTCGTCATCACCGGTTTCAGGGAAGAGAACGAATTGTTTAAATCACTGGTGGAATTTTAAATTGATTTGGATTGACAGGTTTTTTCACCGTTTGTAATCGTTATCAGCTGCCCGAGGCCATAGCACTCGGAAAGAGTATCCGTACGCACCATAGCAATGCCCGGTTTGTCATTGGATATGCCGACGACCGGGTAAAGGATAATTTGCCGGAAGGTTTTGAACTGATCCGGGCGGAAACGCTGGGATTGCCCTTTCTGGAAGAAATGAGCCAGCGTTACCAGGACTTTGAATTCGTGCATGCCCTGAGACCCTGGTTTGCAAAACATCTGTTTGAGCAAGTCGGAGAAGGAGCCGAATGGGCATTTCTGGCACCCACTACACTGGTTTGCCGTCCACTCGACGACCTGCCCCGCCCTGACAGGGATTTCCTGCTGACGGCCAATATTCTCCAGCCGCTTCCTTACAACAGGACACTGGACGACAAACGCATCCTGAACATCGGCATGTTTAACTCGAATGCCTGGATCGCCCGAAATACGGCCACGGTCAGGAACCTCCTCACCTGGTGGGCAAAGCGGACGACAGACAGGGCTTTTTTCGATCTGTGCAATGGAATGTGTCTCGACCAGTTGTGGCTGAACTATGTGCCGATTCATGTTCCATCATGGGGCATCATCCGCCACGAAACCTGGCACCTCGGCCTGCATAATACAGCCAACCTTACGTTCAACCTCACCAGCCAACTGCCTGCCATCAATGGGAAGCTCTTTTATACCATCGATTTCAGCGGACTGCATGGCTACCACCCCGTCTGGTCTGATCATACTTCCCTCGCCAGGGAGCCGGGCTGGCGAATAATCCTGCGGAATTACCAAAGCCTGCTGGAAAACTATGAAGCATTTCGGGTGGAAGGTCAGGCAAGATATGGTAAACCAGTTCGGGTACCCGCCCTCCGCAATTTCCGGAGAGCTGTCAAATCCGAACTCGACCAGATTATTACATTCATTGATAAAGTTGAAATCTAACACGGATGAAATCACTGGATCTCTGTACGAATGAACTCAAGAAATTCGTCGGACGACTTTACGATAAAAACGAACTTCCGGATTACCAAGGTTTGAATACGCCCAGGTTAACCATTATTACCCCCTCCTACAATCAGGCTGATTTTCTCGAACGTACGATACTCAGTGTTCTCAATCAGGGATACCCCAATCTGGAATACATCATCATCGACGGAGGGTCTACTGACCGCTCGGTGGATGTTATCCGCAAATACGAAAAGCACCTCGCCTTCTGGGTAAGTGAAAAGGACAAAGGACAGGTGGATGCGCTTAACAAAGGGCTCCGGAGGGCTACCGGCGAATGGATTGCCTTTCAGAATTCGGACGACGTGTTTTTCCCCGGTACCTTCCTGAATTTTGCACGCGCGGCAACCGGTCCCGCCGATATTATCTACGGCGATCTTTACCAGATCGACACCAGTGATAACGTAACGGAACTGCTTAAAACCATCCCTTTCGACCTTTACAGCCAGATCTGGGAAGGGATGCAGATTCATAACCAGTCGCTGTTCTTCCGCAAGTCCCTGGCCGACCGCTACGGGCTCTTCGATGAATCCTATCATTTCGCATTCGATTATGAGTTCATCACCCGTTATGCTTCCCAGCCGGGGGTCAGGGCACAGCGCGTGGAAGGGCTCGCAGGCGCCCTGCGGATCCATGAAAATGCGAAGTCATCAACGATCTGGGAAGTCGGGCGGCAGGAGCATCAGAAAATCAGGGATGAGTATGCTCGGAAACTAAACCTGACAAGTCCGACAAAAATAAGGTATCTTTGCATCAGGCTGCGTAAGGCAATGTATCTCGCAGGAAGCTTGGATTTCGCTTACCTGATACATCGTTTCAGGATTTCAAGCAGAAGATGAATTTGAAGGAGATATTTGGGAATATAAACTACCTACGATATTCTGTCGGGATTTCCATGATGATCAATGGATTCCCGGTCATCTTCTTTGTACGTGATACCCTGGGTATAGGCCCGGCCAGCAGCGTTTTTACAGGTATCTTTTTTGCCCTGGCCCTGCTCCTGATGGTACCGGCCAAACTCAAACCGGTTGCGTATAAACCCAACATTCTTCTTTTCCAGTTCGCCGCCCTGTTTTTCGGGCTACTGATCTATTACTTTTTCTTTATCAACAACAGCGGGAAAGGCGTCACCGACATCGTCAACTTTGCCTATACCTTCGCCTTTTTCATCCTGCTGCTGTACGTCCCGAACGACATCCAGAAAACCCTGCTGGTAGTCATCTTCGGCATGTCGCTCTTCAATAACCTGACCCTGGTATATTCCCTGGCGACGAACCCGGCCTGGACGATCGGGATGCGTGCGGCAGTCACTTTTGCAAACGAAAATGCACAACAGGGCGGTAATCCCCACCTGGCTGCACGGAATGCGTTGATCTGTATCCTCTCAGGCTATGTACTCATCCGGGAATTCCGAAATACATGGATAAAGCTGTTCCTCATCGTCTCGGTAATTTTCAGTTTCTGCGTGATGATCCTTACCCAGTCGAAATCCTGCCTCCTGGGTACGGGCATGATCGTCGCCACCCATATGGTCCTGAAAATGAACGGCTCGCGTTTCCTGAACGGCATACGGCAGCTATTCACCCTCAAAACCCTGGTGGTGCTGATCTTTATGATCGGGGTTATACGTTTTCTGATCAATAAATATTACTCTCTGTATAGCATTGTTGTCAACTACTGGGACGTTCTGATTGACCGCTTCGAAAACGTACTCTATACGGCTTTCGAACTGGAAACCAGTGCCGAAGTGGAGGAAGATGCTTCCGCCATGGGCCGCGTTGCGAGTTTTGATTTTCTGAAAGAGAATATCGACAACCCCAAGGTGCTGCTGGTGGGGAACGGGTATAAGTATGAGTTTATGGATGTACCCCCTATCGAAATGCTGGCCAATCACGGCATACTGGGCTGCTTCATTTTTTGTGCCCTGAATTTTTTCTTCCTGATGTTTTCCCTGAAGGATATCCGGGATAACAAAAGCCCGCTGGCTGTGTTTGCCGCCTCCTTTTTTATGTACTTCCCCGCTCTGCTGCTAACCTCGGGCAGACCTTACGATATTGCGTACTGGTTCCCCTACATATTCTTTGTCCGTTTCCTGGGCATACCGTACCTGGCTAAATACTCCCGGCCTGCCGGGCAGGTATTAACTGCATCCCATTAAACTTCCTGTCAACTGAATGTCGATCAGCCAACGTTTTGCCAACCTGCTATCCCGGAATATCGTACACGGTAAACTGATTCCGGAAATAGATGGTCTCCGTTTTCTGGCAATATTGCTGGTTTTCCTGCATCATGTGTACTCGTTTTTCGAATTCAGTTCGCCTCACCACTTCGATGACCTGGAAGATTATGGCTGGCTCAGACAATGGTTGACCGACGGGAGGAAAGGGGTTGATCTGTTTTTCGTCATCAGCGGGTTTATCCTCGCACTGCCTTTTGCAAAATCCTATCTGAAAGGGGCTCCCAGACCTTCGCTCAAGCGATACTTCAAACGCCGCCTGACCCGGCTCGAACCACCCTATATCGTAGCTATGGTCGGGATGTTTATCGTTTTCCCGCTCGTAACGAGCATGGACTATGCTTTCGCCTTTGAAAGCCTGCTCGCCTCGCTCATCTACAGTCACGTATTCATTTATGGGGTAACTTCCTTCCTGCTGGCTGTCGCCTGGTCGCTGGAACTGGAGGTACACTTTTATGTACTGGCCCCTTTGCTCTTCATGGTACTGAAACTGCCGAAGATCGCCCGGAGAGCCGGTCTGGTCCTGTTTATCCTGGTGTTGCCATTTTTGCAGGCACAGATCCAGACCCCTGCGTTCTATCTGTTCCATTATTTCCAGTTTTTCCTGGCGGGTATCCTGCTCGCGGATTTCTATATCGAACGCCCATCACTCGACACCGGGAAGCCTTTTTTTACCTTCGCAGGCCTGGTGCTGTTCATGGGGGTACTCTTTATGCCACATGTACGTACCCATCTGATGAACTCCCCCGATGACCTGTATTACGCCATGATTTTCCCCCTGGCAATTGTAGGATTTTATTACATCGTCCTGACAAACCGTTTCTGGGGTAAGGTATTCGGTTACCGCTGGATTTCATTGATAGGCGGAATGTGTTACACCATTTACCTGATCCATCAGCCGCTCCTGTCCGCCATGATGAAAATTATTTTCCGTTACCAGTTTTTTGATTCCTTTCCGGCGGAATATTTATTGGTGACGCTCCTCTGCATCCCCCCCGTTCTGGCCGCGAGCGTAATCTTTTACCTTTTGGTAGAAAAGCCGTGCATGGACCCCGAATGGCCTGAAAAATTGTGGCGTAAAACGAAAGGGATGCTGGTGAAAACCACCTAATTTTAAAGACGCACTGAAATATCTTACCTTTGCGGTCAGATTACTTTTACCTGAATGCTGCCATTTATCCGAAAGGTCATCTTTTCACTCTTGTTCCTGTTGGTATGCGTTGAACTGATTCTCCGGATTGGTTACGGCTTCTGCAATGCACCCCTGTACGTGCGCGATCCGGACTATGAATATATCTACGCCCCCAATCAGACAGTGAAACGTTTTGGAAACATCATCAGGACCAACTCCCTGTCGATGCGAAGTGAAGAGGTATCGGAAAAGGATACGACGGTGGTACTGCTGATTGGCGATTCGGTGGTAAACGGCGGAAGTCTTACCGACAATGAAGACCTGGCATCTACCCTGCTCGAACAAAAACTGAGCGATACCCTGGGCAGACCGGTGCGGGTACTCAACATATCGGCGGGGGCGTGGGGGCCCGACAATGCCGCAGCTTATCTGCGCAAACACGGCACTTTCGGAGCCAGACTAATTTGCCTGGTGGTCAGCAGTCATGATGCCTTCGATAACATGACCCACCACGACCAGGTAGGCATAGACCCCAATTTGCCTGATAAGCAATACAAGATCGCCCTGGTGGAACTGTGGAAAAGATACATTTATCCGCTTTACATCCGCGATCTGGACTTCAACACTACTTACTATGCACCTCGGCAGGACTCACTGCTGTCCGACAGCACCGGGCTCCGGCGCGGAATATGGAAGGGCCATCCCGATTTCAACAGTGGCTTTGCCGAAATCAGGGATATCGCAGAAAAGCAGCAAATCCCGTTTTTCATTTATCTTCATCCCGAAACCTTCGAAATTGAGGACGGAACGTACAACGAACAGGGACAACTCATCATTGAATTTGCCGAACACCAGGGCATCCGCCTCGTCCGGGAACTGGAGTACCAACCTTCGTTGAAATTATATCGGGACAGGGACATCGTCCATTTTAATCCGGAAGGACAGAAATTCTTGGCCGAAAACCTTTTTCCACTATTCCTGGAATACCTGAATGAACCCAGATAATGCGAATTCTAGTCATTCATAACCAGTTATGGGCGCATTACAAATCCAACCTTTTCGCCGAGATTCATTCGAACCTGCGCGAAAATTATCCGCACGCGGTATTTAGGGTGGTGCAGATTGGCCTTTACGAATCGTCCAGAAAGAACATGCAGGCGGCCGATCCGGGGATTTATGATTACCCCTATACCGTGCTGTTTCACAAAAGCCTCGATGAAATATCCTTTGGCGAACGTGTCAAAGCGCTTTTCGGAGCCTTTTCCGAATTCAGACCTACCGTACTGAACATTACGGGATATTACGACTGGGCACAGGTATTGCTCATGTGCTATGCCCGATTACTGGGGGTAAAAGTAGTACTCTCCTCCGAATCCTCCGGTTCGGATCAGCAGCGCAGCCCCCTGAAGGAGAAACTCAAGAGCTGGATTGTCAACCGGGCCAATGCCTATTTCTGTTTTGGCAAAACATCGGTCGAATATCTTCTGAGCCTGGGGGTACGTCCCAACCGGATCACCGTAGATAATGCGGCAGTGATTGATGACAAACGGGTTCGTGAACGATACGAACTCACCCCGCGAAAGGAGTCGCCCCTGCCCGGAAATTTCATTTTCGTAGGTCGCTTCGCCCCCGAAAAAAATCTGAAACGCCTGCTGACCGCCTACCAGCAGGCTATTGGGCAGGTACCCCATCCCTGGGGACTGATCCTGGTGGGAGACGGCCCCGAACGAAAAGATCTGGAAGAATATATTACCGTTAACGAACTTTCCGGGGTAACCGTGACCGGCGGAGTATCCTGGCTCGAAGTCCCGGAATGGTTAGCTCAGGCAGATGTATTAATTTTGCCGAGTTATTCCGAGCCCTGGGGACTGGTCGTGAACGAAGCCCTCGTATGCGGGCTCCCTGTAGTGGTCTCCGACAAATCGGGATGTGCCAGGGACCTGGTGGAAAACGGGAAAAACGGCTATACCTTTGACCCGTACGATACCTCCCAACTTACGGAATTGCTGCTGAATTTCATGGACAGCACCCCCGAATACCGAAAGGCGTTGGGATTACACGGTCAGAAACTGGTCAGCCGTTTTGCGGTTCAAAAAGTAGCCCGGGAAATGGTAGAAACGTATGCACAGCTGGGCTAGTAAAGATTGAAATGAAGATCCTGAATATATGCGCCTATACCTGGGAGATCGGGGGGCCGGCGCGCATCATTTACGACCACACCGTAGAAGCCATTGCTCAGGGGCATGAGGTGGATATCCTCAGCCCGATGTCAGCGGGTGACAAGCTATATCCAGCTCCCGATGGGGCGCGGATCATCCCCTGCCGGCGTACCCAGCCGCTGGCTTCCATATACAGGGAATTCTCACTGGATCTCTACCACTATTTAAAGAAACACGTGAATGACTATGATGTCATTCATATTCACGGAATCTGGCACTTCGGCAGCCTGGCCCCCTTTTTCTGGAAGAGCAAAACCCCCAAGGTAATCACCATCCATGGCCTGCTGGACCGCTGGGCGGTGAACCACCACGCCTGGAAGAAGAAACTGGTAAGTGCCCTTTATCAGAAAAAACTGCTGGCCAAAGCCGATATCATCCATATCAACAACCTGGAAGAACAGGAAGACGTCAGACATTATCTGGGATATCTGCCCGAAAATTTGGTCATCATCCCCAACGGGATGAAAATGAGCGACTATGAGTCCCTCCCCGCGAGGGGTGTTTTCCGTGCTGAATTTCAGATTCCGACCGATCTCAAAATCCTTCTTTTCATGGGGCGACTGAACATCAAAAAGGGCCTGGATCTGCTGCTGCCGGCTTTTCGGGAATACCACGCCCGGAACCGGGACACCCTGCTGATCATTGCCGGCCCCGACGACGGCTATGAGGAGGAGGCCCGGAATTTTGTGGAAAAACATCAGCTCTCCGACCGGGTAAAATTCGTGGGAATGCTGACCGGGGAAATCAAGAAAGCTGCTTTGTCCGACGCTACCGTATTTGTATTGCCTACCTACTCAGAAGGCTTTTCCATAGCGGTTCTGGAGGCCATGGCTTCCAAACTGCCGGTGGTAGTCTCGGACCGGACGGGATTCGGCGATTTTACGCGCGATTATGATGCGGCCGCCCTCACCGAACTCGACGTGGCCGACCTCACGTCACATTTGACCCAAATGCTGGGCGATGAAAGTTACAGGCTGGAAAAAGCGGCCAATGCCTTCCGCATGGTTTCGGAACTGTTTGACATTAGGATCGTAGCCCGAAAAATGCTCGATACCTACCGGAAAGCGATAGAAGCTGCTAAATTGTAAAACCCATCTGAAAGAAACTTATGGTTAGTCTGTCTGTCCTTATACTCACCCACAACGAATCACTGCACATCGAGCGGTGTATAGACAGCTTTTCCGGACTCACCGATAAGATATTCATTGTCGATTCCTTTTCCACCGACGATACGATCCGCCGCGCGGAAGCCAGGGGTGCCCGCGTAATCACCAACCCCTGGGTCTCCTACGCCTTCCAGTTCAACCATGCCATTCAGCATAACCCCTTTCAAACCGAGTGGGTGATGCGGATGGACGCCGATGAATATATCACGCCCGAACTGAAAGAAGAGTTGCGCATGCTCTTGTCAGGCGGGATAGCTCCGGATATTACGGGGTTTTATGTCAAACGCCGGGTCATTTTCATGAACCAGTGGATCCGCCGTGGCGGTTATTATCCAATCTGGTTACTGAGAATCTGGCGCAACGGCAAAGGCCACTGTGAAGAACTCTGGATGGATGAGCACATAAAACTCAGTGGAGGCACCACCCAACAGCTCAACCACGATATTGTCGATCACAACCTCAACAACCTGACCTGGTGGACGCAGAAGCACAACAACTACGCCACCCGGGAAATCATCGACCTGCTTAACATCAAATACAACTTTGAGGAGAAACCGACCGTCACTCCTTCTTTGTTTGGGACACAGGAACAGCGTACGCGATACCTCAAGATTAAATATGCCTCACTCCCCTTATTTACCCGTCCTTTCATTTACTTTGTCTACCGGTATTTCCTGAAACTAGGCTTCCTCGACGGGGTGAAGGGGCTCATCTGGCACTTCCTGCAGGGGCTGTGGTATCGTTTTCTGGTCGATGCCAAGATTTTTGAAGTTTACCAGCGGGCAGGCAGGGACAAAGAGTCCATCATACGTTTTTTGAAACAAGAATATGGAAAGGATGTACGACGGCCGAACCAGACTGGCCGATTACGACAATAGCTGGTATCAACCGGCGCCCGCATGGAAACGTATGCTCTGGCATCTGATCGGACGGATGTTCATCAACACCTATTTCCCTTATCCCATAGCCCTGAAACTTTTCGTCCTGCGGGCGTTCGGAGCCCAAATTGGCCGTGGAGTAATCATCAAACCCAAGGTTAATATCAAATACCCCTGGTTTCTGATTGTGGAAAACGATACATGGATTGGTGAAAATGTGTGGATTGATAACCTCGCCATGGTACGAATTGGCCGGAATGTGTGTCTATCACAAGGAGCAATGTTATTAACGGGGAATCACAATTACCGGAAGCCCACTTTCGACCTTGTTCTGGGGGAGATAACCCTCAGGGACGGAGTATGGATCGGAGCCCAGGCAACGGTTTGTCCGGGGGTGACATGTGACTCACACGCGGTTTTGACCGTCAAATCAGTCGCGACAAGGAATCTGGAGCCCTATGGGATCTATCAGGGCAACCCGGCCGTGCGAGTGAAAACCCGACAAATAAATACCGATTGACCATTGAAAATATCTGTCATTACCGTCGTTTATAACGGAGAAAAAACGATTGCAGACACCATTGAATCGGTGATCGGGCAAGACTTTTTTAATAAAGAGTATATCATCGTAGACGGTGCCTCGAAAGACGGCACCATGCGTATTGTGTCATCCTATGCCGACCGGATACAGGTAGTTGTTTCGGAACCGGACCGGGGCATTTACGATGCGATGAATAAGGGAATAAGACTCGCGACCGGCGATGTCATCGGTATTCTGAACGCCGATGATGTCTACACCGACAGCACCGTGCTTTCCAAAGTCGCTGCGACACTGGAAGGATCAGAAATGCAAGGTTGTTATGGAGATTTGGTTTACGTTGACTCATCCGGAACGAAAGTAAAAAGGAAATGGATTTCAGGGAACTATACGCCCGACTCCTTCCTATGGGGCTGGATGCCACCTCATCCGACACTCTTTTTCCGACGGGAAGTATATGAAATGTATGGAATGTTTAACCTCGACATGGGCAGTGCAGCCGACTACGAACTAATCCTTCGTATGCTGTACAAACACCGGGTCCCGGTAGGTTACATACCCGAAATACTGGTCCGGATGCGGGAAGGAGGGGTGAGTAACATGAGCCTCAAAAACCGGCTGAAAGCCAATCGGAATGATCGGGAAGCCTGGCGTAAAAACGGACTGAAACCTTACCCGTTCACCCTCTGGCTGAAGCCTATACGTAAGCTTCACCAGTTTATCGTAAATTGAAAAATACCGGGGATGAAGGCTAGCCGTTTTATCCGTTTACACGTTAAAACAGGGGCTTGAAGCGTCAGACCGACCCGTTTAATCACTTTTTTCTCAACCAGTTGCAAAAAGAGGGATTAAATCTGATATTTGAAGCTCATAGAGGCTATATCCACATTCTATAGGATAAAATTATGAACTAGACTAATATATGGAATTACAGATACTCTCCGAATCTTTTACTGGTGGAGCTGTAGATATCTTGCTAAAGCACAAGGTTAATCAGTGCATATTGTCGTTTTTTATCGCATGCTTTCTTTCGATTGTCTCCATTCCGGTGATCATCAATCTTTCCAATTTACTTAACCTGAATGCAAAACCGGGCTTCCGAAGTTCTCACGAAGGAGCCACCCCCACCCTGGGAGGGATCGCCATATTTGCCTCGACCATCATCGCGTTTTTCCTCTGGCCCCATGCCGACGAAACCAACCCGGCCAATATCGTAGGGCTGTCGGTGGTCGGACTGACCATACTTTTCTTTCTCGGACTGAAGGACGATATTCTGGCCCTGGATCCGACAAAAAAACTCGTCATCCAGATCTGCGCCTCGCTTACGCTGGTTGTGTTGGGCAATTTCAAGATAGAATACCTCTATGGAATATTCGGCTGGTATTTTATACCCGATATTGTAAGTATCCCGCTCACCATCTTTGTATTCATTGCGCTGATCAATGCCATTAATCTCATCGATGGGATCGACGGCCTGGCCGGTGGAATTGCTCTCATAGCGGGGCTGATTCTGGGAACCTGGTTCATGCTCGGTTCGCATTATGTTTTCGCCTGCCTCGCCTACTCCATGTCAGGAGCATTGCTGGGCTTCCTGCGATTCAATTTCTCCAAAACCAGTAAGATCTTTATGGGTGACACGGGTTCTCTGGTCGTAGGTTTTCTGCTGTCGATCTTCAGTGTCGAATTCCTGCGTATCAATGTAGCCAACCGGCACGAACCCGATGCGCTTACCAACGCTCCGATCATTCTGCTGCTGATTCTCATCGTACCGATTTTCGATACCCTCCGGGTATTTATCGTAAGACTGGCAAAAGGGAAGTCTCCCTTCCTCGCCGACCGGAACCATATGCACCATATCCTGCTGGATAACGGACTTACCCACTTCCAGGCGTCCTTGCTTCTCTGGCTGGCAACTGTCGTTAACGTGATCTTATTTTTCATTTACCACGGCGATATTAGCAACACAACCTCCATCATCATTTATATTTGCCTGTTCGGTTTCTACATGGTCGCCGCCTATGTACTTAAACGAAGAGGTTTGATTGTGGTAGGTAAAAAGATCCCGAACGCAGTTCGCTCATCGGGAAATTAATGTGTATAAATGGCTGAAGAGGACTCCTTTCTCACCATATCCGCTCCAACAGAAGGTTTATTCAAAGATCGTGGAAGTAGATTCCTGGGGTATGCCTATCCGATCCGCACGGAAAGGGAAGCCCGGGAACTATGGCTTCAGCTTAAGGAAATTCACCCCAAAGCCGTGCACTGGTGCTACGCCTGGCGCCTGAGCTCCGGACTACAACGTAGCAGTGATGACGGCGAACCCTCCGGTTCGGCCGGTAAACCCATGTTGAACGTGCTGCTGTCACGCAACCTGACGAATGTACTCGTCGTGGTTGTGCGTTACTTCGGCGGTACCTTGCTGGGCGTACCGGGTCTTATCAATGCCTATAAAACCACGACGGAAGTAACACTCGATGAAGCCGAAACGGTTACGGATTACAGGACCACAACCTATCAGATTACCTTCCCGTACGAGTCGATGAACGCCGTCATGCGGGCTGTCAAGGAGATGGACCTCGAAGTGCGCAACCCCGTCTACGAAATGACCTGTCAGCTGGAAGTAACGGTAAGGCAGGCCTTCGAACAGGAATTCCTGGGCAAATGCAGCCGTGGTGAAGGTGTCATCCTGACCCCGCTTTCGTGAACAAACCGGGGCTACCCGGTGTTATCAAGGCAGTAAAAGGCTAACAATATGGAAACAGAAGAAATAGTCAATAAAGTGGCTGCCAGCGGGCTGGTTACCCTCGATCTGGAAGAATACTTTGACGAACGCCCCCGCGTAGTGTATGATCTGAAAGACAATCTGTTTCAGGGGATGATACTCCGGGAAAAGGATTTCAGAAATTTTCTGAAGGAACATGACTGGAGTGCCTACGAAGGTAAAAATGTGGCAATCATCTGCTCGGAAGATGCCATAGTACCTACCTGGGCCTACATGCTGCTGGCCCTGCATCTCGAACCCTATGCCCATCATGTCGTTTTTGGGGATGAGGAAAAACTGATCGAAAAACTCTTTTTCGATGCCCTCGCCCGTATCAATCCGGAAGATTTTCGCGACAAAAGGGTGGTTGTAAAAGGATGCAGCAAACACCCTGTTCCGGTGTCAGCCTATGTAGAAATTACCCGTGTGCTCAAACCCGTCGTGCGCAGCCTGATGTTCGGGGAACCCTGCAGCACGGTGCCTCTTTACAAGCGCAGGTAAAATCGCTATTCCCGAACGGTCTTTCCCTATTCCTTTAAAAGGCGGAAACTTTTCCGGTGATACGGACTTACGCCGTACTCAATGAGCGCCCTGCGGTGAAAAATCGTAGGGTAACCTACGTTTTTATCCCAGCCATACTGGGGATATTCCCTGGCGAGCTGTACCATAAGCTCGTCGCGGTAATTCTTTGCCAGGACCGACGCAGCGGCTATGGAAAAATACTGCATATCACCCTTTATGATACAGGTATGGGGCAGCAGAGGATAGGGGGTAAACCGATTGCCGTCTACCAGAAGGTGGTCGGGTCTGACTTTCAGCCGATCCACTGCCCGGTGCATGGCCAGAAAACTGGCTTTCAGGATGTTGATTCGGTCGATTTCCTCGTGTGACACCTCAGCGATCGCCCAGTCAAGGGCTTCCCGGAGAATATCCTTTTCGACGGCAGAACGCTGCTGTGCCGTCAACTGCTTCGAATCGTTCAGAAGCGGATGGGTGTAGTCGTTGGGGAGTATGACGGCCGCCGCCACAACCGGTCCCGCCAGACAACCCCTTCCCACTTCATCCAGACCAGCTTCTACGTAATTCGGATTATAACAAGATTTCAGCATCAATCTTCCAGTATGTTGGACATGAATGTACTTTTCAATCCCAGGGCGGCAATAAACAGGACAATCGCCCACATCAGGTATATCCGGTAAAAATCGCGCACCTCATGATATACCGTGTCCTTGTATTTGACTTTCTCCAGCTGATTGATCTGTGCGAATACATTGCCAAGGGCTGCATTGTCTTCCGCCCGGAAATAATGCTCAGGCTGTGCGATACGCTCCAGGGAATTTTCCCCACTGGTCGTCTCTTCTGTTAGCCCCACCACGATACTGTAGATTCTTATTCCATAGGCTTCGGCCAGGCGGGACATGGTGAACGGATCCAGATTACCCGACGTATTGTCTCCGTCACTTAAGACAATAATTACCTTGCTGGTACTCTTGGAGTCCCGCATACGGTTGATCCCTACCGCCAGCGCACTCCCTATTGCCGTCCCGGCCTCCCTGATCATGTCAATCCTCAGATCTTCGATGTACTGAATCAACAGGTCATAGTCGGTGGTCAGGGGACACAGGGAATAAGCTTCTCCGGCAAAAATCACCAGTCCAATCCGGTCCTGAATCCGGTTACCGATAAACCGCTTGGCCACCTCTTTCGCAGCTGCCAGCCGGTTAGGCTGCAGATCCCGCTCCAGCATGGACTCAGAAATATCGATGGCGAGCACGATATCAATTCCTTCCGAGAAACGATCCGTCTTCTGTGTGATGGTTTGTGGACGGGCAACCGCAATGACGGCCATACAGATAGCCAGGAGATATAGAATACCGGGGAGAAGCCGCAGAACAGTGACCCAGTCCATCAGATCCCCCTTATGAAAAGAACTGACTTTGACATACTGCTTGTCCCTCCTGTGCAACAGATCCCGCAACCAGAAGAGCAGGGGAACCGCCGGTAACAGATAAAGAAGCTGAGGGTATTCCCATCGCAGATTCCGGATCCAGTCCCAGGCAAACCATTGTAATGAAAACCACTCCGTCATCCTTCCTGTGAGTTTGTAGCCATAATGCTCCTTCTCTTGTTGACATAGAGCGTCTGTGCGACGTTATGAAGGGTCAGGAGAGAACTCCCGATATCGGTCGACTGGGAAGCAAAGCCGTAAATCACTTTATCCGTTTCCCTTAAAGCCTCGCTTAAGGCCTCGTCAGAAATGGTATCTGAAATTTCGCGGGTTGTAAATGTGGTAAACGGTTTATTTTCCAATCGTTCGAGGTAATTTTTCCAAAGCACCAGCGCCAGTTCCACGTCCCTGATACTGTTACGGTTTTTGGCGTTGGTAAAATAGCGGTTAAAATTACGGACAAATTCCCGGTGTCTGCGATACAGGCGAAACACATTCCATTGCTGCCGGATCCTTTTCCCAAACAACCAGTTGATCAGAAAAACCGTCGTTACGACGGCCAGTGCTGCCACGAAAATCGCCGAATAATTGACCTTGTCCTTCAGCGGAAGAAGCTCAGGTACATGCCCCGGTGACAGACTATCGAGTTGTGCCCGGTCAACGAACAAGGCTACCACACTACTGTCAGCAGGTGGATATACCACCGTGCAGTCCCTGCCATTCCAGATATAAACCGGAAGGGAAAGGGCAATCCTGGGCGTAACCTCGAAGGACACCAGCTCATAAACCGCACTGTCGAGACTTCCACGCCTATCGGTAACGGTCGGAAATACTTTCTGACTCCGGAATTCAAAAGGAAAAAACTGGTAGCTCGAATCGGGAAAGAACACTTCTTCACCTGGCGCATGCCGGTAACTAAGGCTGTATTCGAACGTTTCTCCGGTTCGGACAGTATCCTTACTGATTTTTCCAATGGGCTTTTCCTGCGTTACCCCCGCCGTAAAGAGAAACAACCATAAGATAACCGTCAATTTTCCCTGGTACCAGTGTTCTGTCATGCCTATTTGATTGCCATCCTTGCTCTTTGATACCTGCGGACCCGGAAAAGTCTGATTAATACCGGCACAAAATCCTCCGAAGCCTCAACGGCAATATAATCGGCTTTATTTTGACGGCATATCATTTCCAGGCTTTTTACTTTACGCTGGTGCTGTTCGGCTACGTAATTGCGGTAAAAAGGCGAAGAGGTATTCACCCAGGTCTTTTCACCGGTTTCACTGTTTATCATGGGGATAATTCCCATGGAAGGGACATTCTGTTCATTCCGGTCATAAATGTGAATCACGATCAGGTCATGTTTTCGGGCCAGCGCTTTCAGGTGCAGTTCGTAACCATTGTCGACAAAATCGGAAATCAGAAAAACGAGTGAGCGCCGGTTGAGAATTTCCAGCGCGTGGAGAATAGCCCGGCTGATATTCGTCCTTTTCGAACCCGGCACCAGGTTATATAACGCTGAAATCATACGGTAGGCCTGCTTCATCCCACCGGAAGGTTTGAGATATCGCTCGTTCTGATCGGAAAAACATTGTAAACCCACTACACTGGCCTCCTTTACTGCGGCAAGAGTCAGTACCCCGCAAATTTCGCGTGAAGCGTCTATTTTAAGCCTATTGGGAACGCCCACCTGCTGGGAACCGCTGACATCCACCAGAAAGTAAACCGTCTGCTCCTTCTCTTCCTTGAACAGCTTAATATAAACCCCATGCCCTTTGGCAGAGGTATTCCAGTCGATCGCCCTCACGTCATCCCCGTACTGATATTGCCGCAGGTCAGTGAAATCAAGACCCGAACCTTTGAAGACAGAATGGAAATTCCCCTGTCTGGGGTTACTCACCGCCTTACGGATACGGATTTCGTATTTGTGCAATTTGGAGAGAAACCGCCTGAACATGAGAATGTCGTTTTTATGATTTTTTTTGCACTTTTGTACACTTACTGCGTAAATATAGGCGATATATAAAAGCTATGCGAACAATCCGATGGGTAGTCATTTTTGCCATGCTCTCCTGTGCGAGAACCGCAGATATCCCTGATGACATTCTGAACCAGGAGAAAATGGCAAATATCCTGACCGATATCCATCTGGCCGAAGCCCGGGTCTCAAAATTCAATTTCCGGTCCATGGACTCATCGGTGGTCATGTTCAATCAGCTTCAGCAGGAAATTTGGACGAAACACAGTGTCGATTCCTCGCTTTACAAGAAGAGTTACGCATACTACGCCACGAATCCCGAATTACTCGGAGAAATTTACGAGATCGTCAACAAAAACCTAGGAGACCCTGACAGTACCATAACCATCCCAGGCATATCGAAACAAGGCCATGAATAACTCGCTGGTAATCATCCCTACCTATAACGAAATAGAAAACATACATGCGATTATCAATAAGGTTTTCGAACTCCCCGTACCGTTCGATCTGCTGATAATCGATGATGGGTCACCGGATGGCACGGCACTGGCAGTAAAAGAATTACAGCTGCAGTGGTCGGGCCGGCTGCACCTGATCGAACGGGCCGGAAAACTGGGACTGGGAACTGCCTATATTACCGGTTTCAAATGGGCGCTACAGCAGGGATATGAATTTATCTTTGAAATGGATGCCGATTTTTCGCATAATCCCGACGACCTCGTAAGGCTTCACCACGCCTGCGCCGATGAGGGGTTTGATATGGCCATTGGATCCCGCTATGTAACGGGCGTCAATGTCGTCAACTGGCCCATGCAGCGGGTACTGATGTCCTATTTTGCGGGCGTTTATGTCCGCCTTATCACGTCGATGCCCATTATGGACCCCACTGCGGGATTTGTATGTTACCGGAGCCGGGTGTTACGTACGCTCGACCTCGACAAAATCCGGTTTGTCGGGTATGCCTTTCAGATAGAAATGAAATACAATACCTGGAATCATGGTTTCAGGATCAAGGAAGTACCCATCATCTTCACCGACCGTACGCAGGGCAACTCCAAAATGTCGAAGGGTATTTTCAAGGAGGCTGTATTTGGTGTCATCAAGTTAAAATTGCGGAATCTGTTTAATAAGCCCAAGAAAGTGGCCTGATCCCCACGGGAGTGATAAAAAAGAACCGGGAGACAGTCGCCTGTCTCCCGGTCTTATTCTATAGTCAGTCAAAGGTTATCGGTGTGAGGTTTAAACCGATTCGATAAGAAATTCGTCGTGCTGAGAGATATCCAGACCCACGGCTTCGTCTTCCATCGAAACGCGGAGTGGCAGAAGAAGGTCTGTAAGTTTCAGCAGCAGCAGGGATCCGAAGAAGGCAAAGGCTGATACTCCTACCAGAGCGATCAGGTGATTGATGAAGAGCTCAGTAGCTCCGTATGCCAGCCCGGGAACGGTCACAGCTTCATTGATTCCACCGGTGGCGAAGATACCGGTCATCACCATTCCTACCATACCGCCAACACCGTGGCAGGCGAATACGTCGAGTGTATCGTCGATGGCCGTTTTCTTACCAAAGTGAGCTACCAGGTTGCTGATAAAGGCGGCTGCGGCACCGATGAAGATCGAGACAGGGATTGTCACGAAACCGGCAGCAGGAGTAATAGCTACCAGACCAACCACGGCACCGATACAGAATCCAAGAGCTGAAACCTTTTTACCATTAGCTACGTCAGTAAGTACCCATCCCAGACCCGCAGCAGCGGCAGCCGTGTTGGTTACAGCGAAAGCAGATACGGCCAGTGTAGAAGCTCCCAGTGCAGATCCGGCATTGAAACCGAACCATCCGAACCACAGCAGACCGGTTCCGAGCAATACGAACGGAATGTTGGCAGGTGGAAGGCTGTTTTCACCGAAGTGAGCATTACGCCGCTTGAGGTAAATGGCACCGGCCAGGGCAGCCCAACCTGCAGACATGTGAACCACAGTACCGCCAGCGAAGTCAAGTACACCCATTTTCATCAGGATACCATCTTCATGCCAGGTCATGTGTGCCAGCGGAGTATAGATAAAGACGCAGAAAAGCAGGATAAACAATACATAGGAGCGGAAGTTCACACGCTCAGCCATTGAACCGGTGATCAAAGCTGGGGTGATCACAGCAAATTTAAGCTGGAAGAATGCGAAGAGGGCGGCTGGAATAGTTCCAACCAGCGGAGCTTCCAGAACACCCTTAAACATAAAGTGCGTGAACGGATTACCGACAAACCCACCGATATCTTCGCCAAAAGCGAGACTGTAGCCCATTACTACCCAAAGTACACTGATTACCCCCATACAGATGAAGCTCTGAAGCATGGTGGAAATAACGTTCTTGTGGTTAACCATACCTCCGTAAAAGTAGGCAAGCCCAGGAGTCATTAAGAGTACGAACGCAGCCGCAACGATAATCCAGGCTGTGTCACCGGTATCCATTCCTTCGGTAACCATAGAGGTAGGTACGGAAGGCACCAGGATTCCGAGCATGCTGATGGCCAGCAAGATAATGAGAGGTATAAATCTCGTCTTTTGCATAATAGTATTACTTAAAGTTGACTATGAATAAGGAATAAACTTCAGAACTTGTAGATAAATGCGAGGCCTGCTGTGGTTTGACTGTTTTTAGTGAATTCACCTTTGGAATCTTCGAATTGTTGCAGCTCACCGGCGCCCCGCTTGGCATGACTGTCAATGCGGATCTCAGGTTTGATAAGGATGTGGCCGCTGGCGAGCGTGAAATTGCCGGTCAGGGTATAGGAGTTTACATGGGTTCCTACAGGATTCGCTTCGAAGCCGCCGGGGAAAGAAACCAGCCCGCGAACTCCGTTGCTATTGTCAAAATATTCGTAACGTCCACCCAGGCTGAAAAGCTCTGAGAATTTAACGTTCGCATAGAGAGCGGCACCACCCCAGGACTTAGCCTCTGCAGGACCTCCGCCACCCTGCATGTCACCTTTCTGAGAACCGACTGCAGCATTAAGTCCAAGCAGGAAATTGTCTGTCACCTGATAGGAAGTAGCCAGGTCAAATACCTGATAGAAGGCACTGGGCGTGCTACCATCGGCCAGAGGATCTGCTTCGTTGCTGTGGATGGCATTCAGATAGATGCTCCATTCTTCCACCGGCGCGATAAAGAGCTGTCCGATCACCCCTTTCTTGCGGTTGTTGTCACCCAGACCGTCTACGTTGTTCACGATACCGGCCATCAGCGAGACCTTATCCGAAAACGCATAAGTCGCTTTCAGACCCGCATGGTAGAAAGGTCCGTTGTTGAAAAGGTTGGATAACGAATAGTTGAAGTTGACCGGAGCGTCGATTACCTCATAACCGATGTGGGTACCGAACTGACCGACGGTCATCGAGAACTTATCTGTAAAGTTATAAGTGAAATATGCCTGCTTGATTGCCAGGGCTGTATTGAACAATGCATTTCCATAATTGGCCATGTCTGCATTGGGACCGAACGCCAGGTCGACTACCGCCTCCGACTTGTCGGTCGTATAAGTCATCATCGTCTGAACCAAACCCAATGTCAGCTGTCCGCTGCGGGTGTCGAATACTCGGGAAGTACCCGAAGCCCCCACGTTGGTCATAGACAGAGGCTTGTTGAAGTTCGCCGAAAAATAGGAATCTATATATCCGCTGAAAGATAAAGTTCCCTTGTTCGCCTCCTCTGCTTTTGCCTCCTCCGGTGTGTCAGCTACCTGAGCCTCTTTTTCAGTTTGCTTCTTTTCTCCATTAGAATAAGCCAAATTAACGCCAAAAATCATTAATACTGCTAGATAGACCTTTTTCATAATTTTATTCGTTTAAGAGTTTGATTGTAAAAGGCTCATATTTTCAGCAAATATTGCGGTCTAAATATTTTTTCAAAACTTTTAGACACTTTTTTTAACGCATTTACATCATTTTATATATTATTTTGAACTTATTATCGGAATATTTCAACTTATTTTCTGACTTCGATCATTTTTCTTCATCTTACTTTTTATTCTGTCTTTACATCCTTTTACAATATATTATTTGTTTAAGCTTATATTAAGCAAGACCTTATTACATATTTTTTCTTTGTTTTGTACAACGTCAAATAATAAAAACGCGCTCCTGGCAGCCCTTTGGCCGATTCACTTAAAACGTATACTCCCAGCGCGTAATAGCATGCTCTGAATCAGGACTCAGAAAGAAGGTTGCTGGTAAAATGTGGAGATGGCAGGTTAATGAACGGCCCAATAATAAACGAAGCCCCATGGTGATATACGCAAAGGGATGCATATATCCCCCTGGTTTGTTCAAATACTCCTGGAGCCGGAATGGATTCCCGGAAAATAAAAAAGCCTGTGAAGGACCAATACCTTCACAGGCCACGTAATGGGCTGTGTTAAAGGATAGGAAAATAAGAAGCCGACATAGTCAGCTCCTTATCCTATCAGAATGTTTTGTTAATTATTCAATCGAGGCGATGGCGTCAGCACCATTGCGTACCTTTTGAGTTTTGTAGTTCTGAGGCGAATTCAGAGGATTGATTTCGTAACTACGATCCACTGGCTCGGTCCGGACTGAAAGTGCCGGATACCGGCGCGCATACTTCGGCATAGTACTTCCTTTTTCCTTGCCCCTGATCGTCTCCAGCCTTTTCGCTGTGAGATAATCCATCGTACGCACACTCACTCCCTCGGAATTTTCTTGCTTAGCCTTACGGGCTTTGTTAGGATGTTTATAATTGTGGATGGATACTCCCGGATCGGACTGTGCAAATGAATAGGTACCGAATAGCAGGAATAAGCAGCCAACACTCACAGATCTTAAAAAGCTCATACGTTTATGATTTAGTTCTAACGATTTTGGAATACTAAAATAACGCAATTTTTTTCGATATAGTTTGAAGCTTTAATTGGGCCAGCAACTTGCTTATGTTCTATCAAAACACCTTTTTTTGATGTTTTTACAATTTTTGCCGGGATTATTATTCTGATTCAAACTTATTTTTTGGGATTTTCAATTTTGATTAAAAAAGAGCCTAAAATCGCACCCTGATATTCAGTGTTTTACATTTTCAAAAAAAATAAAAAAAATGCCGCAGAGGGCGTTTTCCCTTCTGCGGCATCTAAAAATCTATACCTTGAATCGGCTTAGACGGTTGTCTTAGCCTGGTTCATTACTTCAGTCTGCTTACGGATCGACTCCATGTGGATGAGCTTGAACAGTTCATCAACCAGATCAGCATAAAGATTCATACTCTTGCCCCAGTTTTCACGGGTCTTCAGAATCTCACGGAAACGGTCTACCTGATAAGCTGCCACATTATGGTCACGCTTGTATTCAGCCAGTCTTTCTACGAGTGACATACGTGCTGCCAGATGTTCCAGCAGTTCACGGTCGATATTGTCAATTTTCGCCCGGATGATTTCGAGTTCCGATTGGTAATCGGTGCCGTATTCCTTCGAACGAACGTTCAGATCATGGAGCATGGCTCCCAACGCCGCTGGCGTAAGCTGCTGTGCAGCATCAGACCAGGCTTTATCCGGATCACGATGGGATTCGATGATAAGTCCGTCGTAGTTGAGGTCCAGCGCTCTTTGGGCGAGTTCCATTAGATACTGACGCTTTCCTGCCATGTGGCTAGGGTCACCGATGATCGGCAGTTGCGGGAACAGAGTCTTCAGTTCAATGGCAATCTGCCACATGGGTGAGTTACGGTAGCGGGTTTCCTGAGCATTGGAGAAACCACGGTGAATAGCACCCAGTTTTTTAATTCCGGCCTGGTTCAGTCGCTCCAGGGCGCCGATCCACAGCTGCAGATCAGGGTTTACGGGGTTTTTCACCAGAACAGGAACGTCAACGCCTTTCAGCGCATCGGCTAACTGCTGAACGTTAAAAGGGTTAACGGTGGTCCGGGCACCAATCCATAGAACATCAACTCCATATTTGAGCGACAATTCGATATGTTCCGGGGTAGCAACTTCTACGGCCAAGGGCAATCCGGTCTCTTGCTTAGCTTCCTTTAACCACGCCAGTGCGGGCTCTCCCACTCCTTCAAAACTTCCCGGACGGGTTCTGGGTTTCCATACACCTGCCCTCATGACGTTAGCAAAGCCCTCGGCTTTAATTTGAGCCGCGGTTTCCATCACCTGCTCCGCCGTCTCAGCACTACATGGCCCGGCGATGATAACCGGTTTACCATTAGTCTCTAACCAACTACTCAATGGCAGAATTTCCAGCGTCGATTTCATCTACTTTATAAATTATTTGTGATATTCTTTAACTAAGCAAAAGACAATACGAAAATTTCGGCTTCCCGGATTTCGCGTAATTTTACTTACTTTATAAGTTCCGAGTACAAAAGTAACTATTTATAAAATAACAAGATAAAATAATCGGAATGTTTCGTTTACTCTTATCAAATTAGTACATATCCGAGAGCCTGAATTCTGCCGATAACCCCTGTCACGCGCGTGTGTATAACAAGAAACAAATTGATCCTCAGCCTCGTTCCCATGAAACCCTATTTCCATACGACCGACCTCAGTGACACCGCCACGGCCTTCGCTCACCATACCGATGCCTCTTTGCGGAGGGCTTACTGGCTATTTGGCCTGCTAAACAAACGCTGGCTGGTGAAGATCGGTGGACTTCTGGCGAAGGCAGCATTGCGCCTTCACCTGCCCGTCGAAGGGATAATCAGGTCCACGGTGTTCCGCCATTTCTGTGGGGGTGAAACGATCGAAGAATGTCAGATCACCATCCGCCGGCTAAGGGAGTTCGGGGTAAAAACAATACTCGATTATTCAGCAGAAGGGAAAAACCGGGAATCCAGTTTCGATGAAACCCTGCAGCAAGTGCTGAGTACCATCGAACTGGCGGCACAGTCAGATGATATCGCATTTGCCGTATTTAAGGTCACCGGCATCGGCCGGGCGTCTTTGCTTGACAAAAAACAGTCGGGGGTGGTACTTACTGACGAGGAAACCACAGAATTCGAACGAATCAGGGAAAGATCCCTCAGGCTGTGCAAACGAGCTGCCGAGTGCGGGGTAAGCCTTTTTTTTGATGCGGAGGAAAGCTGGATCCAGCAAACCATCGACGAGCTGTGCTATACGATGATGGAAAAGTTTAACAGGGAAAAAGCCATCGTTTATAACACTTATCAGCTATACCGGAAAGATATGACCGGCAACCTGATCCTCGCACACGAAAAGGCCCGGCAAAAGGGCTATTTTCTGGGTGCGAAAATCGTTCGCGGAGCATATATGGAAAAGGAAGCAGCCCGGGCACTGAAAGCGGGATACCCCAACCCCATTCATCCTTCCAAAGAAGAGACAGACCGGGCATTCAACGAAGCCGTTCTGTTTTCCCTTAAACATCTCGACCGGATCGCGCTCTGTGTAGCCACGCACAATGAGGAAAGCTGCCGCTTGTGTATGCGGGAAATGGATCGGCTCAATATCGATAAAAACGACAAAAGAGTGTATTTTGCCCAACTATTAGGAATGAGTGACAACATATCATTTAATATGGCGTTGGCTGGTTATAATGTAGCTAAATACGTACCTTTCGGCCCGATCCCAGCGGTCATGCCCTATTTGTTGCGTCGGGCCCATGAAAATTCAGCCATCGCAGGTCAAACTAGTCGAGAATATTATTTGATTCGCAAAGAACTCCTGAGGAGGAAAAGCGTTAACCTGAGTTTCCCAGCAAATGTTTAAAAACAATCCGGCATTAAAATACCTACTGCTCAGCCTATTACTTATTCTGATTGACCAAGCCAGCAAATTTCTGGTTCATTTCTATATGGAGCCCGGCTTTCCGGGACAGATCGTCCTGCTCGGGGACTGGCTTAAACTGCATTATGTGCTGAACCCCGGTATGGCTTTCGGCATGCAGCTGGGGCACGAATATGGCAAGCTTTTCCTGACCCTCTTCCGTTTGGTAGCCATGTGTGTCATTGCGTGGTACCTTGTGCATCTGGCCGTACGTAATGCCTCCCGGACGCTTCTGGTTTCCCTGTCACTTATTTTGGCCGGAGCCGTAGGCAACGTCATCGACAGTACGTTTTACGGCGTATGGTTCGGCAACGCCCCGGTAGGATCGCCAACCCCCTGGTTTCATGGACAGGTGATCGATATGATTTTCGTGGATTTCTGGGAAGGATTCCTCCCCGACTGGATTCCGGTATTCGGCGGACAATACTACTCCACCCCTATTTTCAACATAGCTGACTCCTGCATTTTTATAGGAGTCTGTATTATCCTCATCTTTCAGGGACATTTCTATACGCCACCACAGGAAGAAGACGAAGCAGAGGATGAAACCGGCACTAATGAGTCGCACGAACCAACAGCTCCAGAAGACGTAGTAAATAGCCCAGAGGATGAAGAAAAAAATGGGGAGAAAGAGCAGGGGATAACTCCAGATCCCGACAATACTCCTTCTCCCAAAAACGACTAGCGTTAATTGACGGTATCGTACTCGGCGTAGTCTTTAAAATATTTACGGATCTCTTTCGTAGTGGCGGGGGTCTTGCTGACCCAATTGGCATCGAGTTCAAGGGCAACCAGACCGCTGAGACTCATACTTCCCTTAAATTCATCAAGCCTTTTGATAAAGTTCGGGTTCGCACGAGCTGTTTTGGAGGCAAATTCCCGCGCAAAAGCATCTCCCCGCGTCTGAAGTTCATTCTTCTTCTGCATGACATAATTGAACCTGTCAAGCAGGTCCTTGATCGGCTTACCGATCACTTCGGTTGCTTCAAGAGTACCGATCGTAGCAATGGTTGTACCGCTGATCGTCGTAATCTGGTTACGGAGATCGGGCTTATCCTTTGCGATTACCGGTGACAAACCTGTAGAGGCACCCAGTGTGGCATTCAGTACCGATCGGCGGCTCTTACCACGTTTAGCCTTGCGATAGGCCTTTTTCAGTTCGTTTTCCTTTTCCACCATCTGTTCCATTAGGTCTCTTGCCGAAACCATGGCTTCGCGGTACAGGTTGAAAAGATACATATTCCGCTCCTCTTCGTTAACGGTATTGCCGACGACAAACTGGAATACTTTCTCATCACGATTCTGAGCTTTATCCAATACGTAGAACGTCACATTGAAACGCACCGAATCGACAGGCTCCTTAACGAAATCGTAACCGGGCTCCCAGATAAATTCGTAATTCGTTTCGGTATTCTTCACCAAAGCACTCCTGGGGACTTCCTTATTCTGGGAAACGAAGTCAAATTTCAAAATATCGTCATCCCCGTTAGGATCGGAAAGGAAAAACTTGATGTTGACAATGGCATTTTCCTTGATCCGGAAAACCTGCTGTTTGGGCACCACGGTAATAACAGGTGCCAGATCCTTCTGGGAAGGCTCCAGTCTCAGGCGTGCCCTCGTACGGCTTTTAAACGGCTGGTCTTCGACGTAAAATTCAATATAGCGGGGACCAGCCCTGAGGATGTTGAACTGTGCCTGGGACGGCTCCCAGGTTATCTGTCCGGCTTCGGTCATTTGCATGCCTTCGGGAAAGGTTTCCAGAACGGGCACAAAGACATAGCTGTCCCCGTCGAGATCGGTTACATTCGCCGGGTCAACCCGATAGGTATTCTGGGTCTTGAACTGGACATAGAAGGTTTTCAGCTCATCGACAACCGGTGGCCGGTTAGTATGTACAACTTTAAAAATTACTTCGGCAGAAGCAACCTCCTCAGCGGCATTCCGTGCCTCGAATACCACCGAAACGGCCACGTTGGTTATTAAACGATCGGCGATATCATAGGACGGCACCCAGCTGAACATACCTGTCAGCGAGTCGAGCTTCATTTCAGGAGCTCCTCCTTTGGCTATGGAAAAAGTAACGTCCGAGCTCCGCCCTCCTTCGGCTTTCAGCTGAAAACCTATATGCTCCCCTTCCTTTACGGTACTCCAACCGTAATTCAGGGGCAATACAATCCTTAACGGGTCTCTGGACAGGGAATCCCTTCTTCCCGACTCCTGGCCATACACGTTATTAAATAACCCCAGAAATCCAACCGCAATAAAAAAGTAAAAAAGCGCAGCCCTTCCGGTACTCATCATAAATGTACTAATGTGTGAAATAGGGTGAGACAACAATCACTTAACGTTTTTCTGCCTGATCCATTATCTTTTACGGGGTGTACGCGCAAAAAAAACGTTAAAACCAACGTTTAACACTATAATCTCCCTCCGAGGAGGGAAAATATACAGCCAACGGCAATCACAGTTAATTCGTGCTGCTGACCGTAACCCCTAATTTCTTTAACACCAAATCGGTAATATCGGTTTCCTTCGCCCCGGAATATAACAGAACGGGGTTGCCTACATTGCCGGTGTCACCGTTGAGAATGTACGTATATCCGTTTTCCTTACCTACGTCGGCGATAGCCTTGTTAACCTTTTCGATCAGGGGCCGAATGAGCGCCTCCTGTTTTTCAGCAAAGGTTTGCTGAGATTTTGCCTGGAGTTCCTCCAGTTCCTGGTTAAGTTTTCTGAGCTCATTTTCGGCAGCTTCCGCCTGAGCCTGGCTCATATTGTTACCGGCATTCTGGTAACGCTCCAGTTTCTCCTGAAACGTCTTTGACTTATCCTGAATCACTTTTTCGAGCTGTGTCCTGACGGTTTCCAGTTCGGTCTGAACCTTTTTGATTTCAGGCAGCTGACTCAGTATATATCCGGAATTGGTATGTCCCACCTTAATGGCTCCTGACTGACCGAAAACGTAGCCAGAACCCACTACAAACATTAGAGACCAAACTAGTACTGTTGCTAACTTCTTCATTAAATTTTTAGATAAATAATTAAGTGATAATTACATTCCGCAGGGAATGTTTTGCCTGTATTCGGGGTGTTTACCAGTCCTTGTTATTTAGCAAATAAAGCGACGCGCATGATACGCCTCGCTTTATCCCATTTATTTAAAAACGGTTATAATCAGAATTCAGTATTAAACGACCTTTATTTTGGTGCATTGGCAGCGGGAGCTGCATTCTGAGCAGCAGCTTTGGGATCAACCCCGAGTTTGGTCAATACCAGGTCAGTAACATTGTATTCTTCCGAACCAACGTAGAGCAGCACTGGATTGGCATTCTGTCCTGTATCACTGTTGATGATATAGAGGTAGCCATGCTCCTTACCGATTTCCTGAATGGCATTGCTGATTTTGTCCAGTACAGGGGTCAGAAGGCTCTGCTGTTTCTGGAAAAGCGACTGCTGTGAGTTGGTTTGCAGATCTTCGATCGATTTCTGAAGGTTCTGCAGTTCTCTTTCACTGTCGGCACGCAACACTTCGTTCATGTTTTGTGCGTTCTTTTGATATTTTTCCAGTTTGTCCTGAAATTCTTTAATCTTCTCCTGAATCGTTTTTTCGAACTGTGCCCGGGTCACCTCCAACTCATTCTGTATCTTTTTGGCGTCTGGAAGACGGCTCAAAATCACATCCACGTCAGTATACCCGATTTTGGTAGGAGTCTGTCCGAACGAGGGAGTTACCAAAAAAGCAGCGAGTGCCACCAACGCAAAAATTGTTTTTTTCATTTGTCCTTATTGATAATGGTTTGTTACTAGCCCTGGTTTACCTATGTTATTTTAAAAAGTGCAAATTTATACTATTTAACGATACAATTAACTTTAACGCATAAGTCCCTTCCCCTTTAACTACTTTTAACAAAATCACTTTGATTTGACATTGGAAGTAGCGGTAGGTTTAAGGTCTATGCCCAATTCTTCGAGCACGTAGTCGGTATAGTCGTGCCGCGGATTGGTATAAACAAGGACAAAATCACTCGACTTATCAATGATCATATCCAGTTTCCGCTGGGCAGCTACCTTATCGACAGCTTTTTGCACTTTATCCATTACCTCTTTCATCAGCTCTTTCTTTTTCTGAAAAAGGTAGCCGTTTACGCCAAAAACTTTATTGTTATATTCCCTCGTTTCGAGTTCTTTCTCTCTGATGGCCTCCTGGCGTTTGCGCTTCAGGTCGTCGGTCAGCAAAACCTCTTCCGCCATTAGCTCCCGCTGCATGGCATCGATGGCCGCCAGTTTGTCTTGTATTTCCCTGGCCCAGTTTTCCGACAACCGGTCGATTTCAGCCTGCGCGGCCGCATATTCCGGAAGTTTGCTCATGATAAATTCCATATCCACATATCCCCACTTCTGCGCTGAACCCGGGAGAGCCAGCATCATCAGCAAAACTAGCGAAATTAATGTTTTTACCATGATATGTGATATTTATTTGGAATTGATATGAACGTTAAACTTCCAAAAAAATTATCCTTTTACCGTAACTGTTGTCCGATCGTAAAATGGAACTGACCACCGCTCCGTTCGGTACGCCCCTGAATTTTGTCAAATCCATAACCCCAGTCAATACCCAGCAGACCAAATGCAGGCATGAATATACGTGCACCGATACCTGCCGCTCGCTTAATGTCGAACGGATTGTAATCCTTATAATTGTCCCAGTTGTTACCACCCTCTGCGAAGGTCAGCAGGAAAATGGTTGCCTGTGGGTTGAGAGAAACCGGATAGCGAATCTCCATCACGTATTTGTTATAGACTACGCCACCCCCTCCTCTGGGTACCACGGAGTTCGGACTGGTAAGTGCGCCGACCGCTCTGTCTTCATATCCCCTCAATCCGATGATGTCCTGGTCAGCCATTACGAACATACCCTGTCCTGCCAATCCGGAACCACCCATGATGAAGCGGCCGAACGGACTGATAGGGTTGCTCGCCTTGTAATTTCCGAGGAATCCCATATGCGCCCGGGTATTCAGTACCAGTTTACCGGTGATGGTCGCAAACCAGCTGGCATCAAACATCCATTTGTGGTACTCGATCCATTTAAACCGGTCGTTCTGATCGGCGTACTCTTTATTGCGAAGCAGTGAATACGGCGGCGTCAGTGTCGCGCTGAGGCTGAAGGATGATCCGTAGCGCGGATATTGGAAATCACTGAGTGTGTTTCTCGATAAGGTCGTATTGAAGGTAATGTTGCTCGACTTACCGTTGCTGTAGCCAATACCAAAGAAGTCGAGGCTGTCGAGGGTATAGCGTTGGAGCGAAAGCGCATGCGTCAGCTGCATGAACCGGTCGGGTTCTTTCAGCCTTTTACCGAGCGAGAAAGTGATACCGTTGTTATAGTAGGAACCGAGGTAATTGAGCTGTCCTCCGAAATAGATATTCCGGTAGTCAGTCATACGGTAAACCGTACGGGTGAGGGCTACCCCAAAGTTGATCGGTTTCTTTCCGCCCAGCCAGGGTTCAGCAAACGAAAGGGAGTAGGTTTGGAACTGGCGTCCGTTGGCCTGGAACCGCACCGAAAGTTTCTGACCGTCTCCGGAAGGAAGTGGCCGCCATGTTGAACGGTTGGGGATGTTGCGGATGGAGAAGTTGTTGAATACGAGTCCGAGTGTACCTACGAACCCGATATAACCACCCCAACCACCGGAGAGCTCGATCTGGTCGGAAGGTTTTTCTTCTACGACGTACTCAATGTCGACCGTACCGTCAGCCTGATTGGGGATCGGATTGATCTGGATTTTTTCCGGATCGAAATAACCCATCTGGGCAAGCTGACGCTGGGTGTTGATCAGGTCAGTCTTGCTGAATTTCTGCCCCGGCAGAGTCATTAATTCGCGCAGCACGACCCGGTCACTGGTTTTGGTGTTACCGTTGAGGATGATGCGGTTGATCGTCGCCTGTTTACCTTCGAACATCCGCATTTCTATGTCGATCGAATCACCTTCCACCGCTTTTTCAATGGGATTCACGCGGAAATAGAGGTAACCGTCGTCCATGTACAACGAGCTGACGTCCCTACCCGGGCTACCGTTGATACGCTTGTCCAGATCCTCCGGATTGTAAACATCCCCTTTTTCAATTCCGAGTCGTTGGGTCAGGTAATTGCTTGGATAGAGATAGTTACCGTTCCAGGTAATGTTGCGGTAATAATATTTGGGTCCTTCTTCGATGTTCAGGGCGATTTTGATGCGCTCTCCGTCTTTCCAGACTGAATCAGACACGATGGTAGCATCGCGGAAACCATTGTTGCGGTAGTAGGTCAGCAGCTTCTCCTTATCCTCGTCGAACTTCTTGGGAATGTATTTGGATGGCGCCCAGAAGCGATAGAAAAGCTTTTCCTTTGTCCCTTTCAGTTTCTTTTTGAGTTTGCGGTCCGACACGAGCTCGTTACCCTGAATGTCGATGTCCGAAATCTTAACTTTTTTACCCCGGTCTATAATGAAATTAAGGGTTGCCTGTCCACGCGATGAATCCGGGATCTGGACAACCTTTACCGCAGTATTGTAATAGCCTTTGTCCTGATAGTGTTTCTTGATCAGGAGCTGGGTGTTCTTGATGATGGTAGGCGTAATGACGCGCCCCTTGATGAGTTTAACCTTGTCGTTGAGGGTTTCCTTCTGACCTTTCTTGATACCTGAGAAGGTGACCTGATAAAGCCTTGGGCGCTCCTTGATGTGGATATTCAGCCAGATTTTGTTGCCTTCCACCTTGGTTGCCTGAATTTCGACATCGTCGAGCGTACCGAAGTCCATCATTTTCTTGATGGCAGTAGGAATCCCCAGCCCGGGAACGCGAATTTTATCCCCGGTCCGCAGTCCGGAGATGGACACCATGGAATTCGGATCGAGGAACTGTGTTCCGGATACGGTCACGTCTGCAATTTCGTATTCGCCCGGATTGGCGTAATCAAACAGATTTACGGTAGGGGCGGCCTGTGGCGCCAATGGCGACTGCCGCATGGAACCTATTCCAACCCTTTGTGCAAAGCTTTCGCCAACCACAACCGATCCCAACAGGAATGCTATCAGACAAGATCTGTACACGCTGAGGTCAAAAATATTCTTCGTATTAATCATTCTCCTTTTGTCACTAACTCTTTAATCTGATCTCCGGTCTTACCAAACCTTCTTTCACGCCCCTGATAGGCGATAATGGCTTCGTACAAATGCTGGCGTCTGAAATCAGGCCAGAGCAGATCGTCATAAAAATAAAGTTCGGAATAAGCGAGCTGCCACAACATAAAGTTGCTGATCCGCTTGTCTCCTCCGGTCCTTAACATCAGATCGACCTCAGGCCAGTCGCCAGTCGACAGCCTGCCGGCAAAAAGATGCTCATTTATGTCTTCGGGTTGCATGCTTCCCGAAGCAACCTCGCGGGCTATCTGCCGTGCCGCCTGTACGATATCCCATTTACCGCTGTAGGCTAATGCCAGGGTCAGTTTCAATCCCGAGTTATCCTTTGTTTTCTGAATTCCTTCGAGCAACTCCTGTCTTGAACGCTCAGGAAGCCTTTCTATTTCACCGATGGCATGGAGACTGATATTATTCTTCATCAGGGTGGGCATCTCTTCCCTCACCGTATGGACCAGCAACTCCATCAGGGCACTGACCTCGTGTTTAGGTCTTGCCCAGTTTTCGGTGGAAAATGCGTATAGGGTTAAATGTTCAATTCCCAGCTCCGCGCAACCTTCTGAAACTTCCCGGACGGACTTGATGGCGTTCCGGTGTCCAAAGACCCTGGCAGCCCCCTTTTTCTGAGCCCAGCGTCCGTTTCCGTCCATGATCACGGCAATATGCCTAGGAAGTTTATTATGATCAATAAGTTCTTTCATTTGATGGATAATCAGTTCCTTCCCCAGGACCAGCTGTCAGGATATATTGCTCTACATATACTCGATTGTATCCTATTGATACCCCCACAATTTTGCCAAGTTAAAAAATGTCGTGCAAGTTAGGAATAAGTACAACTGCATCAAAATCCAACCCTAAAACACATTTAAAAAGATTAGGCAATTTAGGGTCTTTACGCAATTCAACGATTATTTTATGCGCGAATACCAAATTTCATCGGTCGATTTGGGTCTGGCTCCGGCCTTTCGGCACACAATTTGCAAATCCGGTCTTATGATTGAATATAGAAATAGCTATTTTTACGTTTTTCTTTAGAGAAAATAACGCAGCATTGAACGGTAGTATCATAATCAGGAGGGGTAGATCGTGGAATGGCAGGCGTCCGGGACTGTTTGTCCTGGCGGTTTTCCTGTTGGTTTCCTGTTCCCAATACAGCCAGAAACCCCTGAGTGTAGCCTATCACAACTTCTCTGCCAATTACAATGCCTATTTTATTGCCCGGAACAACATGGACTCGGTCGAAAACGGCCTGGCGCGTGCCTACCGTGAAAACCCCAACCAGCTCCTTCCGGTGCTCC
>Ga0182792_1000587_pt1 | contig 33094 bp, 26 predicted proteins | sample Passage237B_FD_130497 | JGI IMG/M metagenome (GOLD analysis project Ga0182792, IMG submission 130497) | Cellulose adapted compost microbial communities from Newby Island Compost Facility, Milpitas, CA, USA - Passage2 37B (version 2) (version 2) ...
TCCACCACTGCCTGCCGGGAGGGCGCGCCGGGGCGCCGGGGGCGGCGGCCCGCCACGCCGGCCGACGAGCCCGCGGTGCGCGAGCGCGCCGAGGCGGCGGTCCGGGCCTACCTGGCCCGGCGGCCGGCGCTCTACCAGATGGGGCACGGGTACCTCGGGGAGCTGTTCGACATCCTCTTCGACCTCGAGTTCCCGTGCGGGCGGCCCGAGCACCTCATCGGCGACGACGGGCGGATGGTCCTGCAGCCGAACAACTCGTTCCAGTACCGCGACTACGAGCCCGAGTACGGCAAGTACGGCGGGGTCGAGGGCGTCGAGCTCGCGGAGTGGCACTTCGCGCGCTCGTCGGACCTGGTCCTCGACGTGCTCGGCACGACGAACGCGCACCTGCGCACCGTCCTGCTCGGCACGGCGGCCCAGCTGATGATGGTGATGGCCGGGACGTTCCTGCCGGACCGGCGCGACCTGGCCGACTTCCTCGAGCAGTACCACCACTTCTGGCACCGGGCGTTCTCGGGCACCGACCTGGTCGGCACGTCCGAGTACGAGCGGATGTACGAGCCGATGGCCCAGGAGGTCGCCGGCCGCATGGAGTCGGTGCTGGGTGCGCTCGAGTCCGGGGACCTCGACGAGCTGCCGCGCACGCTGCGCGGCTGGGCCGAGCACGCCGCCGAGCTGCGGGACCGGGTGCTCGACCTCACCGCGGCCGGGTCGCTGGTCTTCGCGAGCTGGGACGGCACCACCGAGATCCGCCAGACGGACCCCGCGCAGGCCCTCACGACCCTGCTCTCGCCGTACCTGCACATGACCAACAACCGCCTGCACGTCACGCTGCGCGACGAGGCCTACCTGTCGTACCTGATGTTCCGGGTGCTCCGCGAGGAGCTGGCGGTGGCGGCGCCATGACGACGACCCTGCTCGAGGCCACCCCGCGCCTGCGCCGCGGGCTGCTCGTCTCGCGTCCCCTGACCCGCGGCCGGGCGACCGTGTTCGTCGTCAAGGACCGCGCGAACGGCAAGGCGTACGAGGTGCCCGCCAAGGAGCACTTCGTGCTCACCCGGCTCGACGGGGAGCGCACGCTCGGCGACATCGGCGAGGAGTACGCCGCGGCGTTCGGGCGGCGGCTCGCCGAGTCGCACTGGGAGCGCCTGCTGTGGCTGCTCGGCACCCGCGGCCTGCTCGAGACGCGCGGCGCGGCCGTCGAGGCCCCGGCACCCGCGCCCACCCGGGCGCTGGCGCTGCTCGACGCGCTGGCCCGCGGCATCGGGGCGGTCCTCAGCCGCCGCGTGCTGCTCGTCGGGCTCGCGGCGCTCGCCGCCGTGCTCGTCGCGCTCCTGGCGGACCTGCCGGCCCTGCTGCCCGCGGCGCGCGAGGTCCTCGACCGGCCCGCGCTCGTCGTCGCCGTCGCGCTCCTGCTGTGGGCGTCCGAGGCGCTCCACGAGCTCGCGCACGGCGTCGCCGCCCGCCACCACGGCTGCACCGTCACCAAGGTGAACGTGGTGCTCCTGCGCTGCGTCGTCGAGGACTACCTGTACCTGCCGTCGCGCGGCGCGCAGGTGCTCATCGCGGGCGCCGGGGTGGTCGCGAACGTCGCGTTCCTCGTGCCGTTCGCGCTCGTCTGGTTCCTCGCGCCGGGCAGCCCGTTCGTCGCGGCCGTCCTCGTCGGCGGCGTCGCCCTGACGCTGCTCAGCCTCGTCCCGCTCCCGCCGTGGGACGGGTACAAGATCGTCGCCCACGCGACGGGCACCGCCGCGCTCGCGGTCGAGAGCCAGCGCTACGCCTACGGGCTCGTCGCCCGCATCCGCGACCCGCGGCTGCGCTACCCGCGCGGCGCCGCGCTGCGGCTCGGCACCTACGCCGTGGTGTGGTTCGCGCTCGTCGTCCTCGTCGTCACCGCCGTCGTGGTCGTCGGCGGCAACCTCATGGCCGCCGTCATGGGACCCGCAGGCCGCGGGGTCGTCATCGCCGTGGTCGTACTCGTCGTCGCCGGCTGGCTCGCCCAGCCGGCTCTGGAGAAGCACAGGAGGAGCACGCCATGAGCACCGCCATCGACGTCGTCGACCTGCACAAGTCCTACGGGGACGTGCACGCCGTCGACGGGATCACCCTCAGCGTCGCCACGGGCGAGTTCCTGGGGATCCTCGGCCCGAACGGCGCCGGGAAGACGACCCTCGTCGAGCTCGTCGAGGGGCTGCGGGAGCCCGACGCCGGCACCGTGCGCGTGCTGGGCGAGAACCCGCACCCGCGCAACCGCGCGCTGCTGCCGCGCATCGGCGTGCAGACGCAGTCGTCGGCGTTCTTCACGCGCCTCACGGCCCGCGAGCACCTGCACACCATGGCCGCGCTGTACGGGCTCGACGAGAGCGCGGGCAACGCGGCGCTCGCCCGGGTGTCCCTGGAGGACAAGGCCGACGCCCGCGTCAACGGCCTGTCCGGCGGGCAGCGCCAGCGCCTCGCGATCGCGTCCGCGCTCGTGCACGACCCGGAGCTCGTCTTCCTCGACGAGCCGACGGCCGCGCTCGACCCGCAGGCGCGCCGCGACCTGTGGCGGCTCCTGCTCGACCTCAAGGAGGGCGGCAAGACGGTCGTCTACACCACCCACCACCTCGAGGAGGCGGAGACGCTGTGCGACCGCGTCGCCATCGTCTCCGGCGGCCAGGTCGTCGCGCTCGGCAGCCCGCGCGACCTCATCGGCGAGTCCGACCCGCGGGTCCAGCTCGTCGTGCCGCGCCGCCGGCTCGACCCCGCCGCGGCGCAGGACCTGCCCGGCGCCCCGCTCGTCGAGGTCCGCGGCGAGGACGTCGTCCTCACCACCGAGGACCCCGGCCCCGTGCTCGCCGCGCTCAGCGCCTCCGTCGGGCTCGACGGGGTCCGCACCCGCACCGCGTCCCTCGAGGACGTCTACCTCGACCTGATCGGAGCCACGCAGCCATGAGCACCTACACCGCGCTCACCAGGGCGACCTACAAGGCCGGCGTCCGCGACGTCGCCACGGTCTTCTTCACGTTCGCCTTCCCGCTCGTGTTCCTGGTCGTGTTCGGCACGATCTTCCGCGACCAGCAGGTCGGCGACACCGGGCACGGCTACGTCGACTTCATCGCCTCCGGCGTCCTCGCGTGGGGCATGGCGAGCGCCGCGCTGTTCGGCGTCGCGTTCACCGTCATGCAGTGGCGCAACGACGACCTGCTGCGGCTGATCCGGCTGTCGCCGGCGAGCTTCTCGTCGGTCATCGGGGCGCGCTACACCATCGCGCTGGCGATGGGCCTGGCGCAGGTCGTGCTGTTCATCGGCGTGGCCGTCTCCCCGTTCTTCGGGATGCGGCTCGGGCCCGAGCCGTGGCTCGTGGTGCCGGCGGTCGTCGCGGGCGTCACGGCGTTCATGGCGTTCGGCGTCATCATCGGCTCGGTCGCCAACACCCCGGAGGCCGTCGCCGCGATCTCCAACTGCGTGGTCGTCCCGATGGCGTTCCTGTCGGGCTCGTTCCTGCCGCTCGACATGATGCCGGACTGGCTGCAGGCGTTCTCCAAGGCCCTCCCGCTGCGCTACCTCAACGACGCGACCGCGTACTCGCTGGTCGGCGCCGGGACGCTCGGGTCGTACCTGCTGGCGCTCGTCGTGCTGCTGGGCTTCGGCGCCGCCGCCCTCGCGGTCGCCGCGAAGGTCTTCCGCTGGACGCGTGAGTCATGAGCGTCGCGACCGCCGGGGCCCGGGCGCCCGCCCCGCTGCACGAGACGTTCGTCGCGATCCGCGACGAGCTCCAGGAGGCGCTGACCGCCCGGGCCGCCGGGCGGGGCGTGCCCGGCCCGCGGGTCGCGGTGCTCGGGGCGCAGGACGTCCTCGCGGCGGCCGACCCGGCGCGCCGGGACGCGACCGTCCACGTCACCGCCGGCGCGGTGCTCGTCGGACCCCGCGGTGCGGGGGCGTGCGGGCACTGCCTCGGCACCCGGTGGCAGCGCCTGCGGGCGCGCACCCACCGCGACGCCCTCGAGACCGGCACGGACCTCACGCCCGTCGGGCGGTGGCCCGCGCTGCCGGAGTACGTCGTCGACGCCGTGTGGCACCTGTACGAGGCGCTCGTCGTGTCCGACGAGCCCCCGACGCTGGGTGACGCGGACGCCGCGAGCCGGGACCTGCCGCTCGTCGCGTCGCTCGACCTGGCGACGCTCGCGGTGCGCTCCGCGGCGCTCCTGCCGGACCCGCGCTGCCCGAGCTGCGGCGTGCGCGTCCCGGACGGCCCCCGCCAGGCCACCGTGCGGCTCACCGAGCGCGTGAAGTCCTCGCCGGGCTCGTACCGGCAGCGCGCGCTCGACGACTACCCGCTGCCGGAGTCCGCGCTCGCCAACCCCGTGTGCGGAGCGCTCGGCGCGGGCGCGCTCATGACGGTGACCTCGCCGACGACCGCGCCCGTCTCCGGGAGCATCTTCATCCGCGGGTACGGCGGGCTGCTCGACGTGTCCTGGAGCGGGCAGGCGAACTCGTACGCCACGAGCCGCCGGCTCGCGCTCATCGAGGGCCTCGAGCGGTACGCGGGCACGCACCGGCGGCGCAACGCCGAGCCGGTCATGGCCGCGTACACCGACCTCGAGGGGTTCGCGCTCGACCCGTCGACCTGCGGGTTCTACCCGGCCGCCGCGTACGAGGCCGACCCGATGATCGCGCCGTTCTCCGCGTCCGCGGTGATCCCGTGGGTGTGGGGGTACTCCCTGCGCGACGAGCGCCCGGTCCTGGTGCCGCGCCGGCTCAGCCACTACTCGTCGGGGGCGGAGCACGACAACTTCGTGCTCACCACATCGAACGGCTGCGCCACCGGCTCGACCCTCGAGGAGGCCGTGCTGCACGGGCTGCTCGAGCTCGTCGAGCGGGACGCGTTCCTCGTCGGCTGGTACGGCAACGCGGACCTGCCCGAGATCGACCTGACCTCCGTGCCGAGCCCCCTGGTGGCCGCCATGGCGGACCGTGCCGAGCTCCAGGGCTACCGGATCCACGCGTTCGACAACCGGATCGACATGCGCATCCCCGCCGTCACCGCGCTCGCGGTGCGCTCCGACGGGGGCCTGGGCACGCTGTCGTTCGCCGCGGCCGCGCACTTCGACCCCGTGCGGGCCATCGAGGGCGCGATCGAGGAGGCGCTGACGTACCTGCCGCACCAGGCGCGCACGGTCGCCGACCGGCGCTCCGAGCTCGAGGCCATGGCCCGGGACTACTCGCTGGTGCACGGCCTGCCGGACCACGCCGCTCTGTTCGGGCTCCCGGCGATGTCCCGGTTCGCCGAGTCGTACCTGCACCCGTCGCGGGTCTCGACGCTCGAGGCGCTGTACCGCGACTGGGAGGAGGTGCGTCCCCGCTCGCTCGACCTGCGCGACGACCTGCGGGCGTGCCTCGACGAGCTCGCGGGGCACGACGTGATCGTCGTCGACCAGACCGCGCCCGAGCAGGAGCCGATGGGCCTGCGCACCGTGTGCGTGATCGTGCCCGGACTGGTGCCGTTCGACTTCGGCTGGACGCGCCAGCGGGCGCTGACGATGCCGCGCACGTGGAACGCTCTCGGCTCGTCGGGCGCGGGCGAGCTCCGCCGCGTCCCCCACCCCTTCCCCTGACGCCCACCCGGCCCGCGTCGTCCAGCGGCCCCCTTCCCATCGACCCCGTCGTTGCTCCGGCTCCGGACCCCCGTACCCGGAGCGACGACGGGGTCGCGGTCGTGAGGGTCGCCGAGACCGGGGTTGTTCAGGCTTCGGACCCCCGTACCCGGAGCGACGACGGGGTCGCGGTCGTGAGGGTCGCCGAGGCGGGGGTTGCTCCGGCTTTGGAGGCAGAGAGCCGGAGCGATGGCGGGGTCGGCGGAGCGGGGGTCGGCGGAGCAGGCCGCGTCGACAGGGGGGTGGGTCGGCTGAGGGGGTGGGTCAGGCGGGGGTGAGGGCGCGGACGGCGACGACGAGCGCGTCGATCCCGCCCGCGAGCGCGCGCGGCGCGTCCGGCGCGTAGCGCGGGGAGTGGTTGGCCGGCAGCGACGAGAGCTTCTCGAGCGCGCTGGTCCCCGGCGCCCGGGCCCATGCGCGCGGCCCGACGGCCCCGAGCATCCAGTACCCCAGCGGCGTGCCGCCGGCGGCGAGGTGCGCGACGTCCTCGGTCGCGAGCGACGGCGGCCACCACGTGACCCGCTCGGGGCCCAGGTGCCGCTCGTGCGCGGCGCGCACGGTCGCGGTGAGCGCGGCGTCGGGCTGCGTGACGGGGGACCGGTGGGTCTGCACGACGAGCGGCTCGGCGGGGCAGCCCGCGGACGCGCACTGCCCGTGCACGATCGCGCGGACCCGCTCGAGCATGCGCTCCAGCGTCCCCTCGGACACGGCGCGCACGGTGAGCTCGATGCGCGCGGTGTCGGGCACGACGTTCGGCGGGCTGTCGACGACGAGCCGGCCCACGTTGAGCACGACGGGCTCGTTGGGCGACGCGGCGCGCGAGACGACGGTCTGGAGCTGCAGGACGACGGACGCGGCGACGACCGCGGGGTCCACCGTGAGGTGCGGCGAGGCGGCGTGCCCGCCGCGGCCGTGGACCGTGATGGCGAGCGTCGCGCTGCCGGCGAGCACGGGCCCGCCGCCGTGCGCGACCATCCCGGCGGGCAGCGGCACGCTGTGCTGGGCGAGGACCGCGTCGACGGGCCCGGTGACGTCGTGCAGCCCGTCGGCGACCATCGCGGCGGCGCCCTCGAGGGTCTCCTCGGCGGGCTGCCCGACGACGACGAGGCGCCCGCGCCAGGTCGAGCGCTCGCGCGCGAGCGTGCCGGCCGCGCCGGCCAGGGCAGCGAGGTGCAGGTCGTGGCCGCAGGCGTGCATCACGGGGAGGCCGTCGGCGGTGGTGCGGGTGCTGGCGTACGGCAGGCCGGTCTCCTCGCGCAGGGGCAGCGCGTCGAGCTCGGCGCGCACGAGCACGGCGGGCCCGGGCCCGTTGTCGAGCACCCCGACGACCCCGTGCCCGCCGATCCCGCGCGTGACGGTCAGCCCGGCGTCCTCGAGCGCGGTGGCGAGCACGCGCGCGGTGCGCTCCTCGGCGCCCGACAGCTCGGGGTGCGCGTGCACGTCCCGGTACAGGTCGAGCGCGCGGGCGCGAGGGCCGGGCACCGAGGCGGGCCCGGTGTCGGGCCCGGGTGCGGGTGCGTCGTCGGGGCCGGCGGCGGGGGCGAGGTCGGGCACAGGGGTGGCCATGACAGCAGTGAACGCCGCGCCGCTCACACCTCGGTCACACGGGGTGACAGCGGGCTGTGAGCGCCGCGCACAGCGGTCCGCGAGGCGGGGCCGGTTGTGTGGTCCGCAGGGGATGGACCCCTGGTGAAGGTGAAGGAGACCATCATGACGAACAACGACATCGCGAACCTGTCCGGCGAGATCACGGCGCTGGAGTCGGAGAACTTCGAGATCTCGGACTACGCCGACGCCGCGGAGGCGATCCTCGCCTCGTGCTCCTCCTCGTCGAGCACCTCGACCTGCTCGTCGACGACGTCCACGACGAGCTGCACCGCCTGACCCGTGGCGCCCTCGCGCGTGCGGGCCCGTCCCGCGGCCCGCACGCGCAGCCCACGCCCCCGGACATCCTGGGTAGAGTACGGCCCGGTGTGACCTGCGACACGAAGGGGGCCAGGTTGCTGAGCGGGACTGCTGCGACGTTGTTTCTCCACGCCGCGAAGAACCCCGGCTGGTCGGTCGAGTCGGCGTCGGTGGACCTGGGGATCCGGGTGGTCGACATCGAGGCGGCGCGGGACGAGCTGCGCGGGTTCGGGCTGCTGACCCCCGTGCACGCGGGGAGCGACGAGCTCGTCGCGGCCGCGCCGGACGTCGCGCTCGCGGCGCTGGTCGACCCCGACGAGCGCCGGATCCAGGAGCTGCGCGCGTCGGTCGCGGGCCGGCGCCGGGCGCTGATGGCGCTGCTGCCGGCGTACCGCGAGGCGCGCGAGAGCGCGGTCGCGACGGAGCGGGTCGAGGTCGTCGAGGACCCCGAGACGGTGCTGAGCCTGCTCATGGACATCGGGCGGCGCGTGACCACCGAGGTCCTCATCGCGCAGCCCGGCACGAGCACGAGCGTCGAGCGCGCCGAGGAGTCCAACGAGAAGGACCGCCGCCTGCTCGAGACGGGCGTCGCGCGCCGCACGCTCTACCAGCACCGGCGCCGCGACCACGTCCCGACGCAGAAGACGGTCGCGGAGCTCGAGCCGCTCGGCGCGCAGTTCCGGACGCTGCCGATCATCCCGTTCCGGCTGCTGGTGTTCGACCGCAAGCTCGCGCTCGTCGCGCGGCAGCGCGACGCGACGGACCGCGCGGCGCTCGTCCTGCGGGACCCGGACCTCGTCGCGACGTTCGCGACGCTGTTCGACGCGGCCTGGGAGGTCGCGCAGCCGTTCCACTCCGAGGAGACGCAGGAGCGGATGGACGCGTGCGAGGCGCTGGGGGAGCTGCAGAGCGCGATCCTCGCGGGCCTGAGCCGCGGGCTGACCGACGAGATGCTCGCCAACCGCCTGGGGATCAGCGTGCGCACGTGCCGCCGGCACATCGCCGCGCTGTTCGAGCTGCTGGGCGCGGAGAGCCGGTTCCAGGCGGGCGTGCTCGCGGTGACGCGTGGCTGGATCAAGCCGGCCGTGGGCCTGCGCGCCGCGTCGGGGCTCGCCTGACCTTGACCTGAACTCCGGTTCAGGTCCTAGCGTGGCCGCTCGACGACGAGGAGGCGCGCGTGGACCGGACCGACCTGCTGACCGTGGGCGAGGTGTCCGCCCGCACCGGCCTGGCCGTGTCGGCGCTGCACTTCTACGAGCGTCGCGGTCTCATCGCGTCCACCCGGACCGCGGGCAACCAGCGCCGCTACGCCCGGCACATGCTGCGCCGCATCTCGCTGCTGCTGGTCGCGAAGCGCCTCGGCATCGGCCTGGCGGAGGTCGCCGAGGCGTTCCGCGAGCTGCCGATGGGCGACGAGCCGACCGCCGCGGACTGGCAGCGCCTGTCCCGGGTGTGGAAGGTGCACCTCGAGCAGCGGCGCGCGGCGCTCGTGCGGCTCGAGAAGGAGCTGGTCGGCTGCATCGGCTGCGGGTGCCTCGCGATGCGCTCGTGCGACCTGCTCAACCCGCAGGACGAGCTGGCCGCGCGCGGCCGCGGCCCGGTGCGCCTCGACCCCGACGCCGTCCCGTCCCCGCCCCGCCGCGCCGCCCGCCGCCCACCGCGCCCCTAGACGAGCGCGCCGCGGACGGGCCGTGCCTGCGCGCGCGACCGTGCCATGCTGCGGCCGTGACCCGGTTCGTGCTCCGCGGGCCCGACGGCGCCGAGACGAGCGAGTACGACGAGGCGTTCCCACTCCGACGACCGCTCCGCGCGCGTCCGCCTGTGGTCGGGGAGCGAGCCGTGGGACGTCCCGGCGGCGTTCCTCTGCGACCGCGCGGAGGCGTGGGAGGTCGTCCGGGCCGTGCTCACGACCGGCCGCCGCCCCGAGGGCCTGCCGTGGGTGTCGCTGTGGGACGGCGGCTGGGCGGACGCGTGACCGAGCGCGCGCCCGGCCCGGCGCCCGCCCTCACGCCGCCGCGAGCACGCGGTCGCGGATGCCGGGCGCGTCGAGGCCGTGCAGGGTCGCGTGGTGCTTGGGGCTGCCGTAGCGGCGCGCCTCGACGGGCGGCACCCCGACGAAGGTGAGGCCGACCGGGTCGCCGCCGAGCGCGGCCAGCACCTGGGGTGCGGTCGCGGCCTGCAGGTACGGCTCGACGACGACGAGCCGGCGCCGCCCGGCGAGCAGGTGGCGCAGCCCCGCGGCGTCCAGCGGCCAGGGCGTCGCGGTGTACGCGACGGCGGCGTCGACGTCGGCGAGCGCCTCCAGCGCGGTGCCGAGCAGGGGGCCGACGACGAGCACGAGCGGCCCGGCGCCGTCGCGCACGAGGTGCACGCGCCCGTCCGCGGGCAGCGGCGCGGGGTTGCTCAGCGAGGACAGGCGCACGTACTGCCGGTCGTCGGTGCGCGCGGCCGCGCGCAGCAGGGTCTCGACCTCGTCGGGGTGCCCGGGGACGTGCACGGTCCAGCCGGGCAGCGCGCCGAGCAGCGCGACGTCCGCGGGGGACTGGGGGTGCGGCCCTCGTTCGCGGCGTCGTAGCTCGCCCCGATCGACACGAGCACCGCGCCGAGGCCCTGGTGCCCGAGGTCGAGCTTGACCTGCTCGTACGGCCGCTCGACGAGGAACGGCGCGTACGAGTGCACGTACGGGCGCAGCCCGGCGAGCGCGAGGCCGGCGGCGACGCCGATCATCGCCTGCTCGCGGATGCCGACGTTGACCACGCGGCGCCCGGCGGGCGTGCCGGCGTGAGGTGCGTCGGGCCGATGTCGGCGAGGACGAGCGCGGTGCGGGGGTCGGTGGCGAGGACGTCGGCGACGACCTGGTGGAAGCGGCTGCGCATCAGGACTCCTTGGGCGGGGTGGTCACGACGGTGACGTGCGGGCGGTCGGACGGCGTGGTGAGGGCGGCGTGCAGGGCGTCGTGGTCGTGCACGGGGGCGTGCGCCGACGACCAGCCCTCGACCTCGAAGCGACGCGCGACGCCGCCGGGCCAGCCGAGCGAGGTCGAGGAGTTGTCGATGACGACGCAGCGCAGCCGGGCCAGGCGCCAGCGGCCCGCGACGGCGATCGCCTCGTGGTTGCTGCCCTCGTCGAGCTCGGCGTCGCCGACGAGCACGTGCACGTCGCCGCGCTCGCCGGTGGCCTCGAGCCCGCGCACGAGCCCGACGGCGATCGGCAGCCCGTGCCCGAGCGACCCCGACGAGATCTCGACGCCGGGCACGAGCAGCCGGTCGGGGTGGTGACCGAGCGGCGAGTCGGGGCCCGCGAGGTCGTCGAGCCAGTCCTCGGGGAAGAACCCGAGCGTCGCGAGCACCGCGTAGTAGGACGCGGGCCCGTGCCCCTTGGACAGCAGGAACCGGTCGCGGCCGGGCCGGTCGGGGTGCGCGGGGTCGAGGTCGAGCACGCGGTCGTGCAGCACCCAGAGGGTGTCGAGCGTGGAGTGGGCGGCGGCGTCGTGCTTCTCGTCGCCGGTGAGCCGGGTGAGGTTGCGCAGGAGCCGCGCGGGGAGCGTGGTCGTCGTCATGACCGCGAGCCTGGGTGCTGAACCGCGGTTGAGGTCAAGGCCCGCCTGCGAGGAGGGCGCGGGGTCCACGGGCCGCGCGCGTTCTCACCCGGTCCGGCCGGATCCCGCGGCGCACGGCGGGCGTAGCGTGTCCGGCATGCGCCGAATCGCCGGCATCGTCGCCGGGGCAGTGGCGCTCGCGGGCCTCACGGCGGCGCCCGCGGGTGCGGCCGACGTCGTCGTGACGGGGGTCGTCACCGTCGACGGGGTCCCGTTGCCGGACGCCGCGAGCGACCCGGACGACCGGCAGGTGCAGGTCGGCTACTGGGAGCCGGGCACGGGCGCGCAGGTCACGACGACGAGCGACCCGGACACCGGCGCGTACGCGCTGACCGTGCCGGCGACGGGCGGCTACTACCTGTTCGCGAACACCCGGGGTGACGTCTCGACGCCGTGGTCGTCCCGCACGACGCGGACGTTCACGGCCGTCTTCGAGGGCGCCGGCGGCGCGGCGGCGTACGCGTGGCAGGCGCTCGCGGCCGCACCGACGCCGACCGGCCCGCGCACCGAGACGCTCGACCTGGACCGCACCGGCAGGATCGTGATCGCCGGCGGCGACAAGGCGACGGTGACGGGCCTGGCCGTGGTGACCGCGGGAGGTCGGGACGTCGCGTCCTGGTCCGAGGCGAGCGCCGGGCCCGCCGTGGCCGACGGCCTGGTCCCGGGCCGGTACCGGGTGGTGAGCAGGCCGTCCTGGCGGCCGGACCACCCGCCGGCCGCGTGGTCGTCGCCGGAGCTCGTGGTCACCGCGGGCGGGACGACGACCGTCGCGCCGGACCTGTCCGAGGTGAGCGGCGGGCTGCAGGGCGTGGTGCGCTACCGCGGCGAGCCGGTGGTGGGCGCGCGGGTGACCGTGCAGGGCGTCGTGGACGGCGGGACGGACTTCGCCGAGTGGCGCACGGCCGGCGCGCGCACCGACGGCCAGGGGCGCTACCGGGTCGCGCCGGGCGCCGTGCTGCCGGGGCGCTACCGCGTGCACGTCTCGAAGGGGCGGCTCGGGGACTACGGCGGCGTCGTGGTCGACGTCGCGCCCGGTGCGCCGGCCGTGCGCGACGTGAACCTCACGTCGTGGGGCCGGGTGCGCGTCACGGTGCCCGCCGAGCTGCGCGACCGCAGCCAGGACGTGCAGCTCGTCGCGGGCACGGGACGCGTCGTCGCGGCGGCGGGCATCGCGCGCGGGGCGCGCAGCGTCGTGCTGTCCGCCCCGGCGGGGCGGTACGGCGTCGTGGTGCACCGTTCGGACACGAGCCGGTACGTGCGGCGCGAGGTGCGCCTCGGGACGGGCCGCACCACCGACGCCGGGGTGCTGCGCCCGTCGACGCCGACGGTGCTCGTCGGCGGCTTCATCACCGGCGCGGTCGACGGCGGCGTGCAGCTCGACACGGACGTGGCGGAGCGCGTGCGGTCCGCGCTCGTCCGGTCGAGCGGGCGGTGGCTGCTGCGGGACGTCGTCCCCGGGATCCGCTACCGGGTGGTGGGCCTGCCGGGGCGCACGGCGATCCGGGTCGCGGCCACCACGCGGATCGACACCGCGGTCCGGGTGACCGGTGGCGCGCGGGGGACGCTGACGACGCAGGGCGTGCCCCTGCCGCCGGGGTCGGGTGCGGTGACGGTGCGGTGGACGCACACCGCGCGGGAGAACGCCGTGCAGCCCGGGGGGCGGTTCTGGGTCCCGCGACGCTCGATCTCCGGTCAGGACGCCCGCGTCCGGCTCGGGGTGCGTGCGCTGGGGGTGTCGGGCGACGCGCCCTACGAGCTCCGGTTCCCGGCGGCGGCGCGGACGCTCGTGACGCCTCCGGCCGACACCGTCGTGGAGCTGAGCACGATCGCTCTCGAGGTGGTGCCCTGAGGCACCGGATGTCCGCTTTGTCACGCCCGTTCGGGTGAACCTGGACGCGCGTACATAGGCGTTCGCAAGAACTGCAAGGACCTTCGACATCGCCGGGACACACATCATGGCTACGGTGGACGGGTGACGGCAGACACGACACCCCCTATCGCGACGCGAGAGCACACGGTCGAGGGCTTCACGCGGGAGTTCCTCCGTGAGCTCAACTTCGGGCAGGGCGTGGACCTGACCCGGGCATCCGTGAACGACAAGTACCTGGCGATGGCACGCACGGTCCGCCACTACCTCATGGTCCGGTGGATCGAGACGCTGCGGCACCAGGCCGAGATCCAGGCCAAGTCCGTCGCCTACCTCTCGGCGGAGTTCCTGCTCGGCCGCCAGCTCGACAACGCCCTGCTGGCGTCCGACCTGCAGGACATCGTCCGCGAGGGCCTCGCGAGCCTCGGCATCGACCTCGACGAGCTGCGCGAGGCCGAGGTCGAGCCCGGGCTCGGCAACGGCGGCCTCGGCCGCCTGGCCGCGTGCTTCATCGACTCGCTCGCCACGATGGACGTCCCGTCCATCGGCTACGGCATCCGCTACGAGTACGGGATCTTCAAGCAGACGTTCGTCGACGGCCGCCAGGTCGAGAAGCCCGACGACTGGCTGCGCCTCGGCTCGCCGTGGGAGTTCCCGCACCCCGAGACGGCCGTCACCGTGAACTTCGGCGGGCACGTCGAGCAGTACCAGGACGACGACGGCGTGGTCCGCCGCCGCTGGGTCCCGGGCTGGTCCGTGCTCGGCGTCCCGTACAACTACATGGTCCCGGGCTACGCCAAGGGCCGCGTCAACACGCTGCGCCTGTGGAGCGCCCGCGCCACACGCGCGTTCGACCTCGACATCTTCAACTCCGGCGACTACGCCGAGGCCGTGCGCGCGCAGACCTTCGCGGAGAACATCTCCAAGGTCCTGTACCCGGAGGACTCCACGCCCCAGGGCAAGGAGCTGCGCCTGCAGCAGCAGTACTTCTTCGTCGCGTGCTCCATCAAGGACTTCGTCGACCAGGTGCTGCCCGCCGGCTACGACCTGCACAACCTGCCGAACCGCATCGTCTTCCAGCTCAACGACACCCACCCGGTGATCGCCGTCCCCGAGCTCATGCGCGTGCTCGTCGACGAGAAGGGCTGGGACTGGGACGAGGCGTGGGACGTCACGCGGCGCTGCTTCGCGTACACGTGCCACACGCTGCTGCCGGAGGCGCTCGAGGTCTGGCCGGTCGAGCTGCTCGGCCGCCTCCTGCCGCGGCACCTCGAGATCATCTACCGGATCAACGAGGAGTTCCTCGCCGAGGTCCGCGAGGCGTACCCGAACGACGAGCTGCGCGTGCGCCGCATGTCGATCATCGCCGAGTACCCGGTGCGCGCCGTGCGCATGGCGTACCTGGCGACCGTCGCCGCGACGAAGGTCAACGGCGTCGCCGAGCTGCACAGCCAGCTCCTGCGCGACAAGGTCCTCGACGACTTCGCCGCGCTCTGGCCGGACAAGTTCACGAACGTCACCAACGGCGTCACGCCGCGCCGCTTCGTCAAGCTGTCCAACCCGGGCCTGTCGGACCTCATCACGGAGGCCATCGGCGACGGCTGGATCACCGACCTCGACCAGCTCGCCAAGCTCGAGCCGCTCGCAGACGACGCGGAGTTCCGCCGCCGGTTCCAGGAGGTCAAGCGCGCCAACAAGCACCGCATCGCGGACGTGCTGCTCGCGCGCGACGGCATCCGGGTCGACCCGGACACGATGTTCGACGTCATGGTCAAGCGCCTGCACGAGTACAAGCGCCAGACGCTCAAGCTCCTGCACATCGTGTCGCTGTACGAGAAGATCACGACCGGCAAGCTCCGCCTCGAGGACGTCACGCCGCGCACGTTCGCGTTCGGCGCCAAGGCCGCCCCGGGGTACGTGCTGGCGAAGCAGATCATCCAGCTCATCAACGCGGTGGGCGCGACGGTCAACGCGGACCCGGCGCTCGAGGGCCGGCTCACGGTCGCCTTCCCGGCGAACTACAACGTGACCCTCGCCGAGCGGCTCATCCCCGCGGCCGACCTGTCGGAGCAGATCTCGCTCGCCGGCAAGGAGGCGTCGGGCACCGGGAACATGAAGTTCATGCTCAACGGCGCCCTGACGATCGGCACGGACGACGGCGCGAACGTCGAGATCCGCCGGCTCGTCGGCGACGAGAACTTCTTCCTGTTCGGGCTCACCGAGCCGCAGGTCGCGGAGATCGTCGAGCGCGGCTACCACCCGTCGGCGTACTACGAGACGAACGAGGACCTGCGCCACGCGCTCGACCTCATCGCCTCGGGCGCGTTCTCGGGCGGCGACCGCGCGGTGTTCGAGCCGGTGGTCTCCAACCTGCTCAACGAGGACCGGTTCCTCGCGCTCGCGGACTTCCAGTCCTACGTGGACGCGCAGGCCCGCGTCGACGCGGCGTACGCGGACGCGGACGACTGGACGCGGCGCGCGGTGCTCAACGTGTCCCGCGGCGGCTTCTTCTCGTCGGACCGCTCGATGCGCGACTACATCGAGCGCATCTGGCACACCTACCCGGTGCCGCAGCCGCGCTGACGCGCACCCGCCGGCGGCCCCTCCACCCGGTCCGGGAGGAGGGGCCGTCCCCCGTCCGGGGGAGGGCTTGACCTGGAGCGCGCTCCAGGTCGCAGGCTCGTCCCATGGACACGACGAACGCCACCACCCACCGCCCCGCGGCCGAGCCCGTGCTCGGCGCCATGTACTTCGGCACCCGGTACGACGACGCCCGGTCCGCCGACCTGCTCGACGCGTACCTCGACCTCGGCGGCCGCTGGGTCGACACGGCGAACTGCTACGCGTTCTGGGAGGACCCGTCGGGCGTCGGCGGCGCGAGCGAGCGCGTGCTCGGCCGCTGGTTCGCGTCCCACCCGGGCGGGCGCGAGCGCGTGCTCCTCGCGACGAAGGTGCGCCACCAGCCGCTGGTCCCGCACCGCTGGCCCGAGTCGTCGGAGGGCCTGTCCGCCGGCGCGATCCGGGACGGGTTCGCGGCCTCGCTCGACCGGCTCGGCCTCGACCGCGTGGACCTGCTGTGGGCGCACGCCGAGGACCGCAGCGTGCCGCTCGCCGAGACCGTCGAGGCGTTCGGCGCGCTCGTCGCGGACGGTCGGGTGGAGCGGCTCGGCGCGTCGAACCACGCCGCGTGGCGCGTCGAGCAGGCCCGGACGATCGCGCGCGACCTCGGCGTCGAGCCGTGGAGCGCGGTGCAGCTGCGCTACTCGTACGTGTGGCCCCGCCCCGGCGCGACCCTGCCCGACGGCGGGCACGTGCACGCCGAGCGCGACCAGCTCGACCACGCGCGCAGCGAGGGCCTCGACCTGTGGGCGTACTCGCCGCTGCTCACGGGTGCGTACGTGCGCGACGACCGCCCGCTGCACGAGGTCTACGACCACCCCGGCACGCACCGGCGGCTCGCGGTGCTCGCGCAGGTCGCCGACGAGCTCGGCGCCACCCGCAACCAGGTGGTCCTCGCGTGGCTGCTGGCTCAGGGCATCAGCCCGATCCTGGGCGTCAGCACGGTCGCGCAGGTCACCGAGGCGATGGCCGCACGCGACCTCGTCCTGCCCGACGACGTGCGCGCCCGTCTCGACGCCGTCGCGTGAGGAGGCCAGCATGGCGGGCATGACGGGGTACGCACCGGGGGAGGTCGCGCGGCGCACGGGCCTGAGCCTGGACACGCTGCGCTACTACGAGCGCGAGGGTCTCGTCGGGCCCGTCGACCGGTCCGCGGGCGGGCAGCGCCGGTACGACGAGGACGACGTCGCCTGGATCGGGCTCGTCACGTGCCTGCGGGCCGCGGGGCTCGGCATCGCGGACCTGCGGCGGTTCACCGAGCTGCTGCGCTCCGAGGCGGGGCACGACGACCGCGTCGCGTTCCTGCGCCGCCGCCGCGACGAGCTCGAGGAGCAGGCCGCGCGCATCCGCGCCGCGATCACGGTGCTCGACGACAAGATCGCGTACTTCTCTCCCGGGTGACCCCCGGCGGGGGAGCGCGGGGCGGCGCGTAGGGTTGTGGGGTGCCCAAGAAGACCCAGGAGATGAAGCCGTCCACCGCGGCGGCCAAGCTCGACGTGTACCTGCCCGCGACGCCCGCGGAGTTCCGCGAGGGCATGGTCACGCGCGACGAGCTCGCGGAGCTGCAGCGCAACCCGCCGGCCTGGCTCACGGACCTGCGCCGCAACGGCCCGCACCCGCGCAACGTCGTCGCCGCGCGCCTGCGCGTCTCCATCTCCGGGCTCGCCCGCGGCGGGGTCACCGAGCCGCTCACCACCGAGCAGGTCAACGCGCTGATCGCCGACCCGCCGGAGTGGCTGGTGCGCGAGCGCCAGACGTTCGAGGAGGTGCGCCGCGAGGAGCGCCGCCTCGCCGCGCGCGAGGCCGACCGCCGCGCGGAGCAGGCCCGCCGCGAGCAGGCCTGAGAGCCCGACCGGTCCGACTACCCGGCCGCGCGCCAGACCAGGCGTGCGCGCTTGGTGGGCAGGTCCACCTCCGGTCCGATCTCGAAGCCCAGGGCACGCGCGTGCCGCAGGATCGCGGCGTTCTCGGTGTCCGGCTCGGCGACCACGCGGCGGACCCCGGGGCGCGTCGCGAGCACGTCCACGACCGCAGCCAGCAGCCCGGCGACGGACCCGCGGGCCGGGCGCGCACCGACGAGCACGTGCATGCCGAGGTCCCCGGCCTGCACGTCGTACACCTCGCCCAACGGGTCGAGCGCGGGGTCGTAGACCTGGACGAGGGCCACCGGCGCGCCGTCGGCGTGCACGACGAGCGCGTGGTGGTGCGGCAGCGCGTCGACCACGGCGTACGTGCCGCGCAGCTCGTCGGGCGTCAGGTGGGCCAGGCCCCAGAACCCCGTGCCTCGTGCCGTGACCCACGCGTGCAGCAGCGGGAGGTCGGCCCCTGGGTCCAGGACGGTCCAGGTCAGGCGCCCGACCGGCGTCCGCTCGTCGACGACCGTGGCGCCGTGCGGACCCGCGGCCCACGCGACCGGTGACGGCGCGCCGCCCGGCCCCGCCGCCACCGGCGACGGTGTCCCGCCGAGGGCCGCCGGGTCGGGTGTGAGCGCGTCCCACGCGGTGACCTCGACCGTGCCCGCGGCCGCCCACGTGGCGTGCTGGTCGGCGAAGTGCGGGCTCGCCGGGTCGCCGCTCGTGCCGAACGGCACGCCCCACCGGCTGCGGTCGCGGTCCGCGAGGTCCCACACCCACCGCGCGACCGACCCGCGGTAGGCGCGGTCGGTCAGGCCGGGCACGCTTCCGGTGCACCGCACGGTGTCCTGGTCGCCGCCCAGCGGCAGCGGCGGGACGGCGGGCGCGACCGCGCCGGGCACGTCGTCGAGCACGTGCGCGGGCAGGACCGTGTGCCGCTCGCCCCACGGGCCGGGTTCGGGTCCCGTGGCGACCTCGGTCAGCGCCGCGCGCAGGTGCGCGCCGGCGTCGACCCCGAGCGCGGCGCACGACGCGAGCAGCGCCGGGACGACCGCGGCGACCCGGCCCCGCACCCCGAGCCACGCGTCGAGCAGCGGGCCGAGACCGTGCGGCGCGCCCAGCCCGTGCGGCGCGGCGAGCGCCGGTTCGGCCGCGAGCCGCCGGGCCAGCGCGCCGCGCACGGCGGCGTACGCGCCCGCCTCGGGGCTGTCGGCGTCCATGCGCCGGTCCCACGCGAGCAGCCGGTCGCGCAGCGCGGCGGCCGGGCCGTCGAGGTCGAGGCCCGCGGCGAGCGCGAGCAGGCGGTCCGCCTCGGCCAGGCGCGTGTCGCCGTGCAGGTCCGGTGCGTCGGCGGGGGACAGGTGCGTGCGGTCCGCGAGCAGCTCGCGCAGGCGGTCGGCGCGGTCCGGCGCGTAGACCGTGCCGTGGTCGCGCGCCGGGTCGGCGGGGCGTTCGTTCGCGTCGACGTGCACGCCCGTGACGACGAGCGGCGGGGCGAGCCGGCGCCACGGGCGCGGCGCGTGCGCGGGGTCCCACGCGACGAGCGGCACGAGCCGCTGCGCGCGGGGGCGGTCGGCGACCCGGCCCGCGTCGAACGCGAGGACCTCGCGGGCGTCCGCCGCGACGACCCGGTTCGCGGGGTCGACCCAGGCCGCGAACGCCGCGTGGACGTCGCGCGCCGTACGGGCCCGCAGCAGGCGCCGGGCCGCCGCGATGCCGAGGTCGGCGTCGACGCGCGCGGGCAGGCGCAGTGCGTACGCGTCCTCGTCACCGGGCTCGTCGTCGCCCCGCTCGTCGTCGCCCTGCTCGTCGTCACCCTGCTCGTCGTCGGCGGGCTCGTCCTCGGCGGGCCCGCCGTCGCGGGGTCCGCCGCGGGGGCGGTCGTCGGGTGCGTCGTCGAGCCGGACGGGCGGTGCCACGGGCAGGCCGCGCACGACGAGCGGCCCGCGCGCGGTCTCGACCACCTCGACCTCGACCGGGTCGCCGCCGCGGACCGTGACATGCTCGACCGTCCGCTCGACGGGCTCCCACCCGGCGGGGCCCCGGGCGCGCCAGGTGCCGTCGGGTGCGCGGCGCAGGCGCTCGTGCACGACCTCGGCGGCGTGCGCCATGGCGTTCGTGATGCCCCACGCCGCGGCGCCCGCGTGGCCGAAGTGCGGGACGCCGGGCACGCCGACGAACGCGAGCCCGAGCACGTCGTACTCCGGGCACGCGAGCCGCACCTGCTGGTAGGTGCCGGGCAGGTCGAGCAGGCGGTGCGGGTCGCCGCCGAGCAGCGGCGCCCCGGACGCGGTGCGCGACCCGTGCACCGCCCAGGCGTTGGACCCCGCGGTGGGCCCGCCCTCGGACGGGTCGAACAGCGCGAGCAGGCGCACCGGGTCGAGCCCGGCGAGCGGCGAGCCCGGCGGGGCGTCGCGCACCAGCCGGACGACGTGCGCGTGCCACAGCACGCGCGGGAACGTCGAGAACAGCACGTGGAACGCGTGCAGCGCGGCGAGCGACGCCCACGCCGGCCACGGGTCGCGGTCGTCGGCGGGGTCGCCGCCCGCGTCGATGCCGAGGCCCGGGCCGCGCGGCAGGAGCACGCGGTCGAGCTCGCGCTCCTCGGCCGTCGGGCCCGCCGCCGCGAGCCCCTCGCGCACGCCCGCCGCGTACGCGTCGACCCACGCGCGGTCGTCGTCGGCCAGCGCCGCGTACGCCCGCCGCGCGGTGTCCGCCAGCCGCACGCGCCGCGCGAGCACGTCCCACGCCAGGCCCGCGGGCCCGAGCAGCGCCGCGCTCGCGCCGACGACCTGCGCGCGCAGCAGCCGCAGCTGCCACGTCCGGTCGTGCGCCGTGACGCGCCCCTGCGCGCCGGCGAGCCCGAGCTCGTCGTCGGCCCGCACGTGCGGCACGCCCCACGCGTCCCGCCGGACCTCGGCGCCCCCGGCCGTCCCCTTCCCCACGGCCACCTCAGCCGGCGGCGACGAGCGCGCCGTCCCGCGCGACCGGGTTGGCGAGCGTGCCGGCGTAGATGAACGAGCCGCCCTGGTCGGTGAGGTCGACCATCTGCAGCGTGTTGCGCAGCTGCAGGCGGTTGAGGCACGAGTGGCGGAACCGCGCGACCCGCACGTCCACCTCCGCGGGCAGCCCGGGGTGGTCGGCCGCGTGGTCGTCGAGGCACCGCGCGACCGCGCCCCAGAGCTCCTCCTGCGTGAGCACCCCGTCGGTGACGAGGATCCCCGCGAGGTGGCGCAGCACGCCGTCGAGCACGTCGACGAGGATCGCGTCGGCGCGCTCCGGCGCGTCGACGAGCGCGCGGATGCGCTCGATGCCGGGCGGCAGCGGGCGGTCGTCCATGACGGCGACCTCCTCGCCGATGTCCTTGAGGAACGCCCCGACGGGCACGTGGTCCTCCAGCACGAGGATGACGTTCTCGCCGTGCGGCATGAACGCCAGCGCGTGCGCCCGCACGCAGTGCACGAGCGGGCGCAGGTAGACCCGCAGGTAGGCGGCGAGCCAGTCGACCGGGTCGAGGCCCGACGCGCGGACGGCGGCCGTGGCGTACGCGTCGCCGCGGGCGTCGCGGTGCAGCAGCGCGGCCATCGTCGCGGCGCGCTGCCCCGGGCGCAGCAGCGGGACGGGGGACTCGCGCCACAGCGCCGCGAGCATCTTGCGGTGCGCGTTCGGCTGCGGCGTGCGGTGGTAGACGTCGCCGGTGTAGCCGATCGACGCGTGCTCGCGCAGCACCCGCACGCCGCACGCGGCGAGCTCCGGGTCGCCGTGCACGAGGTCGGCCACCCAGTCGTTGATCGCGGGCGTCGCGCGCATGTACGCCGGGCTCAGGCCACGCAGGAACCCCATGTTCTGGATCGCGACCGCCGTCTTCACGTAGTCCCGGTGCGGGGTGGTGACGTTGAGGAACGTGCGGATCGACTGCTGCGGCCGGTACGCGTCGTCGGACTCGCCGAGCAGGACGAGGTCGCGGCGCGCGACGTCCGGCGCGAACGTCACCGCGACCTTGTGCTCCCACTGCCACGGGTGCACCGGCAGGTACCGGTAGTCGTCGGGGTCGAGCCCGAGGTCGCGCAGCCGCGCGGCGAAGCGCGCGAGCGCCTCCGGCCCCAGCTCGTGCGCGTACAGCGTGTCCTCCGCGAGACCGCCGCCGAGCGCGAGGTGCGTGCGGTCGCGGCGCGCGGCCAGCCACACGAGGCGCACGTCCCGCGCGGCCTCCGGGGCGTACGCGTCGTGCTCGCGCACCCCGAACCCGATCCGCCCGTTGTTCGCGACGAACCCCGGGTGCCCCTCGGTCATCGCGGCCTCGACCGTCGCGAGGTCGGCGTGCAGCAGGTCCGCGACCGGCGGGCCCGGGTGGTGGCGCTTGTACGCGGCGGAGGCGAGCGTCGCCGACAGCTCCTCCAGGTACAGCGCCAGCAGGTCGTCGGGGATGCGCAGGAGCGGCTGGAGCTCGAGCACGAGCTCGAGGACGTCGAGGTCCGCGGGGACGCCGTCGCGCTCGCGGCGGACGGACGCGGGGTCGACCACCCAGTGCTCCAGCGCGAGGCGCCGCGCGCGGAACCGGTAGGCGACCGGGCCGTCGGGCGCGTCGAGCGCGACCACGTACGCGTCCGGGCCGGCGGCGCGGTCCCGCGCGGGGGCGAGCAGGCGCTCGTGCGCGAACTCCGCGAGCGCCTTCGTGACGAGGTGGCGCTGCGCCGCGGCCAGGTGCTCGGGCGTGAGGTGGTCCGCGGGGTGCGGGCCGGGCTGCGCGGCGGGGCCGGTCGGAGCGGCGGGCAGGGGTGCGGTCGTGACGGGTGCGGTGGTCATCGGTGGTCCTCGGCAGGGGCGGCGGGCGCGGCGCGGTGGCGGCCGCGAGGGCTGACGGGCGGGGCGCCCAGGCGGCTGGCGGCGAAGTCCCCGCGCGTGCACACCGACAGCGCGGCGCGCTTGCCGGGCAGCGCGACCTCGCGCAGCACGCGGAACCCGGCGGCGGCGTTCTTGGCGGCGATCGCGGCGTTGCGCACGTCCGGCTCGACGACGACGCGCTGCGCGCCCAGCTCGCCGAAGCAGAAGCGCATCGTCGCGGCCATCGCGGCGTCGGTGAGGCCGGTGACGCGCGGCCCGGCGGGCGGCGCGACGAGCAGGTGCATGCCGACGTCGCCGGGCCGGGCCACGTGCACGTCGGTGAGCAGCACGCGGGCCGGGTCGTAGGTCTCGACGAGGAACACCGGGCTGCCCGCGACGCGGCCGAGCCACGCCTGCTCGTCGGGTGCGGCCTGCACGCGGCGCTCGTACGCGAGCACCTCGTCGACGCCCAGCCCGCCCATGTCCCAGTAGCGCGAGGCCGGGTCCGTGAGCCACGTGTGCAGCAGGGGCGCGTCGCGCTCGGGGACGACCGGCTCGAGCGTGACGGGCCCGAGCAGCCGCCACGGCTCGACCGGACGGACGGGCGCCGGGGCCGGTGCCGTCACCGTGCGACCCGCGCGACCGGCGCAGCCCCGGCGGGCTCGGCGGCGTGCGGCGGCGTGACGGTCCCCGCCGGCGCGGGGCGGGACCCGTCGGGGACGCCGAAGTCCTGGAACGCGATGCGCTGCTCGCGCGGGTAGACCTCCCGCCCGCACACGGCCTCGAGGATCGCCGACGAGCGCCACGCGCCGAACCCGAGGTCCGGGGCGGTCAGCCCGTGCGTGTGCTCCTCGCCGTTCTGCACGAACACGCGCCGCCGCCCGCCGTCGACCGAGTAGTCGCGCGCCACCGCGAGGCGCCCGCGCGCGTCCCAGTCGAGCCGGTCAGCGATCCCGAGCAGCACGTCCGGCACGCCCGCGGCGTAGCCCGTGGCCAGGACGAGCGCGCTCGTCGTGCGCTCGTGCTCCGCGCCCGTCTGCCCGTGCCGCAGCCGCAGCGTGTACGTCCCGGCGGCCTCGTCCCACGTCGCGCCGACGACCTCGGTGCCGGTGAGCAGCGTCGTCGGCACCCGGCCGGTGGCGCTGCGGCGGTAGAGCGTGTCGTAGATGTCGTCGACGAGGTCGCCGCTGATGCCCTTGTAGAGGGAGCGCTGCTCGCGCGTGAGCCGGTCCCGCAGCTCCATCGGCAGCGCGTGGAAGTGGTCGGTGTACTCCGGCGAGGTCAGCTCGAGCGTGAGCTTGGTGTACTCCATCGGGAAGAACCGCGGGGAGCGCGTCACCCAGTCCAGCCGCCCGCGCGCGGTGTCGAGCGTCTCGAGCAGGTCGCGGTAGACCTCCGCGGCGGACTGCCCGGAGCCGACGACCGTGACGGACTCCGCACGGCGCAGCGCCTCGCGGTGCGTGAGGTAGTCCGCGGAGTGCAGCCACGGCCCGGGCAGGCCGCGCAGCGCCTCCGGGACGACGGGCCGCGTGCCCACGCCGAGCACGACGTGCCGCGTGCGGTAGGTCTCCGTGCGCCAGGACCCCGTGCCGTCGGCCGTGCGGGCGTGCACCAGGTACAGGTCCTCGTCGTCGGGGTCGACCTCGACGGCGGTGACGTCCCGGCCCCAGCGCAGCGTCGGGAGCTGGTCGGCGACCCACCGGCAGTACGCGTCGTACTCGCTGCGCAGCGGGTAGAAGCTCTCGCGGATGTAGAACGGGTACAGCCGCCCGGTGGCCTTGAGCCAGGCGAGGAACGAGAACCGGCTGGTCGGGTCGGCCATCGTCACGAGGTCCGCGAGGAACGGCACCTGGATGGTCGCGCCCTCGAGCATCATCCCCGGGTGCCAGCGGAACTCCGCGGCCCGGTCGAGGAACACGGTGTCGAGGTCGAGCGGGTCGGCCAGCGCCGCCAGGCCCAGGTTGAACGGCCCGATGCCGATGCCGACGACGTCGTGCACGCGCCCGGTCACCGCGCCACCGCCGTCGCGAGCAGGTCCTCGCCCTCGACGAGCGCGGCCGCCGCCTGCTTCACGAGGTCGAGCACGCGGCGCACGTCGTCGAGCGTCGTGGCGGGGTTGAGCAGCGTGAGCTTGAGGCACGGGCGGCCGTCGAGCGTGGTGCGGGCGACGAGCGCGCGCCCGGAGTCGAACAGCACGCGCCGCACCCGGCCGACGAGCGCGTCGGCCTGCGCGTCGGGCACGCCGTCGGGCTGGTAGCGGAACAGCACGGTCGACAGGTCGCTGCGGGCGAGCAGCCGCAGGTCCGGGTCGTCCTCGACGACGCGGTGCACCGCTGCGGCCAGGTCGATGGTCGCGTCGACCATCTCCCCGATGCGGTCGGCGCCCAGCGCGCGCAGCGTCACCCACAGCTTGAGGGCGTCGAACCGGCGCGTGGTCTGCAGGGACACGTCGACCTGGTTGGGCTCGTCCTCGTGCGCCGGGTTGAGGTAGTCGGCGTGGTGCGCGACGAGGCGCAGGTCCGCCGCGTGCCGCACGACGAGCGCGGACGACGACACCGGCTGGAAGAACGCCTTGTGGAAGTCGACCGTGACCGAGCGCGCGCGCTCGACGCCGTCGAGCAGGTGCCGGCGCGTGCGGCTGACGAGCAGCCCGCACCCGTACGCGGCGTCGACGTGCAGCCACACGTCCGCCGCGTCGCACACGTCCGCGACGCCCGCGAGCGGGTCGAGGCAGCCGCGGTCGGTGGTGCCGGCGGTCGCGACGACCGCCATCGGGAACCGCCCGTCGCGCTCGACGCGCCGCAGCGCGATCGCCAGCGCGTCGGGACGCATGCGCCCGCGCTCGTCGACCGGCACCAGGCGCACGGCGTCCGGCGCGAGGCCCAGCAGCCGCGCGGACCGCTGCACCGAGAAGTGGCTGGACGCGGTCGCGAGCACGACGAGGTCGCGCAGGTCCGCCCCCGGCGTCGTCGCGAGCGCGTGCTCGCGCGCCACGAGCAGCGCCTGCAGGTTCGACTGCGTGCCGCCCGAGGTGAACACCCCGCCCCCGGCCGGGAAGCCGAGGCGCCGCGCGGTCCACGCGACCAGGCGGCGCTCCATGAGCGTGCCGACCGTGGACTGGTCGTACGTGTCGACGCTCGGGTTGATCGCGGCCAGCACCGCCTCGGCCGCGACGGCCGGCACCGCGACGGGGCAGTTGAGGTGCGCGGCGTACGCCGGGTCGTGGAACCACACCGCGTGCTGCGCGAACAGCTCGTCGACCTCGCGCAGCGCCGTGGCGGTGCCGTGCCCGGGGCCGTCGAGGTCGACCGCGTCGACGAGGGTCTGCAGGTGCTCGCGGCTCGCGCCCGAGAACGGCTGGGTGGTGGTCCGGAACCGGGCGGCGACCCGGTCGACGGTGCCGCGCATCGCGTCGACGTAGGCGTCGGCGGCCGCGGCGGACAACAGCTCGTGCATGCGTCGTTGCTCCCCCTGGACGGACGCGTCGCGACCGACGACGCGTAGTGAGGCTCACCTAAGTGAGGCACGCCTAACTTACGCGAACCGGACGAACCGTCAAGAAGATGTGACGCACGTCCCGCCAGCGGGCGCCACGGCGGGCGCGGCGACACACGTCGCACGTCGTCACCTTGTCGGGCACGGCCGCAGACGGCGGGCGCGGGGGTATCCGCAAGTGGCCGAAAGTCTGGGTAGCAAGAGGCCGTTACGAAGGCCCATACTTGAGCCCATGAGGACTGTCGCACTGAGCGAGGCGAAGGACAAGCTGTCGGCGCTCGTCGACGAAGCCGACCGCACCCACGAGATCATCCAGATCACGAAGCACGGCCGCAGCGCGGCGGTGCTGATGTCGGCCGACGACTTGGACTCCCTGCACGAGACCCTCTTCTGGCTGTCCCAGCCCGGCGTGCGCGAGGACGTCGCCGCGGCGCGCCAGGCGGTGGCCGAGGAGACGACGACCTCCGGTGAGGACCTCCGGGCCAGGTACGGCCTCCCGCCGCTGTGAGCGAGGCCGCCGAACCGTGGCGGGTCCAGGTCGCGCCGAGTGCGATCCGCTCGCTCGACCGTCTGCCCCCGCGCATCGCCGGTGCCGTCGTGGAGTTCGTGACCCGGACGCTCCCGGCAAACCCCGAGCGCATGTCCAAGCCGTTGCGCTACGAGCTCGAGGGGCTTCGCTCCGCGCGCCGCGGCGACTACCGCGTCCTGTTCACCCTGGACGCCGACACGCGCGTACTCCTGGTGGTGCGCATCTCCCACCGGGCCGACGCGTACCGCTGACCGCCCGCGAGCGGACGCCGGCCCCGCAGCCCCGCCTCGGCGACGGACGGGAGAGCCTCCCTAGCGGCGCCCCTTGCCGCCCGGGCGTCCCGACGAGCGTCCGCCCGACGAGCCCCTTCGGGCGCCCTTGGCCGAGCCGCTCTTCGTGGAGCCCTTCGCCGACGCGTTGCCCGTGGGCTTGCGCGCGCCCGTCCTGCCCGCGCCCTTGGCCGCGCTCTTGCCCGCGCTCTTGCCGCTGCCCGGCGCCGCCGTGGTCTCCGCGCCCGCGCGGCCGCGCGAGGACGCGGCGGTGCGGCCGCGGACGATGCCGATGAGCTCCTCGGTGAGGTCGTCGTACGCGTCCGACAGCCAGGCCAGGCCGACGGCCGAGCCCGGCGCGTCGGTCACGGGGCGCGTCGTCAGGCCGCGGCGCAGGTGCAGCCGCGCGACCGAGTGCGGCGCGACCAGCACCGCGTGGCCCGCGGCGACGAGGTCGAGCGCCTCGTCGGTCGTCGCGACCTCGCCCGCGAACCGCTCGCCGGGCGCGTCGGACCAGCCGAGCACGTCGTCGCCCGGCACGACGAGCGTCTCGTCCGCCAGGTCCGCCGCCTCGACCTCCTCGGCCGCGGTGAACAGGTGCCCCTTCGGCACGACGACGACCGTCGCCTCGGTGTACATCGTGATGACGTCGACGCCGTCGCGGTCCACGGGCAGGCGCAGCAGGCTCGCGTCGACCTCGCCGGCCCGCAGCGCGCGCTCGGCGTCCGCCGCCGGGACGGGCACGAGCGCGAGCGGGACGTCGCGGATCCGCTCCTCCCACACCCGCACCCAGCGCCCGGGGTTCACGCCCGGGACCATGCCCAGCCGGAACACCGGCCCGGTCCCCGCGCGCGCGCCGGGCTGCGCAGCCTCGTCGTGCGCGGCCTCGTCGGGAAGGTCGGTCATGCGCGGCGCCTCGCGATCACGTCGGTGGACGCGCGGCCGATCTCCAGCGCACGCGCCTCGAACTTGGTGACCGGGCGGTGCTCCGGCCGGGGGACCGCGCCCAGCGAGTCCAGGCCCGGGTCGCCCGCGAGCACCTCGACCATCTGCTCGGCGTACGGCGCCCAGTCCGTCGCGACGTGCAGCGTCCCGCCCACCCGCAGCCGCGAGCGCAGCAGCGCCACGTGCTCGGGCTGCACCAGGCGGCGCTTGTGGTGGCGGGCCTTCGGCCACGGGTCGGGGAAGAACGCGTGCACCGCGTCGAGCGAGTCCGGCGCGAGCGCCGTGCGCGCGAGCTCGAGCGCGTCGCCGTGCGCCACCCGCAGGTTCGTCAGGCCCAGGCGCTCGACGAGCAGCAGCAGGTTCGCCAGGCCCGGCAGGTGCACCTCGACCGCGAGGTAGTCGCGGTCCGGGTCGGCCTGCGCCATCGCGGCGGTCGTCTCGCCCATGCCCGGGCCGATCTCCAGGACCACAGGCGCGGTGCGGCCGAACAGCGCCGCGGTGTCGAGCAGCCCGTCCGCCGTGCGCGGGAACGGCGCGGCCTCGTCGTGCACGGAGAACCCGTACCGGCCGAACAGGCGGTCGAGCGCGTCCGAGCGGTCCCGCCCGAGCGACGCGCGGCGCGGGTGGTAGGTGCGCAGCGGCTCGTGCGGCCGAGCGGCGACCTGGCGGAACAGGTCCCGGTCGACGGGGGAGGCGGGGGGCACGGACCCAGCCTACGGACGCCGCGCGCGCGTGCCGACGCGTCGCTACTGTCGCGGGCATGGGGACGCCCACGCCGGGCACGCCCGACGAGACCGCGCCGGCCGGTGCGCCGCGCGCCACGCTCCCGGGCCTGCCCGCGCACGACGAGGAGCCCGGCGGCGGGAGCACGCTGACCGTCGCGCTCGCGTTCGCCGCGAACCTGCTCGTCGCGGTCGCCAAGACCGTCGCCGCCGTCGTCACCGGCGCCGCGTCGATGCTCGCCGAGGCCGCGCACTCCTGGGCCGACACCGGCAACGAGGTGTTCCTGCTGATCGCGCAGCGCAAGGCCGCGCGGCCCGCGGACCGCGCGCACCCCCTCGGCTACGGGCGCGAGGTGTACGTCTGGTCGATGTTCGCCGCGATCGGGCTGTTCGCCGTCGGGGCGGGCGTCTCCATCACGCACGGCGTCCAGGAGCTGCAGCACGGCGAGGCCGCGAGCGACTTCGGCGTCGCGTACGCGGTGCTGGCGCTCGCGTTCGTCCTCGAGGGCGTCTCGTTCCTGCAGGCCAACCGGCAGGTGCGGGCCGCGGCACGACGACGCTCCAGCGGGGTGCTCGAGCACGTGCTGCGCACCTCCGACCCCACGGTCCGCGCGGTGTACCTCGAGGACGCCGCCGCGCTCGTCGGGATCGTCATCGCCGCCGCCGGGATCGTCGCGCACCAGGTCACCGGCTCGGCCGTGCCCGACGCGGTCGGCTCGATCCTCGTCGGGCTCCTGCTGGGCGTGGTCGCGGTCGTGCTCATCCAGCGCAACCGGCGGTTCCTCGTCGGGGAGGTCGTCGACGACCCGCTGTGGAACGCGGCGCTCGCGCTCGTCGCCGCGCAGCCGGAGGTAGCCCGGGTCACGGACCTGCGGCTCGAGCTCGTCGGCGCGCGGCAGGTGTTCCTGTCCGGGGCGGTCGACCTGGCGGGCGAGCCGGGGGAGACCGACGCGTCCCACCAGCTCGCGGCGCTCGAGCGCCGGGTCCGCGGCGTCCCCGGTGTCGTCGGCGCGATCCTGTCCCTGTCCGAGCCCGAGGAGCCCGCGCTGGCGCCGCGGCCCGTCCACCACTGAGCGACGGGCCGCGGCGCGAGCGTCAGCCGGCGGGGGCGACCGCCACGCACGTCGTCGTCGCGGCGGACGTCGGTGCCGGGCCCGAGCCGATGAACCCGACCTCCGCGGAGCCGCCCGCGGCGAGCGCCGCGTTCCACCCGGCCGGCGTCACGACGACCTCGGTGCCGGACTGCGCGAGCTCGCCGTTCCAGCCCTGCGCGACCGCGCCGCCGGCGGGGAGCGTGACGGTCGCGCGCCAGGCGGCGAGCGGTGCGGTGGCGGTGACCCGCAGCGACGCCTGGTAGCCGCCGGGCCAGGAGGACACGACGGCGAACGTCGCGCGGCAGCCGTGCTCGACGGGCGGCGTGGTCGACGGGCCGGGGCTCGGCTCCTGCGACGGGTCCTCGGTCGGCTCGTCGGTCGGCTCGCCCGTGGGGTCGTCGGTGGGCCCCGGCGTGGGCTCGTCGGTCGGGTCCCCGCTCGGGTCCTCCGTCGGCTCATCCGTCGGCTCCTCGGTGGGCTCCGGGTCCGCGTCGAGCAGCGGCTCCAGGAGCGCGACGAGCCGGTCCGCGAGCACGCGGTGGTCGGCGAGCGACGGGTGCCAGTGGCAGCCCTGCAGGTCGAGCGGCGCGTCGCTGTAGTCCCACAGCACGACGCGCGTGTCGCCGGCGGCCCGCGCGGCCTCGACGACCTGCCGCCCGAGGGTCTGCTGCTCGCTCCCGCCGGACGCCGCGACGCTCACGACGAGCCACGCGGTGGGGTTCTTCGCGCGCAGGCCGGTGAGCAGGTCGCGGTACGCCTGGACCCACTCGGTGCGCAGCGACGCGGCGGTCCACGGCTCGTCCGCGCCGACCGCGGTGGAGAAGTCGTTGATCCCGAGGCCGACGACGACCGCCTCGGGCGTCCACGACGCGGGGCGCTGCCAGACGTCGCCGCCGACAGCGAGCAGCGCGCGGTCGGCGTACGTGCGGTAGCTGGTGCCCACGTCGCTGCCCGCGTAGTTGCGCACGAGCCCGCGCCCGGAGATCGCGTTGAGCTGGTAGTCCGCGCCGAGCGCGCGGGCGGCCAGGGCGCCGAACGACCGGTCCGCGTTCGTCGTGCGGTTCACCTCGTCGCCCGAGCAGTCGCGCGAGGTCGACTCGTTGCCGTACCCGGCGGTGAACGAGTCGCCGAGGAGCTCGAGCTGCAGGGCGCGCGGCGCCGGTGCGGACAGGACCTGCCCGCCGGGCGCGGCGACGAACCCGCCGAACGTGCTCGTCGCCCACGGCGACTCGCTGCGCTTCACGACGCGGACGGTGTGCGTGCCGTCGCGCAGCCCCTGCACCCAGTACGTCGTGCTGCCGGGCAGGACGAGGGTCGCGACACGGGCGCCGTCGACCTGGACCTCCCAGTCGGCGTTCGAGTCGGACAGCTTCACGCCGACCCCGGTGCCGGTGAACCGGCCCTCGAAGTACACGCCCGGCCAGGAGAGCTGGGCAGTGCCGTCGGCCGCCGCGGCGACGCGGCCCGCGGTGTGCGCGGTCGCGGCGAGCTCGGGGTCGAGCTCGGCGGCGCCGGCGGTGGTCGCCCCGGCGAGCGTCGCCGCCAGCACGCCGGCGAGCACCCCGGCCAGTGCGGGTGCGGTGCCGCGCCGTGCCCTCGCGCGGTGGTCGTGCCGGGTGCTGCCCGGCCGTCTCGTCGTCCTCGTTCGCACGTCGCCTCCTCGTCGCGGACCCGTCCGCCGCCCGTGCCCGGCGCGCGGGGTGCGCGGGGGCCGGGTCCTGGTTACCCCCGTCCGGGTGCGCGACCGCACCTGCGAATCGGTTCACCGGGTCACCCGTGCGGCGGCGGCCCCGGCGGGTGGAACCTGCCCCGTCGAACCGCTTCACCTCACCCGTTCGGTGAACGTGCAGGTCAGGGTGCGTCCCGACATGTGGCGAGCCCCGCCCAGGGCAAGGGCCGAATCGGTACAGTCCGGACATCCGCGCCCAGCGAAGGCGCGAGCCGTCGTCGACGAGAGGCCCAGCATGACGCCCGCACCGACCGGCCTGCCGCGTACCCGGCGGGCGCTCCTCGCCATCGTGGGAGCGCTCTCGCTCGTGGTCGCCGGGCTCGTGACCCCCGCGACGGCGGCGGACCCGGCGCCCGTCACCGGCCGCGTCGTCTTCCCGTCCGGCTACACGTGGTCGGCCGCGACGCCCCCGCGCGTCGGGCTGTGGGAGCTCCGGACGCCCGGATGGGGCGGGGTGTGGCCCGCGAGCGGGTACGCGAGGTATGCGGACGTCGCCGCGGACGGCGCCTTCACCGTGAGCAGGATCGACGAGGGCGCCGAGTACGTCGTGGCGCTGCTCGACAGGGAGCACCGTCTCGTGAGCGGCTACGCGGGGACCGGGGGTGGGACCGTCCAGGACCGGGCGCAGGCGGTCAAGGTCCGCGCGGGGAGCGACGTCGTGTTCTCCGCCGCACTCGGTGTGCAGGTGACCGGCCGCATCACGGTGCCGTCGTCGTACACGCCCGGCCCGTCGGCGCTCAAGCTCAGCGCCTACGTCGGCGACGACGGCTACCTCGGCCGCGAGGTCCCCGCCTCCATCGCCGCCGACGGCACCTTCGTCGTCGGGGCCGTCCCCTCCGGCACCGGGGTGCGCCTGGAGGTCTCCGGGTCCGGGGCTGCGCTCACCGACCTCTACCTCGGGATCTGGGACGCCGCCACGGGGTACTTCGTGCCCACGGCCAACGCGTCGCAGGCCGCGCGGGTCACCGCGCCCGCCGGCGGGGTGACGCTCGCGGTCAACAGGATGGGCAGCATCACCGGGCGGGTCGTGGCGACCGACTTCCACCCCGACGACGCGGGCATGTGGATCCACGCGCGCACCGGTGCGGGCGGCGCGACCAGCGTCCGGTCCACGTTCGTGGGGGCGGAGACGTTCACGATCCCCAACCTCGACGCCGGCCGTGCCTACGGGCTCGTGGTGGTGCCCGGCGGCTTCGTCGAGGGCGGGCTGGTGCGCCCTGACGGCACCGTGCTGCCGACGACCCAGGTCGCGGAGAGCTGGTCCCAGGCCGGTCTCGTGCGACCGGGTGGGGGCGAGGTCGTCGTGCGGCCCACCTTCGTGGAGGCGCTGCGTGGCCGCGTCACCGTCCCCGAGGGCCAGACCGTGGCCGAGGGGGCGCTCCAGGTCCGGTCCCTGCGGCGCCTCTCGGGGACGACGGAGTGGACCAGTGCCTACGTCACGGCGGTCCGCCCGGACGGCACGTTCGCGCTCCACTCCACGCCGGACGTCGAGCAGGTGGTCCGCCTCGAGGCGGTGTCCGGCTCGTCGGCGCCGTTCCTCACGGGGTACTGGGCGGGGAGCACGAGCGCTCCGGTCGCGTCCCCCGACGCGGCGCGGAAGGTGGTCGCCTCGCGGGCACGCGACATCGTCTTCCCGGTCCGGGTGGGGAACACGGTCCGGCCGGCCGTGACGGGCACGCCGCACGTGGGCCGCACCCTGCAGGCGAGCACCGGGTCGTGGAACCCCACCCCGGCGACGACGAGCGTGCAGTGGCTGCGCGACGGGCAGGCGATCAGCGGCGCGACCTCGTCGACGTACACGGTCACCGCGGCCGACGCGGGCGCGGCCCTGTCGGCGCGGGTGACGGTCACGGCCGGCACCGGCTGGGTCCCGACGAGCGTGACGTCGGCGGCGGTGCGCGTGGTGAAGCCGATCAGCAACACGACGCGGGTGTCGGTCTCGGGGACCCTCGGCTACGGCAGGAAGGTCTGGGTGAAGCGGGGGGAGTGGGACCCGGCGCCGACGAGCA
>Ga0182792_1000589_pt1 | contig 33046 bp, 27 predicted proteins | sample Passage237B_FD_130497 | JGI IMG/M metagenome (GOLD analysis project Ga0182792, IMG submission 130497) | Cellulose adapted compost microbial communities from Newby Island Compost Facility, Milpitas, CA, USA - Passage2 37B (version 2) (version 2) ...
CGACGCCCTGCGCCATGGCGCGATGCGCCAGCATCGGCTCCCCCGTGAGGGCGCCGACCGCCCCGACGTTGCGCATCGACGTGGCGCAGCGCTCGTCGATCTGGACGAACGGGCCGTTCATGGCGAGATCGAGCTGCTCCAGGCCGAAGCCCTGCAAGCGCGCCCGCCGGCCGGTCGCCACCAGCACGAGGTCGGCGGGCAGGCTGCGCCGGCCGCTCCCGCCCGCATCGACCAGCAGAGCATCGCCGGCATCGGACGAGCCACCCTCCGACAGGCCGGCGGCCCGCGCGCCGGTCAGGACCTCGACACCCAGGGTGCGCAGGCGGCGCACCACGGGCCGCACGAGCTCGGCGTCATAGGCCGGCAGGAGGCGATCTTCCGCCTCGACGACCGTGACCTTCGCACCGAGCTTGGCATAGGCCATGCCGAGCTCCAGCCCGATATAGCCGCCGCCCACGACGGCGAGCCGCTGCGGCACCGACGCCAGCGACAGCGCTTCGGTCGAGGAGATCACCTTGCCGCCGAAGGGCAGCGCCGGCAGCGCCGCCGGCACCGAGCCCGTCGCCAGCACGACATGCTCGGCGCGCACCGTGTCGATGCCGGTGTCGGTCTCGACCCGGGCCGTCTTGCCGTCCTCCATGACCGCCCGACCCTGCAGGATCCTGACCTTATGGCGCTTGAGCAGCGCCGCCACGCCGCCGGTCAGGCGGCCGACCACGCCGTCCTTCCACTCGACGGTGCGGGCCAGGTCGATGGCCGGCCGCTCGACCTTCAGGCCGAACGGCGCCTTGACCGACTGCTCGACGGCGCGATGGAAGGCGTCGGCCGCATGGATCAGGGCCTTGGACGGGATGCAGCCGACATTCAGGCAGGTGCCACCGAGGCCGCCCGCACGGCCCCCCTGCTCGACGAGGACCACGTCGAGGCCGAGCTGTCCGGCACGGATGGCGCAGACATAGCCGCCGGGCCCACCGCCCACGACCAGCACCTTGGCGTTCAGGTCAGCCATGTCGTCATGCCTCGATGAAGATGGTGGCGGGCGCCTCGAGCAGACCCCGGAGGCGCTGGATGAATCGCGCGGCGTCGTAGCCGTCGACCACGCGATGATCGAACGACGAGGACAGGTTCATCATGGTGCGCGGCACGAACTCGGCGCCCTGCCAGACCGGCCGCACGACCTGCCGGTTGACGCCGACGATCGCCACTTCCGGCCGGTTGATCACCGGCGTCGACACGATGCCGCCGAGCGGGCCCAGGCTGGTGATGGTGATGGTCGAGCCGGCCAGCTCGTCGCGCGCCGCACGGCCGTCGCGGGCGGCCTCCGCCAGCCGTCGCACCTCGGCGGCGCAGTCCCACAGGCCGCGCGCCTCGCAATGGCGCACGACCGGCACCATCAGGCCCGACGGCGTCTGCGTGGCGATGCCGACATGCACGCCGGCATGGCGCTCGATGACCTCGGCCTCGTCGTCGTACAGCGCGTTCATCTGCGGGAAGTCGGCCACCGCCTTGACCAGGGCCTGCATGAGGAACGGGATCAGCGTCAGCCGCGGCCGTTCCGCGTTCTCGGCATTGAGCCTGGCGCGCAGCTCCTCGAGCGCCGTGACGTCGACCTCCTCGACATAGGAGAAGTGGGCGGCACGGCGCTTGGACTCCGCCATCTTCTGCGCGATGCGCCGGCGCAGGCCGATCACCTTGACGGTCTCGACCTCGGTGCGCGCCACCCGACCGCCGCCCGGCGATGCGGCCGGCTGGCCGCCGCCCTTCAGGAAGGCGTCGAGATCGTCGTGGCCGATGCGCCCGGCCGGTCCCGTGCCGCGCACCTGGCGCAGGTCGACGCCGGCCTCGCGTGCCCGGCGGCGCACGGCCGGCGAGGCAAGCGGCTTCTCGCCCGGCGGCCGCGGCGGGCCGAGCGCGGCCTGCGGCGGCGCAGTGCGCATGGGCGCGGCAGCAGGGGTGGGGACAGGTTTGGCGGCCGGTTCGGGTGCCGGCGTCGGCAGGCGCTCGGGCGGCGCTTCCTCGGCCAGCGGTTCGGCAGGCCGCGGCGCAGCAGCCGCGACTTCGCCATCGCCTTCGCCCGCCACCTCGAGCCGCAGCAGCTCCGCGCCGACCGCCAGCGTGCCGCCGACCTCGACGCCCAGCGACACGACGGTGCCGGCGACCGGCGACGGAATCTCGACGGTCGCCTTGTCGGTCATCACGGCGGCCAGAAGCTGGTCCTCCAGGACCGACTGGCCGACCTCCACATGCCATTCGACGAGCTCGGCCTCGGCCACGCCCTCGCCGACGTCGGGAAGCTTGATGATGCGGATTCCCATCTCAGGCCTCCATGACAGCCTTGAGGGCACGGCCGACGCGTGCCGGCCCCGGGAAATAGTCCCACTCCTGGGCGTGCGGATAGGGCGTGTCCCAGCCGGCCACGCGCACGACCGGCGCCTCGAGATGGTAGAAGCAGTTCTCCTGCACCAGCGCGCTGAGCTCGGCACCGAAGCCGGAAGTGAGCGTGGCCTCGTGCACGACGACGCAACGGCCTGTCTTGCGGACCGAGGCGACGATGGCATCGAGGTCGTAGGGTACCAACGTGCGCAGGTCGACGACCTCGGCGTCGATTCCGGTCTCCTCGGCGGCGGCCTCGGCGACATAGACCATGGTGCCATAGGCCAGCACCGTCACGTCCCTGCCTTCGCGCCGGATCGCGGCCTTGCCCAGCGGCACCGTGTAGTGCCCGTCCGGCACCTCGCCCTGGGGGTGGCGCGACCATGGCGTCACGGGGCGCTCGTGATGGCCGTCGAACGGACCGTTGTAGAGGCGTTTGGGCTCCAGGAAGATCACCGGGTCGTTGTCCTCGATGGCCGCGATCAGCAGGCCCTTGGCGTCGTAGGGGTTCGACGGCACGACGGTCTTCAGGCCCGAGACATGGGTGAACAGCGCCTCGGGACTCTGGCTGTGGGTCTGGCCGCCGAAGATGCCGCCGCCGGTCGGCATGCGCACGACGATCGGCGCCGTGAACTGGCCGGCCGAACGGTAGCGCAGACGGGCCGCCTCCGACACGATCTGGTCGTAGGCCGGATACATGTAGTCGGCGAACTGGATCTCGACGCAGGGCCGCAGCCCGTACGCCGCCATGCCGACCGCGGCGCCGACGATGCCCGATTCGCTGATGGGCGCATCGAAGCAGCGGTTGGCGCCGTACTTGGCCTGCAGGCCCTGGGTGCAGCGGAAGACGCCGCCGAAGTAGCCGACATCCTCGCCGAACACGACGACGTTGTCGTCGCGCTGCATGCTGACATCCATGGCGTCGCGGATCGCCTCGACCATCGTCCTGCGCGGCATGGATCAGACCCCTCCCTGCTGGCGCTGGCGGCGCAGGTGCGGCGGCATCTCCTCGAACACACCCTCGAACATGTCGCGCGCGGAGGGGTGCGGGCCGGTGTGCAGCGTGCCGTGGCTCTCGGCTTCCTTCTGCACGGCGATCACCTCGGACAGGATCTCCGCCTCGGCCTGGCGGTGGCGCTCCTCCGACCAGACGCCGCGGCGGATCAGGTGGTTCTTCAGGCGCAGCACGGGATCGCCCAGCGGCCAGGCGTCGGACTCGGTCTTGGGCCGGTAGGCCGACGGATCGTCGGACGTCGAATGGGCGCCGACCCGATAGGTCACGTACTCGACCAGCGTGGGGCCGAGATTGCGCCGCGCACGCTCCGCCGCCCAGCGCGCCACCGCATGGACGGCGGGATAGTCGTTGCCGTCGACGCGCAGCGCCGGGATCCCGAAGCCCAGGCCGCGCGCGGCGAAGGTGCCGGAGCCGCCGCGGGCGATGCCCTGGAAGGTCGAGATGGCCCACTGGTTGTTGACGATGTTCAGCACCACGGGCGCCTTGTAGGTCGAGGCGAAGACCAGCGCGGCATGGAAGTCGGACTCCGCGGTCGAGCCGTCGCCGATCCAGCCGGCGGCGATCTTCGTGTCGCCTTTCATGGCCGACGCCATCGCCCAGCCGACCGCCTGGATGTACTGGGTCGCAAGATTGCCCGAGATCGAGAAGAAGCCGTGCTCGCGCGAGGAATACATGATGGGCAGCTGCCGGCCCTTCAGCGGATCGAGCGCGTTGGAGTAGATCTGGTTCATCATGTCGAGCATGGGATAGCCGCCGGCGATCAGCAGGCCGGCCTGGCGGTAGGTCGGGAAGTTCATGTCGCCGGGCTCGAGCGCCTTGCGGAAGCCGCAGCTCACCGCCTCCTCGCCGAGATGCTGCATGTAGAAGGAGGTCTTGCCCTGGCGCTGCGCCATCTGCATGCGCGCATCGAAGGCGCGCAGGGTCATCATGTGGCGCAGCCCCTCGAGCAGCTCGGCATCGCTCAGCAGGCCCGCCCACGGCCCGACCGCCTCGCTGTCGCGGTTGAGCACGCGGATGATCTGGAAGGCGAGGTCGCGGATCTCCTCGGGCCTGGCGTCGATCTCGGGCCGCCGCACCTCCCCGGCCCGGCTGATCGGCACGTCGCTGAAATCCGGCGTGCCGCCCGGGCGCACCGCCGGCGCGGGCACGTGGAACGACAAAGGCTTCCGATCGGACATGGACGGCCTCCCAGTCAACGGCGCCAAAGGGAACACCAAGCCGCACCGCCTATCAACGGTGCCGGCGGCCGATTCCGACGGAAGCAAGATCGTTGATCGTGCCGGAAGGAGGCCGGAAACAATGCGCTCTTCATCGCCGGCTTCCCTGAAACAATAGGCGGCGCCCCTAGGCCCGCTCAGGAGATGCAGACCTCGACGCCGAGCTGCTTCAGGATCTCCGACTGCTCGCTGTCGCTGATCCTCAAGCCGGCATAGTCGGCGAGCACCGCCAGGTTGAGGCCGGCGAGACCGGACCCGCGAAGGTCGGCCTGCCGCAGGTTGGCGCGCGTCCACTCCACGCGGTCGAGCGCACAGTCCCGCAGCGTGGCCTGGCCGAGATCGACATCGATGAGGGACGCCTCCGTGAACCTGCAGGAACGGAACGTGCAATTCGGCAACGACAGGCCCGACAGATCGGCGAAGCTCAGGTTGCAGCCCTCGAAAGCCGCCCTGGTCAGCACCGATCGCCGCGAGATCGCCTTCGCAAAGGTCGATTGATGGAAGCTCGCGCCACGAAAGCTGGTGCCTGCGGCCTCCAGGCCGTACAGGTCGCAGCGCTCGAAGGTGCAGGTGGCGAAATTGCATTTGGCGATCCCCGCCGCCTGGAGATCGCAGAAGGCGAAGGTGCAGCCCTTCTTCGCACCTGCATCAAAGGCGGTGCAGCCTTCCAGCCTCGCCTTCGCGAACTTGCAGCTCGCCAGGCGCATCGGCGCGAACCGGCAGTCCCCGAAGGCGGCCTCCGAGAAGTCGGCGCCGCGCATGGTCGGCATCTGGAACATGCAGCGCTCGAAGCGGCATTCCGTGAAATCGAGCTCGTCGAGCGTGAGCTCTGCCCCGAAGAGCAGATCGCGGAATGTCCGGTCACTTTCCAGCCGAGCCGCGAGCTCGGCCTGCAGGATCGGATGATGCGGTGCGCCTTCAGCCGCCATGCGATCGTTCTCCTCGAGTGCCGACCTTACTCCCGGGACATGCAGGGGATAGCATCGCAAAGAACGGCGACGGTAAAGAGCGGAGGACAACATGCCTGTGCGGGTGATCGGGATGATCGGCGTCGCGCCGCCCAGCGGCGAGGCCACGGTGCACGTCATCAAGGGTGGAATCTCGGCGCCCTATCTGCGCGCCTACGCCCAGGCGCACGAGACGGCGGGCTTCGACCTGGCGCTGGTCGGCTACACGGCCTCGTCGGCCGACGGCTTCCTCGTCGCCCAGTATGCGGCCCACCATACGGAGCGTCTGGGCTTCCTGATCGCGCATCGACCGGGCTTCGTCGCGCCGACCCTGGCGGCGCGCAAGATCGCGACCTTCGACCATCTCACCGAAGGCCGCATCGCCGTGCACATCATCGCCGGCGCCAGCGACGCCGAGCAGGAGGGCGACGGTGACTTCGCACCCAAGGAGGAGCGCTACCGCCGCGCCGCCGAATATATCGAGGTCATGAAGCTGGCCTGGTCCAGCGAGCGGCGCTTCGGCTTCGAGGGGACCTTCTACCGCGTGCGCGGTGCGAAGTCCGACATCCAGCCGTTCCAGAAACCCCATCCACCGCTGTTCTTCGGCGGCTCATCGGAAGGCGCGCTCGCCATGGGCGCCAGGCATTGCGACGTGTTCGCCATGTTCGGCGAGCCGCTGAAGCCGACGGCGCAGCGTATCGCCGAATTCCGCGCACGCGCCGCCGCCTTCGGCCGCACGCCCACCTTCAACATGTCCTTCCGACCGGTCCTGGCCGCCACCGAGGGCGCAGCCTGGGACCGGGCGCGCCGCATCCTGGAAGCGATCCACAAGCCCGGCGACGCGACGGGATTCGGCAACGCCAAGAAGCCGCTCGACCACTCGGCGCATCGGCTGCTGGGATTCGCGGCCGAGGGCGAGACACACGACGAGCGGCTATGGATGCCGATCGCCGAGGCGACTGGTGCGGTGGGCAACACGTCGTGCCTGGTCGGCACGCCCGAGCAGGTCGCCCACGCCCTGCTCGAATACTACAAGCTCGGCATCCACTCCTTCCTGATCCGCGGCTTCGATCCGTTCGAGGATACGATCGATTTCGGCCGCGAGCTGATCCCGCGCCTGCGGGCCGGCGCGGCGGAACTCGACCGGGCGCAGGCGGCGTAGCGGCGGCCGCTCAGACCCTATGAAGATCGACGTACGGGACATGGCGCCAGCGCAGGACGATCGCGACCGCCCGTGCGACAAAGACACCGGCACAGAACGCGGAGATCTCGGGCGCGAACTCGCGATAGAGCAGATGGACGGGCCCGCTGAACGCACCGACGATCTCCAGCGCCACCGCGGCCAGCAGCAGGATGGCGAGCACGAACGCGCCACGCGCCCGCGGCAGGCGGACCTTGTCGAACATCTGGTCGACCTCGATCTTCAGGGTGAAGCCGCGCGCCAGGCCGACGACGAGCCCGCCGAGGCCCGCCCCGGCGAACGTCCAAGCCGGCTGGCGCGTGCCGAGATGGATCACCAGGAACACGGCCGCGACGGCGAGGCTCAACAGGGGCGGCGCCCACAAGCGTGCCCGCGTCAGCGGCCGATGGCGCACTTCGCCCCGGGTGAAGTGCAGGCAGGCGACCGCACACGCCAGCAGCACGATGTGCAGCAGATTCGGTCCGAGCGTCACCGTCTCACCCACCTTGAGACCCCAGTGCGTTCCGCAAGACCCGACTATATACGTTCCTGTGCCGGCGCGGGCACCGAGACATTGTGCGCCGCGATCGCCCCCCTTAGGACGCCGATCAGTGGCCGCGAATGAACAATTCGTAGAGATTGAGCATGATCTCGATGGCGATCAGGATGATGATGTACCATTCGAGACGCACCGTGCGCTGGTCCTGGACCAGCTCGAGCAGGGTACGGATGGTGTCGCCGACCAGCGTGAGCTTGCGGTCGACGGCAAGCCCCCGCTCCACCAGCTCGTATTCGTCGGCCAGCCTGGCATAGAACCGCTCGAGTTCCGGCCAATCCCACAGGATGTCGGGCTTGTCCTCGACGGCGACGCGGCCAACCATACGGTGTTGGATGAGAAGGCTGTCGCCGATCTGGCGCACCAGCTCACGCGCCTGACGCACGCCCCGCCCCTTGCGCTTGAGCTCCATGGCGAGCTGATCGATACGGTCGAAGGCGACGGCGAGCTGTGTTTCGTGATGCGCCAGGACAAGGCTCTTGGCCAGCACATTGGCGACGATCTGCAGCCGCTCGGACGAATCGTCCTTGAGGAAGACGGCACCCGCCTGGTCCACCTTGTCGTCATCGCCGCCGACTGTGACCGTGAGGCGCTCGACCTCGGGCATCTCCAAGGCCTCGACGATGCGCCGACGCAACGTGTCGAGAACCGGTCCTTCGTCCGCGGCCGGAACACCCGCGAACACCACGACGCCGAAGCGGAAAGCGAAAGCGACGGCGCGCCGTCCGACGCGCAGGGTCAGCGGCGAAAGCCCGATCGTATCCGGATGCTCGAGGCCTTTGGTATCGATGCGCAGCCCCAGCAGCATCGCCCGGAATTCGATGGTCGTCGTCCCCTCGTCCACGATCGCATCATAGCATCGCGGGCGCGGTTTTCCGCTCCGAATTGGTTCGCCGCCCCGTGGCCGCCAGCATCAAGGCGCCGACGAGACCCCGGCCTCGACCAGGCTTCCCACCTCGCCCGGAGCACGCTTGAGCTCGACCTGCCGGTCGTGCCACTGCCGTAGCGTCGGGCGGTGCCCGATGGAAACGATGGTGGTCGAGGGCAGCCGCTTCTTCAGCTCGCCATACACCGCCGCCTCCGACGCCTCGTCGAGCGAGGCGGTGGCCTCGTCGAGGAACAGCCAGTCGGGCTTGAAGACGAGGGCGCGGGCGATCGCCAGACGCTGCTGCTCGCCGCCGGACAGCACGTAGCTCCAGTGCGCCGTGTCGTCGAGCCGGCCGGCGAGATGCCCCAGGCGCGCCGCCTCGAGGGCGGCGACGATCTCGGAGTCGCTGGCCCTCGATCCCTCGTCCGGATACTTGACCGCATTGCGCAGCGTGCCGATGGGGATATAGGGCTTCTGCGGCAGGAACAGCACGCGGGCGCCCGCCGGCACCCGCACCTGGCCATGGCCGAACGGCCAGATGCCGGCAAGCGCCCGGAACAGCGTGCTCTTGCCCGAGCCGCTGGCGCCCGTGATGAGGGTCGACTTGCCGCGCGGCAGCACCATCGTGGCGTCCTTCAGCAGCGCCTGGCCGTTGGGCAGGCCGAGCGTCAGATCGAGGGCCGCGACGTCCGTGCGGCCGGCTTCCGGTGCCACGTCGATGGCGGTGTCCTGCCGGTGGTCGATGCTCGACCTCAAGCCGATCAACCGGTCCATCACGGCGCGCAGCTCGGCCACGGTGGCGTAGTTGTCGATGAAGAATGACAAGGCGGTCTGCACCTGGCCGAAGGCCTGCGCCGTCTGGGTCATGACGCCGAGCGTGATGGCGCCCTCGAAGAAGCGCGGGCCGGTCACCAGGTAGGGAAAGATGATGGCGATCTGGGCGTAGCCCGTCTGGTAGACGGCGAGTTGCAGGCTCGTGAAGAGCACGCGCCAGCCGTTCATGAACACGGCCTGAAAGCGGGCCACGAGGTTCTCCTGCTCGGCCGGCTCACCTTGGTAGAGGGCGATGCCTTCGGCATTCTCGCGCACGCGCACCAGGGAGAAGCGGAAGTCGGCCTCGAGCGCCTGCTGGGCGAAGTTGAGCGGGATCAGACGCCGGCCGACCAGGTTGGCGAACCAGGTGCCGGCGAAGGCATAGACCAGCGCGACCCACACCATGTAGCCCGGCACGTGAGCGTCGATTCCGATCGCCGCCAGCGACAGGGTGCCCGACAGGGTCCACAGGATGAACAGGAACGAGACGAGGGTCGCGACCGCCCCGATCAGCCCCAGCACGAGCTGCATGGTGTAGAGACCGAGGCTGTTGAGATCCTCGGAAATGCGCTGGTCGGCGTTGTCGATCCGGCGCTCGAGCTCGATACGGTAATAGCCGCGGCTGTCCAGCCAGTGCGCCAGGTACCGGCCGGTCAGCCAGCGGCGCCAGCGCAGGCGCAGATACGGGCTGACCAGCCCGCGCGCCACGGCGAAGAAGATGGCAAGTCCGGCGATCCAGACGAAGTTGCCCATCTCGTGCCAGAAGCCGGCCTCGTCCTTGTTCTGGAAAGTATCGAAGAAGCGCCGGCTCCATTCGTTGTAGGCCACCTCCACCGCGACGCTGGACAGGGTGAGCACGACGGCGCCGACCAGGAGGGAGATCGCAATCCAGCGCTCCTCCGACCTGAAATAGGGGACGACGAGCCGCCACCAGTCGCCGAGGAACGAGCCTACTCTTTTCATGAAGGGTCCTTTCGCGGGCGCACCCTAATGGCGGCTTGCGGCGTGACAAGGGCGCCGCCGGCCGCTATAGCGCCGCGCCATGGACGACCCAGTCGGCTCCCGGCGGGTCGCGCTCGACATCCTTGCGGCTTGCCTCGACAAGGGACAACCGCTGGACGACGTGCTGGCCCGTCACCAGGGATTCGCCGGTCTCGATCCGCGCGACCGTGCCTTCGTGCGCCTGCTGCTGGCGACGACCCTGCGCCGGCTGGGCGAGATCGACGAGGTGCTGGCGCACCTGATCGAGCGGCCGCTGGAAGGCGCCAATGCCACCGGCCGCCACGTGCTGCGGCTAGGCACGGCGCAGCTTCTGTTCCTGGGCACCCCACCGCACGCCGCGGTCGACACGTCGGTCCGGCTGGTCGAGAGCGCCCGTCTGCCGCACCTCAAGGGCCTGGCCAATGCCGTCCTGCGCCGCATCGGGCGTGACGGCGCGGCGCTGCTGGGCGATCGCGACCCGGCACGACTCAACACCCCCCAGTGGCTGTGGGAGAGCTGGACAGCGAGCTATGGCGAGCCGGCGACGCGGGCGATCGCGGCCGCCCATCTGATCGAGGCGCCGCTCGACCTCACGCCGCGCGCCGACGCCCAGTTCTGGTCCGGCCGCCTCGACGGCGAATTGCTCCCGACGGGCACCATCCGCCGGCCGGCCGGCGGCGCCATCGCCGAGCTTCCAGGGTTCGCCGAGGGCGCCTGGTGGGTGCAGGACGCCGCGGCCACCCTGCCCGTGCGCCTTCTGGGCGACGTGGCGGAAAAGCGCGTGGCCGATCTCTGCGCCGCACCCGGCGGCAAGACGCTGCAGCTTGCGGCTGCCGGCGCGCGGGTGACCGCCGTCGACATCTCCGCGCGCCGCATGCAGCGCCTGGGCGAGAACCTGGCCCGCGCCGGCCTGACGGCCGAGCTGGTTACGGCCGATGCCGCCAAGTGGACGCCCGCGACCACGTATGATGCCATCCTGCTCGACGCGCCCTGCTCCGGCACCGGCACGCTGCGCCGTCATCCCGACATCGCCTGGCTCAAGGACGAGACGGACGTCGCGCGGCTGATGCTGACGCAGGACCGCCTGCTGCTGCATGCGATCGAGCTGCTGAAGGCGGGCGGGACGCTGGTCTACGCCGTATGTTCGCTGCAGGAGGATGAAGGGCCGGCGCACCTGGAGGCGCTGCTGACGCGCAAGCCCGGCCTGCGCCGCGTGCCGGTGCGTCCCGAGGAACTGCCCGGCCTCGCCGACGCGATCACACCAGCCGGCGACGTCCGCACCCTGCCGTCCATGTGGCCGGAGCGCGGCGGCATGGACGGGTTCTTTATCGCGCGGCTGCAGAAGAGCTGACGGCAGACGCTACCAGGCCATGCGCACACCGGCGGTGAGCGCATGGGCACTATCCTGTCCGGCGACGAGGCCCTCGTAGCGCAGGTAGAGGTTCGTCGCCTCGGCGACGGCGGTGTTGGCCGCGAAGCCTACCACCGCCCCGTCCCGCTGCGGCGAGATCCCGTACGTCGTGAACGCCATCGCCGCCGCCCCCGCCAGCGTCGCCGTCACCGGACGGCTCACGTCGGCATACTCATGGCTCCAGCCCAGACGAAGCTGCAGCGCCAGCTTCTCCCGCCAGCCGAGGTCCAAAGACCCGCCCAGCTGCGCCCCCAGCACCGACCGCAGCGACGTCGTCGTCTGCTGCGCCACCGTCAGGTCCAGCGACTGCGCCCCGGTCTCCGTGAAGCCGTTCTGCGTGCCCGTGTAGCCCTGCAGCCGCGCGAACGGCGTGACGAACGCCGCCGCCGCCGTCCCGATCTCGACGCGGTATCCCGCCTCCAGCTGCCCGTACCACTGGCTCGCCCCGGTCTGCCCCAGCGCCGTGCGCGGCTGCAGCCCCGGCAGGCTGATCGGCCGCCACATCTGGTTCCAGCTATAGGCGTAGCCCGCCAGCGCGTCGGCGTAGACCGGGCCCTGCGCATAGGTGCCGTACAGCCCGACATTGAAGGTGTCGCTCCGCCCCTGGCCCGCGAAGCCCGACACCCACTGCGTGCCCGTCGAGTAGCCCGTCGTCACCCCCACCCGCGTCCCCGGCAGGACCAGACGGTCCAGCCCCGCCGCGAAGCCGCCCACGTTGTAGGTCACCGCCCCGGTCGGCCGGCTGGCCCCGATCGTGCCCAGCCCGCCCAGCGCCCCGCCCCAGGCGCCCCACGGCGCCGGCGACGTCGTATCGCAGGCCACGTCGCAGGCCTCCGCCAGCGCCACCCGCGTGCCGCCGCCCACCGAGCCTCCTCCCGTCTGGCCCGCGAAGGTGTTCATGAAGAGCTGCGCGCCCTGCACCATCGTGCTGGCGAAGCCCGCGTAGTTGTTGCCCGAAAGCTGCTGCAGCGCCGCCTGGGCCTGGGCCGCCGAGGTCGTGTTGAAGGCCAGGGCGCCCAGCACGGTCGCGAAGTCGCCACTGGTATTGGTGACGTTGGCATCCAGCACGTTGCCGACCGCCGCCTGCGTGGGCGTGGCCGCCGCCGCCGCGAAGCCGCCGATATCGAGCGTCAGGTAGGCGTTGTTCGCATCGTAGCTCAGGCTCGACAGCAGGAACGGATAGAGCTCGTTCACCGAGGCGAAGCTGCCGGCGAGCCCGCCCGACGCGCTCAGGATGCGGTAGGTCGTGCTGGGCGCGAAGCGCGTGCTGGGCTGGGCGTAGATGCTGACTCCGCCGCCCAGGCTTGCCGTGCCGCCGACGGTGATCAGGTCGCTCTGCCCGGCACCGCCAACCTCGACGCTGTAGAGGCCACCCGCCGACTGCATGAAGTTGCCCGACACGGTCATCGTGCCGATCGAATTGCCTGGCGCCAGGACGCCGGAACTGGACAACGCGCCGCCGATCGTGCCCGTGCCGCCGAGATTGCCCATGTTGGAAAAGTTGCCGTCGACCATGCCGTTGTTGGTGAACGAGCCCATGTTGGAGACGCTGCCGGTGATCGTGCCGTTATTGTCGAACATGCCGTTGGTGCCGTTGATCACCGAACCGCCGAGCGTGCCGTTGTTGGTCGCCGTGCCGGTGTTGGCCAGGCTGCCGCTGAACGTGCCGTTGTTCGTGAAGATGCCCTGGTTCAACTGCCACTGGCTGGGGGGGTTCACGGTGCCGTTGTTCACGAAACTGCCACCGACATTGACGGTGACCAGGCCATTGCCGTCGATCATACCATTGTTGGTGAAACCGCCACCGTTGACGGTGACGTCGCCGGTGATCGAACCGCTCTTGCCGATGGTGAGCATGCCGCCGTTCACCACCGTGCCGCCCGCGTAGGAGTTCGAGCCATCCAACGTGACGTTACCGCCCTGCAATGCCAGTCCGCCTGGCCCGATGATCGGGCCGCCCAGGGTTCCCGAGCCTGTCTGCTGCAGGGTCAGGTTGCCCATCAGGAACGTCGTAAAGCTCGACAGGAATCCATTGGGCAGCGTCAGGTTCCCCTGCAGCGCCAACATCGGAATGATCGTGACCATCGTGCCGGCAGTACCGGCCGCCTGGACACCAACGAAGCCGTTGATCGGGTCGTAGAGATAGTTGAGGTTGTTGAAGAACGTGCGCCCGAGATTGCTGGCGCCCGCGCTCTGCGTGACCTGCACGCCGAATGGCGTGCTGGGGTTGCTCCCGTCACCGAGGGTGAAAGTATAGGCCGGCTGGGTCTGCCCCGGCAGGTAGACCGACACCGTGCCGCTTTGCAGGCAGTCGTGAGGCGTCCGCCTGCCGTCGCTGCAATTGCCGGTGCCGACCGGCACGGTGTTACCTGGCGCATTGACGATCATGTACGAGATGCCGCTGTCGGGCAGTTGGCTCGCAGTACCGAGATTGTAAGTCTGACCGCCGGTCGTGATCGAGATCGCCCCGTTCTGCGCGCTCCATTGCAGCGGACACCCCATGCCGGCGACGCTGCAATAGGACGGCAGGCCGCCGTTCGACGCCAGCTGCTGGAACGCAAATCCGCTGGTGTTCTGGCTGTTGAGCCCGAGCAGGACACCGGGGCCGAGACCGAGACCCTGGAATCCGTTGACGCCGATGATGTAGCCCGGCAGCATGGTGCTGACGCCGGGGCCGCTCACCAGCGCGAGAAACGGGTTCATGTTGTAGGCGTTGTTCGCCGGCGCGAGGGACGACGCATCCGGGCCGATCTGGATGCCGCCGCGATCAAAGCCCACGCCCAGCTGGTGGTACCCATAGTTGCTGCTGCCCAGGATCGGCACGCGCGCGGTCACCGATTGCCCGTTGGCGCCATTGATCTGCACGGTCGTGAGGTAGAGCTTGCCGACGGGATTGGCGCCGCTGGTGCTGTAGGTGATGGTCGCGTAGTCCGCCAGAACCGGATCGCTGCCCGGATGGTAATGGGTCGGGTCCGCCACCAGGCCCAGCGAGCCCGTATCGAGGATGAAGGGGTTGGTTCGGCCGTTGAGTGTCAGCGACACCATGTATTGCGGCGGGCCGCCCTTGGGATTGGCTTCGGTCGTGATCGGCACGAAGAAAGAGCTGCCGCTGCCGTAGAGGTTCCAGGTCTGCGCCCAGGCTGTCGGGCTGGTCGCCGGGATGCCGGCGACAGCGAACATGACGGCGCCAGCCAGGCGCGCCAGACGGACCGACGACAATCTCAGCATACGTTCGTCCCCCAAAACGCGATCGCAGCGGTCTCCCTGTTCCGTGGCTAGAGCTGCGATCCGCTCTACTGTGGCACATGCTTCGCCGACTTGCTGCCTCGCCCAAGGAAAGTTGCAGTCCCGAGTGGGTGGCATGCAGCAATCCGCTTGCGTCCATTCGATCGTGGACGTGACGTGGATCAAATCCCTCGTTTCGACGAAGGGCCATAAGGTCCTCCCCAGACCATTGGAGACCCGGCCCATGAAAGACTGGCCTGCAAATGTGACGGAACTGTCGGCCCATCTGCGCACACTGCGCGGCGGCGCCCCCGAAGTGATGAAGGCTTTCGCCGGGCTCGCCCAGGCGGCGGTCGCGCCCAAGGCCCTCGACGGCAAGACGAAGGAGCTCATCGCGCTCGGCATCGCCGTCGCCATCCGATGCGACGACTGCATCGCTTTCCACGTCAAGGCCGCCCTTCAGCAAGGCGCGACACGCGAAGAGGTCCTGGAAGCGCTGGGCATGGCGATCTACATGGGTGCAGGCCCTTCCGTGATGTACGCCACGCATGCCCTGGATGCCTTCAGCCAGTTCGAGGCACAGAAGTCGGGACAGGGTGCGGGCTGACGAGCGCCGCTCCGTGATAGGCTCCTCCCCTCGACAGAGGGAGGAACGCAGCATGCCCATCGAACGCTTCATGGTTCCCGGCGAGCTGGAGCCCGTCAGCCATTACTGCCACGTCGTCCGCGCCGGAGACTTCATCTATCTGTCGGGCATGGTCGGCATGAAGGCGGACGGCAGCATCCCGCCGGACACTGTCGGCCAGTTCGAGATCGCCCTGAAGTCGATCGACACCTGCCTGCGGCACGCTGGCGGCCGGTCCGACCAGGTGGTCAAGGTCCAGGTCTTCATGACCGACATCACGGAACGGGCGAGCATCAACCCGATACGCCAACGCTATTTCGGCGAGCACAAGCCAGCGTCGACCCTGGTCGAGGTCAAGGCGCTGGTCGATCCGCGCATGAAGGTCGAGATCGAAGCCGTGGCCTATGTCGGCGCTTGACGGCGGCGCCGGACGGCACGGCTTTCGTATCGCGCGCCTTCCCTCCTCTTGATAGGGTCCGGGCGTTGCACAGCGCAGTGAGGCCCCGCATGGATACGACGACACTTGCCGCCCGACGCGAGAAGGCGCTGGGAGCCGGGGCGCCGCTGTTCTACGACAAACCCTTGCACATCGTGCGCGGCGAGGGCGTCCATCTGTTCGACGATGCCGGCCGGCGCTACGTCGACATGTACAACAACGTGCCGTGCGTCGGGCATGCCCACCCGCATGTCGTGGAGGCGATGGCGCGCCAGCAGGCGACGCTCAACGTCCACAGCCGATACCTGCACGAAGGCATCGTCGCGTTCGCGGAACGCCTGGCGGCGCTGCACGGCAAGGGCATCGAGAGCGTCGTCTTCAGCTGCTCGGGAACCGAGGCCAACGAGGTGGCGTTGCGCATGGCGCGCGGCGCGACCGGCAAGAACGGAATCGTCTGCACCAACGCCACCTATCACGGCAACAGCGAGGCGGTCGGCAAGATGACCCGCCTGGGCGCCGACCAGAACAGCGGCGGCGACGTGCGCGCCATCCCCTTCCCCGAGATGCTGCGGCCGCTCGTGCCGGGGGCCGGGGAGTCCGACCTCGCGGAGGCCTATCTGGAGCACCTGCGCGGCGCGATCCGCAGCCTCGAAGACGACGGTACGGGGTTCGCGGGCCTGATCGTCTGCCCGATCTTCGCCAACGAGGGATTGCCCGACGTGCCGCAGGGCTTCATGGCGCGCGCAGCGGAGATCGTAAGGGCCGCCGGCGGCTTCGTGATCGCCGACGAGGTGCAGGCTGGCTATTGCCGCACCGGCCGCTGGTGGGGCTACGAAGGCGCCGGTTTCACGCCCGACATCGTCGTCACCGGCAAGCCGATGGGCAACGGCCTGCCACTTGCGGCTACCGCCGCCAGCAAGGCCCTCGTCGACGGCTTTCGGGCGCGGACGCGCTACTTCAACACCTTCGCGTCGAGTCCCCTGCAGGCGGCCGTCGGCATGGCGGTGATCGACGTGATCGAGCGCGAAGGACTGCGCGAGAACGTCGCCCGGGTCGGCGCCCGGCTCAAGGCGGCTCTGGCCGAGCGCAGGAAGGACTGCGCCGCGATCGCCGACGTGCGCGGGCATGGCCTCTTTGTCGGCGTGGAGATGGTGAAGGGGGGCAGCACGCTGGAGCCCGACCCGGACCGTGCCATCCAGGTCGTCAACAAGCTCAAGGACAGGGGCTTCCTCACGAGCAACGCCGGCGCCTTCCGGAACATCGTGAAGATCCGGCCGCCACTGGTCTTCAGCCAGCGCGACGCCGACGAGTTCCTGATCGCTTTCGACGCGACGGTCGCCGAGCTCGATGGTTGACGGAGCAGCCGACGGCACCACGGCGGACCCGTTCAGGCCGGCGGCGCTGGCGGCGCTACGCGCCTTCCCCATCGAGCCGGACGCGCTCGAGCTGGTATCGCTGGCGGAGAACGTCACCTACCGGGTGGCAGACCGGCGCGACGGCACCGCCTACGCGCTGCGGCTGCACCGTCCCTGGTATCACACGCACGATGAGCTGGTCTCGGAGCGCGCCTGGGTCCGCGCTCTGGACGAAGCCGGCGTCGCCGTGCAGGCGCCGGTGCACACGCGGGACGGGCAGGAATACGCATCGGTGATGGTTCCAGGCACCGGCGAACGACGCTTTGCGGGGTTGGCGCGCTGGACGACGGGCCGCGTTCTGGCCGAGGTGCTGCGCGAGACCGCCGACACCACAGCCGCCCAACACCGCTTCGCGCAGCTCGGCGCTCTCACGGCATCGCTGCACGATCAGGCCGCGACCTGGCGACCGCCGGCGGGCTTCACGCGGCACGCGCTGGACGAGGACGGCTTCATGGGCGATGCGCCGCACTGGGGACCGTTCTGGGAGCACCGGAACCTGTCCGCCGCAGAGCGCCGGCTGGTGCTCGAGACGCGGTCGCGCCTGCATGCCGCGCTGGCGCGCCTCGAGAGGCCGGCATCCGCCTACAGCCTGATCCATGCCGACATGCATCCCGGCAATGTCCTGGTGGACGGCGACAGGATGACCATCATCGACTTCGACGACGCGGCCTGGGGATGGCATGCCTACGACATCGCGGTGGCGCTGGTGCATCTGCAGGGCGGCCCCAACCTGGCGGCGTTCGAACGCGCCTACATCGAAGGCTACCGATCGGTGCGGCCGCTTTCCGACCGATCCCTGGCGCTGGTGCCGATGTTCCGGCTGGTCCGCGGGCTGGCGCAGATCGGCTGGTATCACCAGCGCCCCGAACTCGACCGATCGGAGCGCTTCGAGGAGATGAAGGCCGTCGTCCTCGAACAGTGCCTCGCGTTCGGAGAGGGGCTCTGACGGTCACGCGGGGCGCCTCTTCCGGATCGCGCGCATCCTGCGCGCCCATGAATCATGAGCGAGCTGGAAGCTCGCGGTCCTAAAGAGCATGAGCGCGCGCTGCCGACAGGACTATTCCACCGACATGCCGGACTCGCGCACGATGGTCTCGTAGCGCTTGCGCTCGGCGACAATGAAGTCGGCGAAGACCTGCGGGCTGCTGGCGACCATGTCGCCGCCCTGCTGGGCCACGATGGTCTTCGCGCCTTCGGTGGCCGTGGCACGTACCGTCTCGTCGGCGATCTTCTTCACCAGGTCCGGCGGCATCCCCTTGGGACCGATCAGCCCGTACCAGGCCACCGACACGTAGCCGGGCACCCCCGCCTCGGCGACCGTCGGCAGGTCTGGATAATAGCTGCTGCGCTTGGCCGAGCTCACCGCCAGCGCCCGCAACTTTCCGGAGGTGACCAGATCCTTGGAATTGGGTTGCGTCACCATCATGTCGACATTGCCGGCCATCAGGTCGAGCTGGGCGGGATTGCCGCCCTTGTACGCGACATGGGTCAGATTCAGCCCGGCCATGTGGGCCAGCAGCGCGCCCGCCAGATGCTGCGAGGAGCCGTTGCCGCCGGAGCCATAGGTGATCGGCGGATTCGCCGTCTTGGCCAGCGCCATCAGCTCGGCGAAGGTCTTCGCCTCGAGCGTCGGCCGCACCATGACCAGCTGCGGAAAGGTGGCGAGCAGGCTGATCGGGGTGAAGTCGCCGTATCCGTCATAGGGCAGCTTCTTGTAGATCAGCGGATTGATGGCATGACCCATCGCGACGACCGAGAGCGTGTAGCCGTCGCCCGGCGACTTGGCGACGATCTCGCCGGCGAGAACGCCATTGGCACCGGCGCGGTTGTCGGCGACCACCGTCTGGCCCCAGGTCTGCTGGAAATGCTGCCCCACGGCGCGCGCCATAAGGTCGGTCGTGCCGCCCGGGGCGAAGGGAATCACCATGCGGATCTGCTTGTCGGGATACGTACCCTGCGCACGGACGATCGCGGGGGCGGCAGGCGCAGCCATGGCCAAGGCGCCAAGGCCCCTGAGGAAGTGCGACCGTTTCATTCCCTTATCCTTCATTCTTGCAGGCTTCATTGCAGATAGTATCCCGAGGGCGTGCCCTTGACGGTTGTGCGTTCGAGGTGGCGGGTCTCGCCCTCGGCATAATCGCCGAGCGCGATGTGCATGGTGCAGCGATTGTCCCACAACAGGATGTCGTCCTGCCGCCACTGGTGGCGGTAGACGAACTGCGGCCGCGTGGCATGCTTCACCAGATAGTCGATCAGCGGCTTGCTCTCCTCCGGCGTCATGCCGACGAGGCACGACACCTTCTCTCCAATGTAGAGCGCCTTGCGGCCGGTCTCCGGATGGATGCGCACGACCGGCTGGGCGATCGGCGGATTGAGGCGGGTCTGCTCTTTCTCGCGCTCGGCCTTCGGATCCTCGACCTTTCGTCGCCCGGTATGGATCGCATGAAGCGGCTCGATCATCTTCTTCATGCCTTCCGACAGCGTGTCGTAGGCCAGGTACATGTTGGTGAACATCGTGTCGCCGCCGACCGGCGGGATGATGATGCCGCGCAGCAGCGAGCCGAGCGAAGGCTCCAGGGTGAACGACATGTCCGAATGCCACTGCTGACCGGTGTACTTGGAAGCGGAGGGCTTGCCCTCCTCCTCGGGGATATTGGTCACCAGCAGCAGTTCCGGATAATCCGGATGACGGTCACGCGGCAGCGAATCGTGCCGGTCGAGCTCGCCGAAGCGGCGGCTGAAGGCGATGTGCTGCTCGCGCGTGATCTTCTGGTCGCGGAACAGCAGGATGCCGTGCTCGAGGAAAGCGGTATGGATCTGGTCGAACTCGGAATTGCTGAGAGGCTTCGACAGATCGACGCCCTGCACCTCGGCGCCGAGGGCATGGCTAAGGGGACGAAACGAAAGCGACATGGCGACCTGTTCAGTTGAGGGGCACCATCATGCTCCCGGCAATGGCCGCTTGGAAACCCGTCCAGATCGAGACGGGATTCCGAACAGCGAGAAAGCCTTTCCGCGCTTCCGTGTGCCTGCCTCGACAGCTTCCGTCAAAAATCCCCACCCACCGAACGCTGCAGCTCTTCGAAGAGCAGGCGGTGCCCTTCGACGGAAAAGTGCGTGTCGCCCGGGATGAAGTACTTGCTCACCGCGTCATCCGGCGGTTCCTGGAAGAAGGGTCCGAAGCCGTCGATAAAGCGCACGCCCTGCTTGGCCGCCCAATCGCGCCAGTAGCGCACCTGGATGCTGTCCCGGTCGCCTGCCTTGACGTTGGCAGGCCAGGGATACACGACGAGGGTGAGGCGGCAGTTCCACTCGCGGCAGAGCGCCGCGACCTTGTCCATGTCCTCTGCGGCCATGGCGAGGCCCCGGCGGCCCCATTGCTCCATGGCGACGGGATCGATGCTCCAGCTCCCCCGCCAGCTCTCGTCGGGCGCCGCCGCGCCGAACGGCATCTCGAGCCAGAGATTGTACATCAGCCGGAAGGTCGCGAAGTTGCCCAGCAGGAACTGGCCGGTGTCGAACCAATGGTATGACGGCGTCATCTGCACGTTGCCGTCGGCATCGACGCGATAGATGATCGCCTCGTCCGTGATGTCCGACAGGTCGAGGAAAACGTACAGCTCCGTCGGCTTGATGCCGAGCTTTTCCACCACCGCCTTCAGCTTGCGATGGAAGATGAGGGGAGCGAAGGACATCACGCCGAGGTTCCAGACCGCCTTGCCCTCCGTGGCGGCCGCGCAGGCCATCCGCCCGACGAAGCTTTCCTCATAGGTGACGCCGAGACCCTCGGTGAAGGAATCGCCGATCGCGAAGATCGCCGGCTTGCCCTTGTCGTCTTCACCCGGCGCGCAGGTTCCTGTCCGAAATCCGTAGCGGTCGGTCTGAAAGTGATAGAGGTGCCTGCCCCAGGGCCGCATGGAATTCTGGTTCGGCGCCAGGTCGTGGTGCCAGGGCGTGTGAATGTAGGCCTGGGTGTAGGCCGTCGCAGCATCCGCCCAGTTGCGCTTCCAGTCGGCGAACACCGTGGCCAACAGGATGTAATCCAGCGCCAGGGTGACGGTGATGATGATCGCCGTCTGGCCGAGCACGCGCAGGATCCGCTTCAGCCAAGAGCCCGTCTTCCGCGTCATTCGCCCATCCGTGCAAGATCATCCGGTGCATCCCCCGCCGACGAAAGCTACACACTGGCACCCGGACCTCAAGCAACGATTTCGGCATTTGCGCGGGTGCCGGCGGCCATTCCGCCTCGGCCGGACGCCGGCGACGTGCGATCGCGAAAAGCACTGGTGGGAATTGGAGACTTGCGTACCTGTGAGCCCCCTGACGGCAGTGCAACGTTTGGGCTACACATTCCCGAGCCGACAGGCACTATCGCGACCGGGGGCAAAGGGATCGGCATCCCATGAATGGAGACACCAGCAGCACGGGCGGCCGTCAACCCTCGGCCGCTCTCGATGACCTCATGACTCTCGTCGACGCATTCGTGCCGCCGCGCGCCGCCGACGACCGGGCATCCGCCGAAGCCGTGGCGGACGCCGAACGGGTGTCGCGCACCTGGTCCAGCGACGAGCCCGGCGCGCTGCGGCCGGGCTCGGACGCCCACAGGCGCGCGTTCTGTGCGATGTTCCGCGAGACCTTCAACCCCTACCGCCCGTCGGTCATCGCCTGGCCGAAGCTCAGCCCGGAGGAACTGCACCGCCTGACCGCGCTGCCCATCTGGGACATCGCGGTGAAGACCGAGGGCCAGGCCCGCCTGCGCTTCGCCGCCTATGCCAAGTCGGTGGATGACGCCGAGATGCGTTCGGTCATCATGCTGAACGCCTGGGAGGAGGACCGCCACAAGCAGGTGCTGTCCAGGCTGGTCGAGACCTACGGCATCGCAGTCGACCCCGAACCGGCCTACGATGTGCCGCGCGACGTCGAATGGGGCTATCTGCTGACCGGCTTCTCCGAATGCATCGACAGCTTCTTCGCCTTCGGCCTGTTCGACATGGCGCGCCGCTCCGGCTTCTTCCCCGCCGAACTGGTGGAGACGTTCGAGCCGGTCATACAGGAGGAATGCCGGCACATCCTGCTCTTCGCCAACTGGCTGGCCTGGTATCGCGCCCGTCTCACGGCATGGCAGCGGCTGCGCTTCGAACTGCGCGTCGTCGGCGTGTGGATCCATATCGCCTACCTGCGCGTCGGGCTGGCACGGACGATCGACAAGAAGGAAGCACCGCGAAACGACAACTTCACAGTCCACGGCGCGCGAGCCGTCAGCCCCGTGACGATCGGATTCCGCGACCTGCTGAGCGTCTGCCTTTCGGAAAACGGCCGCCGCTTCGCCGGCTACGACAGCCGTCTCGCGCGGCCAGCGGCGATCCCCTTCCTCGCAAGGATGGTTCTCGGCATCACCGGATTGTGGGGGCGGCGCAAGGCGGTGCCGCGGGGCTGACGCGCCCGCGCGGCCAGGCACCCGCGTCTCAGACCATCGAGCTCGGCCGATAGAACGGCTGGTGCTTCGAGGTATCGATGTAGTTCTCGTAGAACTTGCGGGCGTGCGGCAGCAGGGCGACGGACAGCTTGCGGCGCTCGACCTCGTCGTCGCTGAGCGCCTTGGCGAGATCGTCGTGCAGCGCCTTGAGTGCTGCCGTACGGTCGACCTTCGTGAACTTGCCGTCCTGGTAGATCACCTCCCCGTCGCACATGGTCATGTCCACGGCCTGGTTCTTGGCGCGCTGGACCACCGCATCGAGCGTCGGCGTCATCTCGTCGAGGTACGGATAGGCGATCTGGTCCCAGTCGAGCAGCACCATGTCGGCGGCCTTGCCGACCTCGAGCGTGCCGATGCTCTCGCCGTAGGGCGTCGTCCGTGCGCCGCCGACCGTCGCCATGCGCAGCACCTGCGCCATGGTCGGCACGTCGGCCTCGACCATGCCGGGCACGCGATGCGCCCGAAGCACCAGCTTCAGCTCCTGCAGCATGTCCCGGTCGTCGTTGATGCCGGCCTCATCCAGGCCGATCGCGGTGTTGATGCCCTTCTTCTCGAAGAAGTTCAGCGCCGCAACGCCCGATCGCAGGCGGAAATTGGACGAGCAGTTGTGGCAGACGCAACCCTTGGCCTCGGCCAGCCGGTCGATGTCCTTCTCCGAGAGCCATACGCCATGGCCCAGGGTCAGGCGATGGTTCACCAGCCCGAAGCGGTCGATATATTCCAGCGCCGTGCATTTGCCGCGCCGCCAGGCGTATTCCTTCTGGTAGGCGGTCTCGACCAGATGCATGTGCATCGGCGCGTCGTACTTCTCCGAAGCGTCGGCCAGGGCCGTCAGCGCCTTGTCGGAGCACCAGTGGAGGTTGGCCGGCGCGAGCTGGATCTTGACCCGGCGCTTGTTGTGATGCTGGGCGTGGAACGACTTGAACATGTCCATGGCATCGTCGAGGCCCATCTTGAACCGGTCGAACCAGCGCTGCATGGGACCCTGCAACTCCTTGGGCAGGCTGGCCACGAACTCCTCGTCCGCCTGGTAGACGAGCCGGTTCTGGTCGCGCACGGCATAGCAGTAGCTGACCCTCATGCCGACATCCTCGTAGGCGCGGATGACGTCGCCGGACCGCTTCTGGACCTCGCTCAGCGTGCCGGGCATCCAGCCGTGGATGTGCTGCACCGTCGTGATGCCGGATCCGATCATCTCGAAGGCCGAATAGAGCGTGTCGAGATACAGGTCGAGGTTGCGGATCACCATGCGCGTGATGAACCAGAGCTCGAGCGGCATGTCGGGCGAGCCCAGCTGCACCGGCGTCAGGCCGACATGATGGTGGCCGTTGACGAAACCGGGCAGCAGGATCTGCTTGCCGTCGCCGATCACCGGCACGGTGGGATGCTTGCGGTGCAGGTCGTCGTAGGTGCCGACCGCGACGATGACTCCGTCCTCCTGCAGAACGGCGCCGTCCTTGATCTCGTTCCAGGTGAAGCGATCCTTCACGCCCGTGATCGCGGCGCGGCTGCGGATGAGACTGGTGGCCATGATTCCTCCTTGCAAACTCCTCGTCGTCTTTTCCTCCCCACGCTCGGCGTGGGGAGGTGTCGCCGTCATACGGCGACGGAGGGGTCATGAGCCGCAGTGCTGGTGCCACTGACCCCTCCGCCCCCTTCGGGGGCACCTCCCCTTCGCGGACTCCGCGAAGGGGAGGATGGTCTTTATCTACGCCAGCGCCTCCTGCTCGGCGAAGGCGCGATCGACTTCGTCGCGCAGCAGGTCGGTGAGCCGGATGCGCATCGCCTCGGCTTCGCGCGAGAAGAGATCGCGCGGCCGCGGCAGGTCGATCGGCACGATGGTCTTGATGCGGCCCGGCCGCGCCGTGAAGACGACGACGCGATCGGCCAGGGACACGGCCTCGTCGATGTGGTGCGTGACGAACAGCACCGAGGCGCCGGAGTCGCGCCAGACATCGAGCAGGAAATCCTGCATGCGCGCACGGGTCTGCACGTCGAGCGCGGCGAACGGCTCGTCCATCAGCAGCACCTTGGGCCGCATGGCGAGCGCCCGCGCGACGGCGACGCGCTGGCGCATCCCGCCGGACAGCTCGTCCGGCCGCTTGTCCATGGCGGCCTTGAGTCCGACCCGCTGCAGCGCCTCGGCGGCGACAGCGCGGCGCTCCTCCTGGGAGGCGCCGCGGATGGCCAGCCCGAAGCTCACGTTCTGCCAGACCGTCAGCCAGGGAAAGAGCGACGTCTCCTGGAAGATGAGGCTGCGTTCGGGCGACGGCGTCTCGACCCGATCGCCGAACGACCAGATCGCGCCGTCGGTGGTCTCCTCCAGACCGGCGATGAGATAGAGCAAGGTGCTCTTGCCGCAGCCCGAGGGCCCCAGGAAGACGACGAACTCGCCGGGCGCGACGTCGAGGTCGATGTCGCGCAGAGCCTCGTGGGCGCGCCGGGTGCCGGCCGCCCAGGTCTTGCCGGCGCCGCGGCAGACCACGGCGTCATGGGAGGAGAATTTCGGCGCGCTGTCAGAGGCCACGCAACTTCCCCTGCGTATCCGGAAGCCAGTAGAGGATCCGTCGCTGGGCAAGCCGGAGCAGCCAGTCGAAGCCGAAGCCCAGCACGCCGATCACGGCGATGGTGAAGAACACCAGCGACGGGTTGAAGGTGTTGCGCGCCAGCATGATCACCTGGCCCATGCCGTAGCCGACGCCCGTCGATTCGGCGACCAGCACGACCATCCATGCACCGAACAGGTTCATCCGCAGCACCTGGAGCATGCCGGGCAGGATCGCCGGCACGATCACGCGGCCGTAGATCTGCCGCTTGGAGGCGCCCATGGTGCGCGCGACATTGATCAGGTTCGGACTGACGCCGTCGATCTGGGCGATGGTCGCCAGCACCATGTGGAAGAACAGCGCCACCACCACCATGAAGATGGCGGGGGCATTGCCGATGCCGAACAGGAAGATGGCCACCGGCAGCCAGGCGATCGGCGAGACCGGGGAGAGCAGCGTGACGGTCGGCAGCACCAGCTTGTCGAAGACATGCCAGTAGCGCACCGCCACGCCGATGCCGATGCCCAGCACCATGGCGATCACCAGCCCCACGAAGACGCGCATGGTTGTGGCCGCCACGGTGATCAGCACCGATTCGAGCGCCGACGGCCCCTCGCCCATGGCATTGCCCACCTGCCAGCGCGTCGCCGTGTTGAAGAACTTGCCCTGCTCGGCGAAGTTGCTGAGGAAGATGTGCGGCGGCGGCAGGAGCTGGGGGTCGGCCCAGCCCATGGCCCAGCAGATCTCCCAGAGGCTGGCGAACAGGCCGACCGACAGGCACGTCCACCAGGCCTTGGACAGCCAGTCCAGCCCGGCAAGGTAGGCGACTGCACGCGCCGCCGCCGACCGGGAGGTCCCCGCGGCGGTGCCCCGGCCGACGTCTCGCTCGACGACCGCCATGTCAGGCCGACTTGTACTTGAGCTTGCCGTAGAGGTCCGGGTTCTCCTTGATCACCGCCTCGAGCGCGGTCCAGTCGATGGCATCCCGGCCGGGCTTCTTCTTGATGTAGCCCATCTCCATGACGCTGTCGGTACGCTGCAGGATGAAGTCGGTCTGGCTGCGGGCATCGACCACTGCAGGCTGCTTGCCCTGGGCGATCTTGGCGTTCTCCATCGAGGTCTTGTAATACTTGCCGACCAGCTCCTTGAGGACCGCCTCGGTGTTGGTCTCGGCCTCGAGCTGCGCCTGCATCATGCCCTTGATGATGGCCTTCAGCCCTTCGGGATTGTCCTTCACCAGGCTGGCGCGGGCGGCCAGCACGCAGTCGGTGTAGCCCTTGCCGTAGAGATCGACGCCATTGGTCAGCATGACGGCGCCCTTGACGTCGTTCACCAGCGCCGAGGCGTAGGGCTCGATGGTGCAGATCCAGTCGAGGGCACCCGCCTTGAAGGCCTCGACGGCCTCGGGCGTGTTGCCCATGTAGCGGACCTTCACGTCCTTGAAGGAGATGCCGTGCTTCTTCAGGTAGTCGTAGGGCATCACCTCCAGCGTATCCATCTGGAAGGTGCCGAGCGTCTTGCCCTTGAGCTTCTCGGGCGAATCGAGACCGGGGCGCGCGACGATGGCGCAGCCTTCGACGCCGCCGCCGGCCACGATCTTGACCGGCGCGCCCTTGTCGTAGAGCGCCATGAAGCTGGTATAGGGCATCAGGCCGATATCGACCTGGCCCATGCCCAGGAAGGTCACCATCTCGGCCGAGGTCGGCGTGTTGATGAACACCAGCTCCGTGCCGGCCGCCTTGGCGAATTGCCGGGAATGGGCGAGAAAGATGTTGAGGTTGCAGAACCCCGAGCCGTGCGTCGACTTGATGGGCGCGGCGGCGTGGGCCGGCCCACCGAACAGGCCCGGCCCCACCGCGACGGCGATGCTTCCCGCAGCCGCCGCCCCTTTGAGGAAGCGGCGCCGCGACGGCACCGCCGCGCCGGAGAAGTCCATGTTCGAAAGCTTGGGGAAATGCATGCAGTCAATGCGGTCACACATGACGTGGCCTCCTCGTCCTGAACGCGTTGCTCATTGGGGATTTTGACGACATCGGTATCCGGCCCTGACGACTCCCTGCCGGCCGCCATACATTGCAGCCGTCACCGAAATTGTCGGCACGCCAACCGAAGAGAACCGCTGTCGCGGCCTGCGCTGACGATTGCGCAGCAAGTCCCGTGCCACGCCGCGGAGCGAGGAGGACGCGCAGGGTTGCGCCGCGCGCCGCGACGCAGCCGCCCAAAACTTGTTCAGCTGATCAATTCTTGTTCGACGCCTGGCGCTGCGCCTCGCGATGCCGAAGGCGCTCGCGATGGCCGATATAGAGGCCGGAGCAGACGATCACGCCCGCCCCCACCCAGGTCCAGAAGTCCGGCACATCGCCGAAGACGAGGTAGCCGAGCAGCGCCGCGCCAAGAAGCTGGACGTAGTTGAAGGGCGCGATCACGGCAGCCGGCGCCTGGCTGTAGGCGATGGTCAGGAAATAGTGCCCCACCCCGGCCATCACGCCCATGCCGGCGAACATCACCCAGTGCCAGCCCAGCGTGGGCGTGACCCATTCGAGCGGCAGGAAGGGCGAGGCGGCCACGGTCCCGACGATCGTCGCCATGGTGGCCGAGGCGTCGGCGCGCTCTGTGGGGCCGTAGCGCCGCGAATAGAGCTGATAGAAGGCGCTGCACAGCATGCTCGCCACGATCAGCAGCGCATGCCAGTCGAAGTGAGCCTGTCCGGGACGCACCACGATCAGGGCGCCGACGAAGCCGACCGCGACGGCCGCCCATCGGCGTCCGCCCACCGGCTCGCCCAGGAAGCGCGCGGACAGCGCCGTGACCACGAGCGGACTGGTCAGCGAGATCGAGGCCGCCGTGGCGAGCGGCAGGTAGACGATGCCATGGAAGTAGAGCAGCGAGGAGAAGAACAGCAGCAGCCCGCGCACGAGCTGGCTGCCGACGTTGTTCCAGCGGAAGAGCTTCATGCCGGCGCGTGGCAGGAACATCACCAGCATCAGCACGAAGGCGAAGGCGTAGCGCGCCCAGATGACCTCGATCACGGGGTAGTACTGGCTCAGCGTCTTCGACATGGCGTTGAGCACGGAGAAGCACATGACGGAAAAGATGATGGCCAGGATGGCCCGCAGGATCGGGCTCATTGTCGCTTTGGCGCCCCTTCACCCTGCAGCTCCCGGTCGCTCGGCCACAGCAGCAGCGAGATCACCAGCAGGATGCCCAGCCCGCCCGCGATGCCGGCGAAACGATCGACGCCCGGCATGATGCTGGTGGGCGGCCCCGCCCCTTGCAGCATCGTGATGATGAAGACGAACGCCGACTGCGTTCCGGCATAGCCGACGCCGTACTTGCCGCCCTGGATGTACATGCCGACCCAGGCTGCGGCGCCGATCAGGGCCAGCCACCACCCGAAGGACTCGACCTGCAGGGCCAGGGCCGCCAGGGCCGCGATGCCGCCGATCAGGCAGCCCAGGAAGCGATGCATGGATCGCACGGCGACGGCATGCCGGGTGCCCAGCCCGCCGTCGGCGATCACCGGCGCCGACATGACAGCCGCGACGGTGATCGCCATTTCCGCGAGCTGCGGAAGATCGATCATGATCCAGACCCAGAGGACCACGACGATCGCGATCCCGGAGCGCATGCCGTGCAGCACGACGGGCCATTGCGCACCCAACAGGTGGCGCCAGCCCGGCGGCTGGGGCGGCGGGTCCGAGTGCCAGTCCTGCATCAGCTTGGCGACGAAGATCGCCGAGCCGACGCCGATCCCGACCTCGAACAGCCGATAGTAGGCGATCGAGGCCGCCTGCTCGGGGTTGTCCAGGCTGGCCAGCAGCACCATCGCGGAGGTGATGGTTAGGAAGAGCCAGGCCAGTCCGTGCGGGCTCACCTGCATGGCGATGACGCCCGCCATGGTCACCAGCACCAGGAAGAGCGTCAGCGCCACGTGGTCGTAGGGCAGCCAGCGCGCCATGACGAAGCCGAGCAGCGATCCGGCAGCCGTCCCGGTGAGGCGCAGCAGGCCGCGGCGCATCGAGGCGGCGCCGGTCGACATCAGCGACATGAAGGCGCTGATCGCCGCCCACCACGGCGCCTCGACCTCGAGGAACAGGGCCAGCAGGATCGCCAGCATCACGGAGAAGGCCGCCACAAGGCCCTGGCGGGTGCGCGCCGGATCCTCGCCCAGCTCGCGCAGCTCCCGCCCATAGCCGGCGAGCGTGTTCCACGTCAGATTGCCCAGCTCGACGAGATCGTCGACGACTTCCCGGAAGAACGAGACCCTCATCGCGGGAAGATGACGGTCCTGGCATCCGCCCCCATGTACAGCTTGCCGTCGGCCGGCATCTCGTCGAGGACGATCGTCACCGGAATGCGGCGCTGCAGCCGGATCCAGTCCGTCGTCGGGGCGACGTAAGGCAGCAGCATGGGCGCATCCGGGCTGCGGCTGATGCCGCGCGCGATGCCGGTGACGTGGGCGCGGTGGAACTTCCAGGGCTCGCTGTCCAGCCACACCCAGGCAGTGCCGCCGACCTGCAAGGGCCGGATGTAGTACTCCTTGTAGTTCGCGATGATGCGCCAGGCGTGGGCATCGACGATGCCGATATTGGGGATGCTGACTGTCGCGGTATCGCCGATGCGGACGGTCAGGTTGTTGATCCACCCATCGACCGGCGCCACGACGTCGGTGCGGCTGAGCTTCCATTCGGCCGTCGCCTTCTCGGCCTTGGCCACGTCGAGCGCCGCCTGGTGGACATTGACGCTGGTCTGGGCCTTGGCGATGGCGATCTGGGCGATGGTCATCTCGGCGGTGGCCCGTCGAAGCTGGTTGTTCGCCCGGTCCAGTTCGGCGATCGGCGCATCGTTGGAAGCGGCCAGCACGGCATAGCGTGCCTGCTCCTCGACGGCGTAGGTATGGCTCCACGTCGCGGCATCCAGGGCGGCATGGGCGGCCCTGAGCTCCTCCTGCGCCACCTTGACCAGGGCGGTCTGCTCCTCGATCTGCGCCTGGCGCGTATTGACCTCGAGCTGGAAGGGCAGCGGGTCGATCTTGTAGAGCTTGTCGCCCTTGCTCACCGCCTGGTTGTCCACGACATGGAGCGCGATGATCGGCCCGGTGACCTCCGGCGCGACGCCCACGAGATCGGACCGGACATAGGCATCGTCGGTGTAGGCGACGTAGTAGGTCAGCACCTCCCAGAGGATGAACAGCACCAGGACCGTCCCGCCGACCGAGATCAGCCGGCGCAGGCGGCTCACCGAACGGGCCTGGGGATCCGCCGGCGCTGCCGTCGCGGCGGCGGCGGGCGGACCTGCGGCCGGCGGAGCCGATGCCACCGAGGCTGGCACAGGCGGCTGCGGTGCGCTCGGTGCCTGGTCCTCGGATGGTGCAGGCCCGGGCTCTGATGGCGGCCGCTGCGGCTCAGCGCGCGGCGACGCCGGTGGAGGCGCGGTATCACTCATCGAAGGACAGGATAGCCGATTTTCGGTTTCAGGACGGCTGCTTCGACACCGTCCCGACAAGCGACGCCACGAACCGCGAGAGATCGGTCGGGCTGTAGGGCTTTGGAAAGACGTGGATGCCCGAGCTGCCGTCGCCCTGCGAGAGGATCGCCCCCGAGCATCGGATGACGGGAACGTCCGGGCGGTGCCGGCGGGCTGCCTCGATCACCTTCTCGCCGGACATGTCCGGCAGGCCGATATCGACGATGATGGCTGCCAGCTCGTCGCTGCCCGTCACCACATCGAGGGCCGCCGCACCGGTGGGCGCCTCGATGCAGGTCAACCCCACCTCGTCGAGCGCCTCCACCAACGCGGCGCGAATCAGGAATTCGTCCTCTGCCAGCAGCACGCGCGACATGTGCCCCCTATTCTGCCGCCCGGGCCAGGGTGGGCTGAGGCTTGAACGGCAGGATAGTTGTGGCGCGGACCGCAGGCAGCGGCAAGGGGGGCGTTTCCGCGCCCAGGATGCGTGCCGCGTTCCAGGCCCAGCGCGGATCGAGCAGGAACGAACGAGCATGCGCCGTGCAGTCGGCTTCGCCCGCAGCGACGATGCGCTCGGCCTGCTGAGGCTCGGTGATCAGGCCGACTGCCCAGGTCCTGATGTCCGCTTCCTTGCGGATGCGGGCGGCGAACGGGACCTGATAGCCCGGTGCGAGGGCGATCTTCTGCGCCGGCGCGTTGCCGCCCGAGCTGGCGTCGATGAAATCGCAGCCCAGCGCCTTGAGCTGGCGCGCGGTCTCGACCGACTCCTCGATGGTGATCCCGCCTTCCACCCATTCGACGCAGGACAGCCGCATGCCCATCGGCTTGTCGTGCGGCCAGACGCGACGGCAGGCTTCGAACACTTCCAGCGGGAAGCGCCGGCGCTTCTCGGCCGAGCCGCCATATTCGTCGCTGCGCCTGTTGCTGAGCGGCGACAGGAACTGGTGCAGCAGATAGCCGTGGGCGCCGTGCATCTCGATGAGGTCGAGCCCCAGCCGCACGCTGCGCAGGGTGGCGTCGACGAAGGCCTGCTTGACCCGCTCGAGGCCGACCGCGTCGAGCTCGACCGGCGTGTGCCATGTCGTGTCGTACGGCACGGCCGACGCCGACACCGTCGTCCAGGGCAGGTCGGGCGCATCGGCCCGGGTGAGCGGCCCACCACCCTTCCAGGGCCGCTGCGCCGACGCCTTGCGTCCGGCGTGCGCGAGCTGGATGCCCAGCCTGACGCCCGGCATCCAGGCCCGTGCCCATTCGACGATCGATCGCAGGGCGGCTTCGTTCTCGTCGCTATAGAGGCCGAGGCAGCCCTGCGTGATGCGCCCGTCACGCTCGACGTGGGTGGCCTCGAAGCAGAGCAGGCCGGCGCCCGACATGGCCAGCATGCCGTAATGCACCTGGTGCCAGGGCTGCGCAGTGCCGTCGACCGCCGAATACTGGCACATCGGCGACACGACGATCCGGTTGGAGAGGGTGACGCCGCGAAACGCGACCGGTGTGAAGAGCTGGGCGGTCATGACAATCCTTTTCAGAGAAACCTAGCCGCTGATCGACGGACCGGCTTCGTGCCCCAGCCATTCCTCGATCAGCCGGCGGGCGATGGAATCTCGTCGCGGCATGAAGAAGGAGCCGTCCTGCGGCAGGTTCTCCGGCCGCAGCTCATCCCGGCTCATCCAGCGCGCGCTCTCGAGCTCCGAGAGATTGACTTCGAAGTCCATCGACTCGGCCTCGGCGTGGAAGCCGATCATCACGGAGGCCGGGAACGGCCACGGCTGCGAGGAGCGGTAGATGACGTTCTTCACGCGCACCCGCACCTCCTCGTAGACCTCGCGCGCCACCGCGTCCTCGAAACTCTCGCCCGGCTCGACGAACCCGGCCAGGGTCGAGTGCATGCCGCGCGGGAAATGCCTGCCGCGCCCCAGCAGGCACTTGTCGCCGTGATGGACCAGCATGATCACCGCAGGGTCGGTGCGCGGGAAATGCTCGGCCTTGCAGTTCTCGTTGGTGCACTGCCGGACATGGCCGCCGCGGACCGCCTTGGTGGTGGCGCCGCAGACGCCGCAATAGCGATGGCGGCGATGCCAGTAGGTCATGCCGCGGGCATAGGCCAGGATCGAGCCTTCGCGCGCGAACAGCAGTCCGCCGACCTGGCGCAGGTCGACGAATTCGCCGAGCTCCTGCAGCGGTGCATCCTGGCCGGTGACGTCGACGGCGAAATACGGCGTGCCCTCGACATAGCCCAGGAAGATATGGGTCTCGGCACTGTTGGCGATCGCCCGGCCCATCATGCCGTGCAGGAAGACCGCCTCCGGCTGGGCGCCGGCCTTCACCAGGTTCTTCTCGGTGTCGATGGGAACGAAGCGGGCTTCGCCCGAGGACACGAGCTCGATCATGCGCTCGTCACTCTCGCGCTCATGGCTGGCGCGGTCGATCTCGGCGCTGGAATAGGGATTTCTGGGATGCTGCATAGGGCGCGGAGGGTGCCATAGCGGGGGCACG
>Ga0182792_1000591_pt1 | contig 32969 bp, 40 predicted proteins | sample Passage237B_FD_130497 | JGI IMG/M metagenome (GOLD analysis project Ga0182792, IMG submission 130497) | Cellulose adapted compost microbial communities from Newby Island Compost Facility, Milpitas, CA, USA - Passage2 37B (version 2) (version 2) ...
CTATCGACGTGCAACCGAGCCGTTGGGCTAGTAATATTTCCGATTGCTACGTTTCCATCGCTGGAGAAAAACATACGCTGGAGGTAGCTAGACCCGGAATACGCATATATTCCAAACTCCTTAGTGGCTGGAAAAAACCGGAAGGCCGAAAATATCCCATGCGGCGTACCTCCCGAAAAACGCACAGCGATCTCTGCCGCAGTTGGGTCAACATCCACACTGGAATATGCTTCCAGAAACGTAGGAGTCTGACCTATACGTGTACGGCCATGGACGTCTAGTACGTAAGAGGAGTTGGGGTTCTGCGTGCCGACCCCAATTGTGGTAGCCGTCGAAAAAAGGAGGCTTTCTGCCAGGGCATTCCCGCCAGCCCCAAATTTCACGACCGCGTTCTGAGTGCCGGAGTAAGAAGCACCCTTGGCGCTCACCTGCGCTTGCAATTTCCCAATTGCCTGCAATACGGTATCGGTAGCCTGCACAGAAGTATCCTCTCCTGGAGCGTAGCCTACAAGCTTAGTTTCCAGCACCCTGGCTTCTGTGAAATACAGATTAGATCCCTCTGGCACGCCTGAAGTCTTAATTTCGGAAATGGCACTTTCTACCCCTATGGAGAAATCGGACACATCGGAGAAGGTATGTGTGTGTGACGAAGCTGCATACCCAGCCAGCTGCGCGGCCACCCATTCCTGTAAAGCCAGGGTACCCGAGGCGTTTGGGAAAGTGTAACTACGGTTGGCGGTAAGGATGTTAAGCATAAGCGTAACCTTGCGCGATATCGCTGGAGTCTTAAGCTCCCATCCGTTTCGGGTAGCATTGGTAAGAAAATACCCCGTCACATTTCCGTTCTCCTCAATCTGCATACCTGACGCGAATCCCGATGAAGCTACACCGCCCTTATTGAGTAGAATTGTCTTATTTTCTACCTCGAGATCGGTAGTGGTAGAGGAATTCACCGTGCCGTATATATTCACGGTGGCTCCTACCCTACCTATATTAACCACCGCAGTATTAGCATCGGTACCAATATTAATTATGCCAGCCCCTGCCTCAGAACCAATTACGGCATCAGATGTAAGGAGTATTCCAGGGAATGTCCAGCTGCCAGAAATCTCGGCATCCTCTCCTTTTCGAGGAAAGTCTGACGCATGATAGCCATCCAAGAGGTCTGCGTTCAGGTTGGGCACCAGGGTGGTAGATGTGATCTGGAACGGCGCGGTGCCAGTGGCCACATCAACTAATACCCTGCCGCCAACACGAATATTGTCATCGACGTGCAACCGAGCCGTTGGGCTAGTAATATTTCCGATTGCTACGTTTCCATCGCTGGAGAAAAACATACGCTGGAGGTAGCTAGACCCGGAATACGCATATATTCCGAACTCCTTAGTGGCTGGGAAAAACCGGAAGGCCGAAAATATCCCATGCGGCGTACCTCCCGAAAAACGCAAAGCGATCTCTGCCGCAGTTGGGTCAACATCCACACTGGAATATGCACTCTCTACAGGAGTCTGACCTATCCGAACTCTGCCACGAACGTCCAAAATATAGCTGGTAATAGGCGAAGCAGTGCCAATAGCTACCGTGCTGGAGTCTGCATAGACAATACTATTAACCAGCGAGTTGCCAGCCAGGCCAAATTTGGCCAGGTAATTCTGCGTAGCTCCTGTAGCACCAATCTTCGCATTAAGCTGCGCCTGTATCTTTCCCATAGCCTGCAGAATACTATCGGAGCTTACTATCGCCGCACTGCTACCGGTAGAGAGTCCGGTAAGAGAAACACTTCGGACCGCACTATCCAAATCCGAAATAGTAGACGCAGCCTGCGTACCCGTGTGATTATCCCTATCTAGATAATATACCCCATGCTTCCCATCCAAGAGGTCTGCGTTCAGGTTCGTCACCAGGGTGGTCGACGATACTTCTAATGGAGCAGAAGTATCGTCGATGGAGATGTGTATAGGGTAGGAAGAAACAACTCTGGTGGATTCTATTTTCAACACTTCATACCCCGAAACGTTCATAGTAATCCCGTCTGCGCTAAGGAAATTGATAGATCCCCACTCCGCCTCGATGAAAAACGGGTAATTGCTAATACCTTCCACTCCATACCAGAGCCTAATCCCAACCGGTTCCTCATACACCATATCATACCCGAAATCAATCCGATTCATCCAGAACGCCAGATTGTTTCCGGGGCCAATCTGAAGAAGTGGCACATCGTTGGCGAACTGAAAACGGGCAACCTGGAAATATCCGGACTTAACTACCAACCCATAGCCATCTGTAGCTCCGATTACCACATCCTGCCCAAAGGTATTGCCGCCTTGCTTAATGGCATCGGTAAGTCCGAATGCTGCTACAGTAGTTGGCTTACCGGTAATATCTGCCCAGCTGTGGGTGTGGTTCACGGTGGTCGCCAGTTCCAGATCCTCAGTGCCATCTAAAATAATTTCGCCAGTGACAGCTCCCGTAACAGTGATGGTAACAGGATTAGTCCATTTTTCTGCTGCACCTACTACCATCTCCGCAGGGGTGAGTCCCTGCCACAGATCGGCATCGAGTCCGGAGCCTTCACCATCCACGCTTTTCAGCTGGGAGAACAGGTAAGACAGGCTCGTAAGCGTCTTGACGAATGCGGGCACGGTCGGATCCTGCTCGTACAGGGGTATGTCTGCAGCCAAATCGCCAATGGTGAAATCTGCCCGGAAATACTGGGTGATGTCCCCCAACGGGATTTTCTCCTGATAGTTCTGCAAGGTAGCCCAAACACCCCCCGAAGAAACGGGATTGTCGGAACCGGAAATTGGATAGGGATCTATCACCCCTTCCCAGTCTCCACCTACTCCAGGTGGGTTGATTACGACTTCACCAGCCACCTGCACACCCGGTATGATACCGAAGGCATCGCCCAGACGGTCGAGATCTGCAATGCCAATGGAGTCGATGTGGCGGGCATAGCGGAACTGGAACACCAGCGCGGAGAAGTTCTCCCCATCGGTGCCTTTTTTCACCTCGTCGGTATTCACGACGATAGGGTATGCTGTGTTCTGGACGACGCGGTACTGCTGGTCTGAAATGAAGAAGTCGAGCCAATAGCCCAGATGCCTGTGTGGAATATATCCAGTAGCTACTTCCACGGTTTCGGTGATGGTTGCCCCCCAGGAGGTGAGCTGGGCATCACGAGCCGCGTACATGTCGGGCAGGACGGTCTCTGCCACCTCCTTCGAAACCCGAAACTCGTGTGCTGCCTTGCCGTAGGTTTTCAGTACTTCTACGCCACCCTGACTGTTGAAATGCGCCAAGTAGCGGATGTATTCGCGGTGGCTGTAGTCGATAATACAGCGGACAGTCTCGGAAACGGCAGCACCGGTATTGTCTATAAGCCGGACGGTATACTCCTTAACCCGCTTGCCGAAGTTGGCAAGAGCAAGCTGTGAGTAGCCCACCGCGAAGCGTATTTTCTCGTACTGCTGTACGTTGGTGATCGTGTTGGTGTTGGTGGTGGTAGTGGTACCGTCTTCGAATGTGACCGTTGCCTGGGCAGCAATCCACGTTTTCGTGGCACGCAGGTTGATGTAAGACAGGTATAGGGATTCATCGATTCGCACGAAGCGTGTACGATCGTGCAGGGACAGAAACTTGTCCTGATCGGGGGTAAGCCCTTTCAGGGTGTTTTCTACACTCCGCACTTCTGCACCCATGGAGGTGTGCCCTCCCAGGGCAACGTGATACTTATCGGTGGTTTCGACCTGCCCGATGGACATAGGCTCGCCACCGGCATGGCCGTAGCGGATGTAGTAATCGCGACAGGAAAAAATACAGCGTGTGGCCTCTGGCAGTCCGAAGGTAGGAACCTCCTGCTTCAGGTAGGCCTCCAGTATCTTGCCGACGTCGAGTTGTGCCATGCGGGCTTCATCGAGCGGAAGCGTTCCGCGGTATGCGGTTACGTAATCCCAGGCATTGTCAGCCCGGACTTTCACCTCTACGAAAACACTATTGTTGACGACGACTTTCCCGTCTGATCCCGGGATGTAGCGGATTACACTGCCTCCCGTGAACGTGGTGGGAGCCATGGAGTAGGCAGTTCCACCACGGCGGGCATGGAAAAATATAGATGGCTGCCCTTCATAGGTGCCGTAGGTAACCGTGAAGTCCTCAGTGATATAATAGTTTTTTTCGAACCAGGTCTTAAGGGCCTGCACATAGGTAGCAAGTCCATCGCCTGCGGGGAATTCGGCTCCAGAGGTATTGGGGCTGGTAGCAGCTCTAAGACGAAGGTCTACATTCTGCCAGCGAAGAACCAGCTGTGTGCCAGCAGGCACTGCTCCCGTGAACTTAATTACGGTGGCGGCATTGCCCGGCGCGAGGCTACCGGCACCGTCGTCCTTGAACTTCCATACGATCCGATCGCGCGAGAAGGCGAGTTTTTCGGGCGGTGTAACTATTATCATAGTGTGCGATTTTCTTACCCCTAAGTTGGGGCAAGAATGCACACATTAGTGGGACAGGGAACGCTCATTGCGGGGGTTGTCCAGTACCTCGTCGAAATCGATATCTTCGATCTCAGCACGGGCACGCTCTTCCCGTTTCTTGCGTAGCATGGTGAGTTTCTGTGGCAGGTTTTCTATTGGCGGCAGTCCCAGTGTCTCCTGCACGTTGGTGCTTATCACCACCTGAACCACCTTGGGCTCTGGGATAGTATCCTTATCGATGCCGAAGCCCATTGCTTTCACCAGATTGGCATCACAGCGGGCGGCTACGGCATATCCTTTTTCATTCCCAAGCTCGATGGCTTTCTTGCGCAGACGCTTGACTGACTCAATATACATGGCCTTTTCGAACTCATCGTTCACCTTGTCGACGTTTGTGAACAGGCGCTTCATGTTCTGGATGTCGATGCGAGCTTGCTCCGCTGATATGCCGAATTCTTCCCGGAGCGCATTGATTGTCTCCATGTCGGTGGCTGGCTCGAACTCACTCATCCATTGGCGCGCGAACTTCCAGCGGGCAATCTGGCGCAGCTGAGTGACGGTAAGTCGGGACTTATATCGCGGATTGACGTATGCCCGGTATATAGCATCGTAGTCATCCTCAAACCTCCGCTGGATGAGGGCTTTCGTGCTGCCCTTAATTTTTTTACCCTGTTTCATGCTGTTTCAATTTCAAGCTCTTTCATCCGTAAGAACCAATCCTCAATTCGCTTTTTCCTGCGTGTGCATGCATCGCAGTTGCAATTGCTGTGCAGTTTCTTGGTTTCGCGGGAGATGTAGGTACGCAGGTTGAGAACTTCGCGCGGAAGCTGTCGGCGGACAGGCTCTTCCTCCGGCTTTCCCTCCTCGGGCACCCGCCCATACTGCTCGTAATACCGGATCTTACCGAACAGACTGTCCAGCCTTTCGGTAATTCCCAATATGCGGAATGCAACCTTTTTGCGCTCTGCGGTCTGGGAGTCGTCCAGATCACGGAGGCGCTGCTTCATCTGGATGCGCTCCGCCTGCAGGGACTGGGTTTCCTCTCTCCATCGGGCAACGGCTTCCGGATCGTCCTTCTGCTGTGGTGCAGGCGCAGTCGCGGACTCCTCCGGTAGATCGGCCATAAGTAATTCACGCAGCTTCTGGCGGTTGTGGAGGCTCTGCCCGAGGGTTAGCGCCCGGTACCGAATGTTCTCTCCGTAGCGTTCGCGGAACAGGCGCAGGCCTAGCGTATAATCTTCCGTCTTCGCCCAGGCTCTTATCTGTTGTGCAAGTTGTGGACTCATATTGCGCTATCTGTGAAAAAACATTAGCCCGGATGCAGAACGCCCGGGCTATGTAAAACTGAAACAATAAAAATGGAAAATTACAGAACGGTGATGTAGGGCGTTTCTGCTGCGAGCAGCTCTGCCTCCTCCTGGCTAAGGCTGGCCAGATTGTAGGACTTTCCCCGGTGCAGAATCGGCATGTAGTCCGACTTCTGCAGGCCTACGATTGTGTAGGCGAATTCCGGTATTTCCGTCTTCTCTGGTTTCTGTTGCTTAGCCATAGCTTAGGACGCTGGAGTGAGGGTGACTGTGCCGGTGTAGATTTTCACTGCCGGCTCTACGCAACTGATGGTGAACTCCAGGATGGATCCATCTCCCTCAGCCGTTCCGTTGTTTTTGGTGACGGTGATGGTAGCGGGATGCTCTGCGGATCCTATCTGGTAATATTCCCCGGCAGGCTGGTTGTTGTCGCGGACAAGCCAGATGGTGGGGTACACGCCATTGGCAAACTTGTTGGCCAGAGCGATAGCGTTCTTGTTGTTGGATGGCATGGAGAACGATACTGTCTGATTTTTCGTACCAGAGAAGTTTCCGCCACCTTCGAAGTTGTTCACGCCAGTGTTTTTCAGTAGCTGGACCTTCCGAAAACACTTGCCCACCTTGAACGTGTGGTTGCCGGTGATGGTATATTCGTCGATGGGAGAAGACACAGGAGTCTTATACGCCCCGAAAGTGGCGAAGTCGTCCACTCCCGCGTAATATAGCTCTTGCACGGTTCCTCCCATGTTCGATCCACATTGGTCAGAAATTAATGCGTCAAATACGGTGCACATATGTATGAGGGTGTTCTAAATTTTCTTGAGTGCTGCAGATTTCTTTTCTACCAGCTTGGCGATGTCGTCGGCAGTAGCCTTATCGGCTTCGACGCGACGGCCTCCCAGCTGTACTACGGGATAGCGAAAAACGTACTGTACGCCCTGGTGTGTTACCACTCGCTGGCTTGATACGTTGGCGGGTGCGGAATTCTCCAGAGCAGACTGCTGCTCTCGGATTATCTCCAGCGCTTCGTCGAGTTGCGCACGAAGCTGTTCGTTTTCGAGCTCAAGCTCCTTGTAAGATTCCAGAACGCCATTAAGGCGCTCGGTAAGGGCTTGGACCTCCTTTTCTTCGGATGGCACCTGCTCTATATTCTCCTCTTTCTTCTTAGCCATATCTGTATGTTTTAGGCAGCTTCCCGGTTAAGGGAAGCTACCGTATACCATAATATATTACTCAGTAGAACCTCCGCCTTCACCTCCTCCGCCTTCACCTCCTCCGGTGCCGCCTCCTTCTTCAGAGGCCGCTCCGTCGTTGACGAAAACAACTTGGGGGATGATGAATCCGACACCCATCCACCAGTCGGTGAGCAGTTTCACCTGACGATCGAAACCTTGGACGTCGAAAGTTCCATCCTTATGGCCGAGACGTTTCGTGAGCAGGATCGCGTTCTGCTTCTGGGTGCAGAAAAAGCGATCGTTGGGATCACCTTCAGAATTTAGGTTCAGAGATGGCAAGCCTACCAGCGTCAGGTTGGAATCCAGGATTTTAACCGATGAGTTATGGAAGTCATCATTCGAGAATCCGTAGTTGGTACCATACTTGGCACGGAAGCCTCTCTTGTAGCGGAGTACGAAATCCTCAGGACCGTACACGTTCATCGGAACGTTGCGGTACAGGATGGGCAGGGCTGCGTGGAATTCTTCGAGGTACTCGACGAACTCCGCAGGGTCTTCGGGAACAGCTCCCAGAGCGATAGGAGTGATATTCCCTTCGTCGATGTGATCCTGGATCACGGTCAGGATACCGTCCATGGCGGTGCCTGGTGCTCCTGCTACGCTGGGGGTAGGTGCAGAATAGACTCCGCGTCCGATTTCGTTCAGCTCTATGTCCTGATTAATGCGAGGGACAACCAGCTTTTCGATCCAGTACTTCACGAACGGCCAATCCGTCCGTTTCACATCGTTACTCGAAAGAAATCCTAGCCAGCTCGCTTCTATATCGTCTGGATAGTCTGCAAGGTCAGCCTTGAGGTGGAACATGCGGATTTCTGCCGGCTTGAACTCGGAGGTGCCCTGCGGTGTGAATGCCTTCTGGAATGGCTGTACTACAACGCCATGGCTGGCCTCAGACCCTCTCCAGATGGTTTCATCCGTCTGGATATGAGTGAAGGCAGTGTGCGAGACAAAGCCCTGGATAAGCTGTTGATAGATCTTCTGAGTGCCTTGGCCTTCTCTCTTGTAATAGGCCCCGAAGGCGGTAATAATTTCACTGACATTCATTTCTAATAGTGCGTGTATGTGAGGGGAATTGTTTCCTGTTTCGTGTGGTCCGGATTAATATCCGGCTTCTGCAGCGGCGCGCTCCGATGGAAGGCTGTCGATTATCGCCCTCCAGTCCATCTGCTCACCCTTGTCAACATCGTCGGCCTCGGCGGAGACAACTGTAGGTTTTTCGCCTGGCTGTTTTCCATAGGTTTCTGCCTTCTGTTTCCAGCTGTCGCGGTCAGCAGTGACGGTAGTCAGCTGTGCCTGAGTGTCGGCCAGCGTCTGGCGGGTGGTTTCCAGCTGTGCCTGAGTGTCGGCCAGCGTCTGGCGGGTGGTTTCCAACTCCGCCTGTGCGCTGGCAAGGTCTGCTCTTGCCTGATCCAGTTCGGCCTGGGCGGTATTCGTTTCGGTAGCGGACGATTCTTCCTGATCCGCCTTGCCGATGAGTTGTTTAAGTTCAGCCAAAATGTTCATTGTATGTGTGGATTTTTGGTTTGCTTGTGCCATGTCCGCCAACAGCGGGATAGTTTCGTCGAGTGATACAATGTCGTCGATCAGCGCACGGTCTTTCGCTTCAGCAGCGAAGTATACGGCTCCGCGCAGGCTATCGTCTTTCACGTTCGGACGGGCGGCGCGAACGTCTGCCAGGAACTGGTCGTTGATTGTTGCCAGCATTTTTTCGATGCCTTCGCGCTTCACTCCATTAGACTCGAACAGTTCCCTCACTTCCCGGTTTTTCTCGGTGGAGCCTGGAGCGTAGATTTCATGCACCTGAAGCCCTATCTTACGGAAATACCCTGCGATATCTGCATAAGTAGCCATGGTGCCGATAGAGCCGATCATATCGGTGGGCTGTGTTGCCACAATACGGTCGGATCCGGCGCCCAGGTAATAGGCGGCACTGGCCATCAGTCCGTCTACCACTGCAAGGATCGGCTTGGGGTAATTGGCGATTGCCTGGTATAGTTCGCGTGTGCCGGATACGGCTCCTCCTGGGGAGTCGAGAATAAGACGCACACCACTCACGGAGTCATCCGCAGCCAGAGCCTTAAGGGTTTCCCCGATAATCTTGGAGCCACCCCAGTAACCATACTTATAGACTGGTCCGACGTAACCGACCGTAGCGAACAGCTTGCCCTTCGGCTTACTACCACCAGACACCGTTCCCTTCTGGTCGACCGAAGCACAGATATTGCCGGAAGAGTCCATCAGGCTAAGCGTCATGCCGAAGCCTTCGGGCTTTTCCTGCGACGTTTCCATGCGATGCAGCAGGTCCAGATTCTGTACAGCCCAGTCGTAATGGATGAGCCATTCGCCAAGGACGCGGGAAAACAGAAACGGTAAGAGTGTGTTGTTCATCGTGTGTCGAATTACCGACACAAAGATTTTTCGAAAAAAGAAAATCCCGTGGGACAGCTCAAGAGACTATCACCGGGCGCTTCGTGAATACTCCGGAAAAGGTAAGCCGCCATCCTCCTACTCCTTTCGTTTCGGGTAATTCGAGTGCTGTAGCCACCAGCTCGCAGTACTCACCCGGACGACCAACGATGCGGGTTTTCCCGGAGTAGTTGCGCACGCGGAGCGCGAAACGCATGTTTTCCATAGCCTCGAGCTGGGCGGCGATTTCGTTGGAGTCGGAGATAATTAGGCAGGATGACTGTATGGTTACCGGTGCGCCATGCACGGTGGATTCGGTACCTGGTGAAAACTGGAAAGAATCTTTCGCAGGGCGGATGCCGTACCAGCGGTATTTTGGGATGGGTGTGTTCCCGCTCCAGTAGTCTATCTCATGCCTTGGCAGGAATTCCAGATCCCACATGCCAGATGGAAGGTCACAGAATTGAGAAATAAGATCGTTCATGGGGAAAAACGGATTATGATTAACAGTGTGTCTGAAATGAAAATGGCCGATATCGGAAACAAGTGAACTACCAATGATAAACCCTGGCTCCTGGATGAGACGTCCGCTGCGAAGGCGGAAACGCTGGTAATGTTTTCGAAGGGCGTCGTCAGACATATCATGGTCAGTGAGTCCGCGTTTCGTCCGAAACTTATCAATGACGCGGTGAATGTCGAATGGATCAGGTGAGTAGCGCGCTTCTTCCAGCTCCTTGTAAAGCTCAAACAACAGGAAGCGGGTGATCATAAGGTTGAAGAGCCTGACTCTACTTGCCGGCATAAGCACCACGTTTCGCCTGGAAGGGATGGAAAACCTCCAGTTTTCAGTATACCCATACTTAACTGCCTGCTGACGGGTGATTTCTTTCACTCTTACGGTTTTTTTCACCATGGAGTTGATGAGCCAACACCCGAGGAAGGAATTCATGGTTGCAGGGAACGGCCTTTCCTTATCGGGAGCAATAGCGCTAAGGTATGCCCGCACTGGGCGAGACACTGGGATAGAGAAGACTACTGGCATGTGGCGTTGAGTAGTTTCCGAAAGGTAAGAAAAAGGTTCGAAAAATACAATAAGGATAACTATATATGTCTTAGTGAGTTTCTTCTTAAACTATTCCACACCCGGAATATATAACGAACGAAACGCAGACAGCCATACGTAGTACTTTCCTTAGGTGGAGGAGGTTTCTGCGCGACAGACACACAGGAGACACACACGTTCCGTCTGCGCCCAAACGCAGGATTTTTTTGTAATTTTGTAAGGATTACTTTAATGCGCTAACTATCAAGGCGTTAGCCATTACAACCGATTTGTAATGCAGGGTCCCAAACGGGACTTTTTTTTTGTAATGTTTGTAAGTAGGCTTGAGAAGCGTCCTGACTGGTAATAGTTAGATTACTATTATTACAATTTTTTTGTAATGAATTACAAATCTTATAAAATATTTGTAATAATATAATCCACAGAATCCCAATGACTTACACGTGTACTCGTTACTACATTACAAAAATTACAAAAAATATGCGACTTTTCTCTGTTTGGGGTGTGTGAGGGACATAAATGCGCATGTGCGCGTATGCGCATATAGGATAAAAAAAAGAAAGCCCGGTCTGTAATGACAGCCGGGCGGTAGTGTGAATAATGTTTTGTTAGAAGTTCCAAGTTAAGCATTCAATTTTTTTCTTGGGAACTTTTCGCTTCCCATCCACAGCTAACGTTTTGAGATGTTGTTCATGGTGCCAGTTGTGCTTCCTAATGTAATCCAATAAGATCTGTTCGGGATAACTTGACATAAGGAACTTTCCTTGCATTGTTGCACAGAAGTCGAGTAGATCAGTGAAGTCTGATTCGGAGTAGCCTTCGTAATGTCCTTGATCACTCGAGACATAAGGCGGATCTATATAGAAAAAAGTATTCGGAGTATCATATGTTTTCATCACCTTAATCGCATCGAAACATTCTATCGTTACCTTTTTGAGCCGATCCTTGTATGCCTCCGTAAAAGCGTTCTTTTTGTTATATAGGCGCCTGGCAACAGAGCCCTTCCGGTCATACGCGAATGTTGCGCCTATCATCGAGGAAAAAGATTGATACGCTTGCGTCCACACTGCCCACGCGCACGCGATCGGCTTCGTGATTGCTTCAGCTTGGGACTGATATTCCTTTTTTGAGTGAGCGTGGAGTGCTCTGCTGTGGAAGGTCTCGTCTACCAGATTGGCTATTTCTTCGTAGTCGTATTTTAGGACCTTGTAGAACTCAATCAACCGGTGATTGATATCGTTTACAACTTCCATTTCAGAAGGCTCTTTCCCCCAGAAAACGGCGCCGCCTCCAAAGAACGGTTCTACATAGAGAGTGTGTGATGGGATCTTTGGGAGTATAAGAGACAGCATCCTCTGTTTCCCCCCATAATAAGTTAATGGTGCGGTTTTTAACATAGAGTACTTCGTTTTAGTGGGTTAAGTATGACAAGTGAAATTAAGTAGCAATGATGATTTTTTCCATTATTGTTAATCGGTTTCCGGTGGGGAAAAGAAAGCCCGGTCTGTAATGACAGCCGGGCGGTAGTGTGTGGTGTCTATAGTTTCAAAATAGTAACATCTGTTTAACTTTCGTGCCATTCCCGAGTTTTTTGTGTTTCCAGTTTAAAAAACCAGTCCGTATGTTAGCCGTCAGCTTGAAAAACTGAAACACTAACATGATTTTCAGACTTTAAATATTTACCGTGTGTCCAATTGTGGAACAAATCCTTTTGCTCGGTTTTGTCTAAAGGCTTTGATGAAGTCATAAATCCTGTTCCTAAAGTAGAACCGTTTTGATTGCTTGTTATTGTAAACCTGTACCCAAATAAAGCCGAACCGCTAACAGGCAGTTTTGCGTCATGCTGCGGTTCTGTGGTATTATTTACATTCGTTTCCATATCAAGTTTTTTTACTAAAGTGAAGCGTTCGTTCATTTAATGCAGCACGAACGCAAAGCTGCTATGGCGTTTCTGACCCTCATGCGTATTCCAGGTCTTCCAGTTCTACTTCTTCTATCAGGTCTTCCAGTTTCAGCTCACGTATGGGCTGCGTTTCGATGCGGCATCCCGGTTCCTCGTAGTGAACGTAGAACGTTCCGGCCATGTAGAACTCCTTCTTGGTAAGGTGTCGGCTGAAATCGCTAAGCCTGAGGCCTGACAGGTTCCGGTACTCTATCACCGGGATGTTCCCGGGTTCTACTTCGACCACTACCCCATAGGTGTTCAGGCAGCGGTGGCCTTCCTTTCCGAGCAGGATCCGGATCTTGTCGTCGACCAGGTACCGAGGAACGGAATTCTGCGGCTTGGGCTTTCTGATACTCAGCACCTTTTGGGCGCTGGGCTGTGGTTCTTTTTTCGGCTTGGACACCAGACCTAACAGCTTGATCCTTTTCGAGACATAGCTCTTGCTCCGTCCTATCTCTTTGGCGATCTCCGTCTGCGACTTTTGGCCTATGTTTTCGCGCAGGTAGTCGTCAATGGGCTTCGGTTTTGGTTGCTTTTTCGGGGTTGTTAATGGTTCCATTCGTTAAGTATTTGGTCAACTTTCTTATCAACTTCTATTTCTACAGCCTTGGCGGCTTTCAGAGCGTCCTGCCGGGCTTTCGGGTCACTCTTGGGGGTGCGGAAGTACTTCGTCTGCAGGGCGCGCATTACCTGCACCTTGCGTGCTAGGGAAATCAGAGGGGAAACGGCTGCATTTTCCCCTCGGTGATGTACTGGTGGATTAAGCTCCATGGTTGCCATGTGATTTTTAGTTTTGGTTTTTCGATGGATGAGATTATTAGTAGCTTGATGTCATATCCTCCTGAGCCAGCGTACTGGAAGTCCAGCACTATGAGGATCCGGCCTTTCACGTCGTTCCAGGCGGAGTGTAGAGCGAGTACGTTGTGCGGTTCGGGAAGGAAGGCGTCACGGGTTGCCATCTTCTTACCTATTGTGGTGTTAGGCACAAGGCTATTCCAAGCCAAGTGCCGTTCTCATTTTTCGTTGAGCTTCCAGTTCACCTTGCCACAGGAAGTCCTCTGAATAAAAGTTGGTAATCCATTGCATTAACTTACCAAGGGTCCATTTTGGGCTAATTGATTTTCCTTGTTCCCGATGATTATCCCAAAATATCATAATTTCATCATCGCCTTTAATGAACTCAAATCTTCCCGTGGCTTCCATAATTGAACGAGAAAGCTCAGTGCCTAACACTGTATCAACCGCAATAGCGGGTTTTGTGCTGTTTTGAATTGTTGTTTCCATTTTGTTACTGTATTTAAGTTTGACATTATTTGCTTTCAATCCGCTACTGCGGTTATACTCGTCCGTTTAAGTCAACGCTGCGATAACATGCCCGGCGATGAAGCCGAGATTGGTGCCGGTGGCTGCGCCAAGGCAGTACGTAATTCGGACCGGCCAGGTGCCCAACGCGGCCCGCACGTTGAACGTCCAGACCAGCGAAATGAGAAAACTGCTTACGGTGGCGGCGTTCTGATGGCCACCCGCTACAAGCACTGTGGTGATGGTGACCAGGAACACCTGCAGGAACCCGGTCAGGAATGGTATTGCGTAGGTTTTCATATTTAGAATGCCATTTCGGTTTCTTGTTCGTCGTCCAATTGTCCTGGGCGGGTGTCTATGTAGATCATCTCCAGGGTTTCGCCATCCTTGTACCTGACGATGCGCTTGCCGTCTGTGAGGAGCTCTTTCGGATTCAGCCTGTAGTTATAATACTGTGCCCAATACCGCATCTTCTTCATCCAGCCCTGCGGGGTAATGCCCGATATAGATTTCTTGCAGTCTTCGTAGGCTTCGCGGCGGAGAATTTCGACGTTGAGGCGGTCGCCTTCGGGTGAGAAGTATACATCTGCCCATGCAAGGAAGGCATCGCCCATCTGTGCGCGGAGGTTCCGCTTCTCGATGTTGTGCCCTGGTGCCAGCACTGGCTCCTTCTGCGAGAGGTGAAACTGCAGAGCCTGCGCGAAGAGATTGTAGAACAGGTTCCATTGGGTAGCGTCGAAGTCCACCATCAGGTCCAGGCCTAAGTCGCTCTTCGGGGAGCAGTCTGACATGTATTCACCATTGTTCTTGTGGTAGTAGTCGGAGAATACGCTGTAGATCTTCCGCCGAAGGTCTGAAGGATCGTTGTACTTGTCTCCGAAGTTGGAGTTGAACCACCACTTGGGAGACTCGAAGTAGGTCAGGGTGATGGCCTTCATGTTTTTCCGGTTGGCGACCAGGTCGGAGGTGAGCGCTTCATAGTGGCGATCGAAGCGGTAATACTGCCCAGCGTCGTCGATAAGAATCAGGTCGGTGTCCTTGCTTACGTCTTCCAGGATGAAGTCGTTTTTCGCGGAGTTTTCGTTTCGCCCATCGATCTTCAGCTGGCGTTGGAAAACGGACAGGGCCTTCGTTACGATAGATTTCCCGGTTCCTCCGTGTGCCTGGCCTTCTTCCACCACCTTGTAGTCCATCACCCACACTGCCCATGGCTGAGAAACCACTTTCTCGCGGTAGAGTGCATAGCCGATGACGTACAGGCGATTGGCCAGATGTCCACATTGCTCCATGCGTTCGGCTTGGGTAAGAAGCGGTCCTTCCAGCGAAACATGATACAGCCTGCGGTACTCCTCCTGGGACTGTTCGTCCTTAGCCCAGCGGGCAATTGCATCCACGGTCTCCTGATCCAGATTATTCTCCTGAATGTACCGGGCCTGTGCTTCTGGTGTGGTGTAACGGTCGAAAAAAAGTAACCGCTCTTCCAGCTCAGCTCGCCAGTGAACGCGGCATGTCTGCATGAGATACTGCAGGAACAGGCTCTCCTTATTGATCACGCGGGCGACCACTTCACCGGAGATGGTTTTCTCGAACCGGAAGAAGGGATCGAGTACGGAAGGCCGGGCTGGTCGCAAGTTGGGTTTTTCGCGGTCAAACATAGGGTCCAGGCTGAGAACCTTATCTGCCCACACAAACTTCCCGCTGGCGTGTGCCGGCAGCTGCTCGATGCCATCGGCAGTGACCTTCCAAACATCGGAGTTGAAGAAGAAGTACTGGAAGCCTGGGCCGTGGTGCTTGAAATCCAGTGTGCGGACGTACAATCCTTCTAGAGCGCTATCGGATACCAGTGGCGACTTGTTGAAAGCATCCAGCAAGTCCTCGTCTGGATGACGCTCCAGCAGGAATGCCTTGAGGAATTCGCGAATCTTACCAGGGCTGTCGATCTCGGTGACGATGTTCCCAGCCACGAAGGCGAACACGCGGCCATCTTTCCCTCGCTCGGACGGCACCCGGCAGAAACCACACCGATACAGGAAGTTGAAGAGGCGCTCCTGCCGGATGCTGTAAGAATATACCAGTCGACCGTACCGGCGGACTGGCTCCTTCTTGGCGTTCAGCTTCACGTCTCGGTCCCAAAACTTGTACGGCATGGCTGTTTCCACCAGCCGGCGCAGGTCTTTCGCAGTGTGGGCATGGGTGGACCCTGATGATCCTGAAACCCGGATGAAGCCATTGGCAAGGTGGTCGATGGACTTGTCTGAAGGCTTGGGAGCGCGAAGATAGTCACGGAGGTCCTTGTAGATTGGCTGCCCGTTGGCCCCCCTTGCGGAGGTGATGGGTAGCCATGCGGTGTGGATGTCGAGATATTGCAGTGCCAGCTTGTGCGCAGCTTCGATGCCGGTGGCATCCATATCTGGCACGTTCACTACAATTTCTGCTATGTCGAAAAGTTTCTTGATCTCCGCGGGTGTCCACGGCTCGGTTTCGGAATTACGCCAGACAACTTCGAAGCCACAGGCGGCGGCGTTAAGGGCATCGGATCCACCAGAGCAGATAAGGATCTCTGGGAACTTGATCTTGTCTGCTTCGGCATGGGCTTCGTGCTCCTCCTTATCCTGCTCCCTAAGGGCAGTCAACTTTTCCTTCCGGATTTCGGCGATCTTCTTCACGGCCTGCTCCATGCCGTGGATGTAGGTGCGGGGCTTGTCACCGGCGTACCGAAAACGGTCGCCCTTCTGGGCTTTCGGTTCGTAATAGCGATAGAATGGCTGCCCTGTGTCTGGACTGACTTCCTCGTACACGAACATGGGGTAATGCTCGTGGCTGCGGAATTCGTGGGTTGCGCCATCCTTGGTGTACCGCTTCCACTCCAGTGCCTTGAGGTGGTAGCGGGCGAACAGCTGCTTAGCTTTCTCCAGACGCATGGAGGGGTCCTTGGAAAGAGCTTTCCAGGCGGAATCCGTAAGCACTACCCGGGCTTCTGCTTCCGTAAGCTCCTTCACCTGGTGAGTGGTAGCTCCTTCGATTTCGTCGGGTCTGGATGGCCACTTGTCGTAGTTTGCCCGGTTTTTGGGGGCGCTCTGGCTGTCCAGGTCGTAGAATGCGGCGACGGTTTTCATGGCCTCGCCAAACTCCATGCCCTCGTAGTACATAAGCAGGTCCACTGCATGCCGTCCTTTCTGGTCGCCGCCGAAGTCGGTGACGATCCAGTACCCGTCCTTGTGCAGCTTCATAGCTGCGGAAGGCGTTTTTTCATCCTCCCGCATCTTGAAGCGAGCCCTGGAATTCGTCTCCGCTCCGATGGTCTGTGCCCACCTGGAATGGATGAAGCTAAGGCCTCCGTCAATTGCTAATATTTCCTTGATGGAAGTCATGCTCAGAATGGTAGGTCTTTTTCGTCACTATTTTCACTTGGTGCCTCAGTGGGCTGTTGGTTCTGATCGTCCTTTTTCGCACTCTCCAGACTTATGGCGAAGGCGTTCACCGTGAGGTCGGCTCGTGGCTGGCCATCCTTTTCGGAGCGGTAGACTGAACACCGGAGGCGTCCCGAGACGAACACCTTAGTGCCCTTTTTCAAGTAGGGTAGAAGGTTTTTCTGACTAGTGATGACGTTGTACCAGGTGGTGCGGTCTTTCACCTCACCGCTGGCATCTTTCCATCGCTCTGTATCGGCGACGGAGAAGGAGACGAAATCGGCTCCGTTGGTGGTGACGTGGCGGGCATCCTGCCCGAGATTCCCGACGATGCTTATCGTATTCATATGGCTATTGAATAAGAACGGTTTGAGTTATACGTGACACTGTTTTTGAGGGAGGTTAGCAGGCGGGAAAGAGCCGCAGCCTGCTCAATGGAGGGCTTGGGAATGGCTCCATGGTGGATGAGGTTTTGGAAGCCAGTGACGAACTGGATCAGACCTAACACCTGTAATTGCTGAGTATGCAGCTCATACGTTTCCTCTATGAGGGCATAGAGCAGTTCGGAGGAGTGGAGATCGACGAAACCTTGAGCGAACTCGATTGTCCGCTGAAAGAACTGCCCTGTGACATGAACTGGAATGTGCCTGGCCACGTCTATAAGGAGCACCAGATGCTCGATCTGGTCCTGAGACAGAAGGAGTTTCACGCGTCTTCCTTCGACGCGGGGCAGGGTATAGCCGGATGTGTTGTTGCTGTACATGGTGGTGATAGTTATAGTTGAAATTGTTTTCTGCGGTTGCTATTGGATATTGCTATATCAATCCGCTCGCTTAATTCGATCCCGAGATCCTCGAGTAGTGAAACCTTGGCTTTCAGGTATACAGTAGCGATTTCGTGGCCAGTAGCACTCACTTTTGCAAGCGCATCCTTGGCCTGTTTCAGTTCTTCGAATATTGTTTTGGCGTAGTCAGTCAGCTCGTCCGGGGACGACGGTAGCGTGCCGTCCAGTGCGGACAGTAATATTTGATCAATCATGTTACTTGGAATTAGTTCTTTTCGGGCTTCTTAAACTTAACTGCGAATACGAGGTAGATCAGGGCTACGAGACTCAACAGCATACCGATCATCTCGACCAGGTATGCGAACCTTTCAATGCTGCTCATTTTCGATTCTTCTTTTGGGTTTCGTAGTAGCTTTCTTCATCGTCTTCATACCCTTGGGCTGCGCCCCAGGCGATGGCAAAGAGCAGGACCAAAACGGCAGCCAAGGCTGCCAGCAGGGTTAAGGTGATAAGGCTCATGATACAGGAGTGGTTGAAGGTTCAAGAATAGACTCCATTGCAATTACTAACGGTTCCAGCTTTGCTACTGAAATGTATCGCTCATGGCGGAGCGCATCGGTGGCAGAGGCCATAATAAGCTGTCCCTGCCGAGTGTCATAAAATGGGTATTGAGCAGCCATTCTACTCCTCCATCTGGGTCCAATAGCCTCTCGGGCTATACGAAACCTTCGTAAAAGATCAGCCTTTTTAGTGGTACAGTTACTATACGGTTGTGATATTAAGCTCATAATTTCCGTATTTTGTTCATCGGTATTAAATACGGAACAAAGATTATTATTTCATGTGGAATATGCAAGTATTACGTGAAATAATTTTTCACAATTCACCTTAAATGTGGAAAAGATGACAATTGGAGATCGAATTAGGCAGTTAAGAGGAAGGCTTACTCAGGAAGAATTTGGGACAAAACTGGGTATTTCTGGACAGCATATTAGCCGCTATGAAAAAAACCAGTCGATCCCTTCCATTGAAGTAGCCATGAAAATTTCGGAATTGTATGGCGTCACCCTTGACTGGATATACAAGGGGAAAGAAGTCTATGAAACTGTGAACAACTCTTCTATTGTAGAAGAGGAAAACGGAGTATACCTAACGAAAGACAGGTATATCGAATTGCTCGAGTCTGCCTTAGACAATACCAAAAAACAAAACGAACGCTTAAAAAATATTGAAAGTCATGATAGCGCACATTAACTGAATAACACTATACGATTCTCTAACGGACCAATACTATTCCCTGTATTATGAAAAAAATCCTAAATATATTTCTCTTTTCTGTGATTGCTTCAGGCTGTAGCAGTAAGGTCGGAGTGAAGAAGGTTGAACTATCGAAGGGTTCCACGATAGAATATATTGAGACAGTGTCGAATTCTTTCGAGAAGGTGTGGTCGAGTCTGACGGACTGGATTGCATCCAATGCGATGCCTGTGGATAGGCTGGATAAGGAGAACGGGCTATACGTGTCTGGTGAAATGCCGATCGGGTATATGTTCGAAGGGCAGCCTGCTCAGACCCGCCTGGAACCGGTAGTAACTCTCCCAAAATTGGTGTACGAAGAAGTGCTGGGAAAGTCGGTCCTGAAGTCGCGGACGGTGTTCCCGGATGAGATCACCGGGCAGGTGTACGTAAGGGTTAAGCCGGAGACTGCTGGCTCTTCCAAAGTGATAGTGAAGGTGGGGAACGTGAAGACGAAAGGAGCTCACTATAAGGTGAAGTATGTAGATAAGGATACGAAGGATACGACTGAAACCCGTGTGCCGGTGACTACACTGAAGGACTGGTCTGGATGGGTTTCCACAGGCCGACTGGAGAAGAAGGTTATTGAGGCGATACGATGAAAACTTTCCCAATTTCTTCCCAAATTCTATTAAACCCTCTGAATCAGAGTGTGTTGAATTACTTGTCGGCCAACCAAACGGACATAAAACCGCCTACAGGTGAAACTGAGGCGGTTTTTTTTGTTCCCAACTACTTCCCAGGACTTATAGTCCAGCAGATTCCCGGACATATTTTCCCAATATTTTCCCAGAAGTTTCGATGAAAACGAGCGTTGGACTTCGATGTAAGTCAGACTATGTGAAGAAAAATGGGCTGTGCGCCCTCTACCTACGGGTGGTAATTAACGGCAAGAGTACTAAGATCCCACTGGGGATTGACTGGTACCCGGACCTGGTGAACGAGAAAGATAATGAACTCACCCCCGCCAAAAGGGGTGATGTTGTGTGCGCAGACTTCAACCTGGTCATCAGAAAAGAGATCTCCAAGGTGAATCAGATTTTCGTCGAACATCGACTATCTGGCGAAGAACTGACAATCTCGAAATTCCACGTCGTGTACCATGACATGGAAAAAAGGCAGAGTTTCATCTCGTACATGGATAAGCGGTCCAAGGACAGGTACCGTCGCAGGAAGATATCGCTGGGCACGTACAAGAGCCACCGAAATGCACTAATATGGCTTAAGCGATTCAAGCCCAATGTGCTTTTCTCAGACCTCACCGTGTCTTTCGTGGAGCGATTCGAAGCGTACCTTGCAAACCAGACGAACAAGCGTAACAACTCGGGAACCACACTCAACCCCAATACCGTGGCCAACATTATGAAATACGTGAAAGCGTATATCAATCTGGCCATCCAGAAAGACAAGATCCCGATCGATAATCCTTTCGGCGCTTCGGACGTTAAGACTACCCAGAACGTGAAGGAGGTAACCTACAATACTCAGGACGAAGTGAGGCAGATAATGGAACTGTATGCCGACCCTCTGCCCCTGGGCTGGAAGATCACTATCTGCCGATACCTTATTGCATGTTTTCTTGGGATGAGAATTTCGGATATTATGAAGATCACGGAGCACCAGGTGAACGAGTGGAAGACGGACCGGAGACTAGCGTTCCATCCGAAGAAACAGCAGAAGACAAAACGACTGAAAACTATCTACCTACCGCTGGACGACATGGTGATTTTCTTCCTGGAGGACTACATTAAGCACAGGAAAGAAGCCAGACTCAAGAGAGTAGCTGTGAGTGAACCTTATGGAAGGAAGGTATTGCGGCAGATGTCAGAAAGATTGGGCTTCACGAAAAAAATCAACTTTCACACTGGCCGCCATACGTTCGCCACCAACTACCTACTAGCAGGGGGTAAGATCACGAACCTACAGCACATACTGGGGCATAGCTCTATTACCACCACTATGATATATGCACATATCGTAGACGTCGATAAGGAGGAAGAACTTGGGAAGCTCGGGAAGTTTTACCTGGGCAACACATCTGCAGAAATGTACATCGAGCAAGCGACCGCAGCTCCGGTGGTGACAGACGACACAGCGTTCCTGTGAGTTTTCGGGCAAACTTTTTGTAATTTTTGTAATGGAAAGATAAGGGCAGCTGGAAACCGGCTGCCCTATCTGTTGCACAACTATGCCGAAGCCCGGTGTCGGATATTATCCACGCGGTTCTTATACCGCTCGAAGGTGTCGTAGTTTATGCCGTTGGGCTTGGCCAGAATCTTTTCGAGTAGCTTATTCTGCTGGATGATCGCTCCCAGTAGGGCCGGATCGGTGGAAACGGTTACCGGTGAATTGCCTGGGAACGTGCCGGTGATGGCGGTGGATCCGCCATTGGCGAAGTAGCGGTTTTGGCGGAGGGCTTCCAGCATGCCCACGAAATCGGCGACAACCGGATTTCGAAGCATGGCGTTACTCACCACGTACTCAGCTCCGGCTTCACCCGCCACATAGCTTCTGCGCCCCAACTGGTAGAAAGTGGGCTGTGTCACCCATCCCTCTGGATTGCCAGTCTTATCCATATATATAGAGCGCAGGTCGGTAGGACCACCATCGGCGCGGAAGGCTGGTTTCTCGGGGGCTTTCGCCTCCTTCATCATCTTATGCGCACGCGCCATGCCGGTGGTGACAACTGCGACAGCTCCGGCGATGGATGCCACCATATCCCACACGGTTTTTGACGAACTGGTGCCGACCTTAATGGCGGAAGCAATAGCTATGGCGGAATCGATCGCCACCTGGAAGGCCGCCATCTCCGCCTCGAACTTGGCGTTCTCTTCCCGGTTGGCGGCGGTAAGCTCCAGGACGCCCGTAATGGCATCGCCCACCGATCGGTAAGCAGCAATTTCCTGCCGGGCTAGGCTCTCTTTCTCTTTCGTATCTTCCTTCTTCTCCTTCGATTCTTGCTTAATGGCGGCATTGAGTCGCTTAGCTGTGGCAGAGATGGACTTCTCGGTGATTGCCTGCAGTTCCTGTGCCCACTGGATGTACAGGTTAGCGGTATCCATCCCAAACTCCTGGTACCGAATCAAGAGCTCCATATATTTTCGGTTGACCAGATCCGCTTCCCGGTCCTGAGCCTTAAGCGTCGCGTCCATCTGCTGTCTTTCGAAGTCGGATTTTTCCTTCGACATCTTATTCATTCGCTCCAGCTGCCCGCGGATGGACTTATCGAATTCTCGGATGAACTCCTTCTGGTATTTCTGGTTGATCTGAGCGAGCTCCTGCACCTCCATGGCATTAATCCGCTGAATCTCCTCCGAGTGCCCTTTCGCTGCTTCGCGCAGTTTCTCGTACTTCAATCGGGCAGACTCAATTTCGCGCTGGTCAGCCGACAACCTAGATAGATACAGCTCCTGTTCCGCCCTATCAATGTCTTTCAGCAATTGCTCATACGCCTGTTTTTTCTTGTCGCCGCTGCCATTTCCACCACCTCCAACCTTACCGCCTCCGCCACCTTTCCCACTACCGTTACCTCCGGCGTTATCGCCACCGGTACCGGCCATTCCGGTTGATGGTGGAGCCCCTGGATCAGGCAGTTTCCCATCCAGCGCAAGCAAGTCCTTTTCGATCTTACTGAGGCGGGTGGCCAGTTCCTGCTCCTTCTTGGTTAGGGTTTTCATTTCAGCATCAGTGATTCGCATCTCGACCAGGCTAGTACCGACGATCTGATACCGGACGCCTAGTTTTTTTTCATACGCGATCTTCGACGCCTGACGACTTATGTCTTCAGCTTCCTGCTGTAGTGCTTCTCTTCGCTCCTGCCTGCGATATTCTAGAAGACTCTTTTGCGCCTCAATGAACTCGTTGACTTTCTCTATATTAAGCCCGATCGCTTCGCCATACGCTCCCCATTCGGTGACAGCCTGGGGAACCATGGCCGCTATTTCGTTCATTACGGTTTTCAGGTCACCTTCAGCCGCTGTTCCTTTTTCAACTCCTTCCTTCAGCTCCCTGTATCTCGATATAAGGGGGAGGAGATCCCTTTCCGCCTGAGCGACTGCATCTTCCTGCTCTTTCATTTTCGCAAGTGCGATGTCTGCTTCACTGACAACACCCATTAATACACCGAAAGTCTGAATATTCCCTTCCAGCACAAGCGCCAGACGCTCACCCCAGCTCACGAAATTCTTCCATACCTTTTCTATAATTGCATTGGCGTTGGTGTTTCGGACCGCGAACTCGTTCGTTACGCTGGTACCCTCCTGCATCGCCTTGGTTGCGATTTCCAGCTGTCGGCGGTACTCATCGGTGTTTTTCGCCAGGGAGCCGAAAATGCCGACTACCCTACCACCATCCAGACCGAGGTCTCCCAGGGTAGCAGACAGCGCCTCGATCCCTTCGGTGGTCTGGCCGACGTTCTCGAGGACCATCAGTAAGCCTTCCATAGCGGACCTCTGTAGGGTTTCGCGGAATTCGTCGACAGACTTGCCGGCCAGCTTGGCGTAGGTAGGCACGTCGGATCCCATTTTGGTGAGCACCTTCGATAGTGCAGTAGAGCCTACCTCCGACGATTGCCCCAGGGAATCCAGCGTTCCGGCCATGGCAATTACCTCCTGTGCGGAAATATTGGCAATGCCAGATATACCGGACATCCGCTTAATGAAATCGACGACATAGCCTTCATTGGCGGTACTAGCCATACCAATCTCGTTGATCGCGGATCCGATCCTGAGCAGGGCACCCTCCACCCCATACACCTCCTTAAGCTTGAAAATGTCGGCGATCTTGGCCATGTCTTTCGTCGCATCCTCCCCAAGTACGTCTCCGAGCGCAACCTGAATCTGGTCGGCTGCACGGACGAATTCGAGGATTTCCTCCTTCGATTGCATGCCGAGACGTCCGGCTTCGGAGGCCAGCCTGCGTAGCTCTTCTGTCGGCGTGCGGGTGTCGATTTTCTGCAGGTCGACATTCAATTCGCGCACTGCTCTATTACTCAGCCCGGTGGTTTTCTCAATGTCGGCCAGCTCGTCGGACAGCTTCCTTACCATCGGGATTAGCTCCGAAAATCCCTGTTTCAGGGCAGCTAATCCCGCTACCAGGGCAGTGCCACCGAGAAATCCCTTGGCAAAACCTTTCCAGCTATTGCCCAATTTTTGGATCGAGCCAGCCCCGCCTCGGATTTCTGCGGTCATTTCGGCTTGGGCTTGTCGTAGCTTATTGGCCTGCTCTGTAAGTTTCTTATAGCCTGCAGGATCATCTGCCTTCTTCATGTTGGACAGTTCCCGCTCCACGGCAATTACGGCAGCGCGTACATCCTTTAGGGTGGTTTCCGCCTGCTTGCCGTTAATGACCAGCTGTATGGTGGTTTGTTCCTTCTTATTCTTCGTTGCCATGGTGTGTATAGAATTAGCCCCGAACGAATCCGGGGCTGAACTGTGCTAGTGAATTAATGCTCATGCCCAGGGTGTTCACACCTACCCTGGCAAAACACGCCGTGCGAACACAGGCGATCGAACGCTTCATCCCCCATTACCTGGCGCATGGCCTGTTCGGGCGTACGTCCTTCGAGCCAGTGCCTGCGCCATCCCTCGCGTTTTTCATTTCCTCCAAGTCCCTTGGAGATGGATAGTGCATGTAATTCGTCGAACCACTCGTCTTCGGTGAGATTGTTGTTGGTCTGCATAGTCGTATTAAGTTAGGTTAACCGTGAATGTTTTTTCCAGTGCCTGCTCTACCAGGGTGACCATACTTACTCCATAGCGCTGGGCCATAATTTCCTGTAGGCGCAATTCCTCGTGCCGTTTTTTCTTGGGGTACCAGCGTTTTGGCCGGCGCGTGATACCTGTACGTTTGGCTCCGAATCTTTTCCGGACAAGTGCGTAGTTGAGGGACATACCTCTGCCTACACCCATATCCACGAACCTGCCATACATAAGGAAGTCGATGCGTACAGAAGTGTTTCCCACAACTCCCATGGAAAGCGTGGTTTTGAAGCTATTGTACAGTTCGCGTGTTCTGGTTTGCTTCTTCCCTTTCCGGACGCTTTGCCTGGTGCGATAGATCTTCTTATCCATAGAATCCCGGAATCGCTGGACAGCGATCTTTAGAAAGGACTCATAGGTCGCTTTCAGGTTTATCCGGTCATTTATATTCATATCCCTATATTTCATGGCTCAACGTCTTCCTCTTCTTCGGGTGGGTGCGGTAACCAGTCATCTGCTGAGTAACATCCGGCTCCTGGCTGCTGCAGAGAGATTTCAATGCGCCATCCATACAAGTCATTGTGTAGAGGGCCTACCCAGTTGCCTTCCACGGTGTCGTGCATGGAAATTGGCCGCCCGTTGTGCGTGAGCTGTCCGGAATCGATACGGGTGCGGAGCAGGGAGAAAATGGCGTCTGCGGCAGGCTTGCACACTTCGTAGATCACCTTACGGGTGTTTTCGGAGCCGCTGGCCTTCTTCCCACTGGGAGCGAGCACCGCGAAAGCGAATGGCATTTCACGGCGGTAGGTGGATCCCAGATTGGTAATCGTTTCGTCCGGGTATTCGACCAATAGCACCGGGTAAGTCACGCTGCTCTTCACGGCATTCAAGAATGCTTCGGCTATCTCGGGGCTTTCGACGAAGAAAGTGTTGATTTTCCCTTCCTCCCTACCGAGTAGCTTCAGGGTGGATGAAACTTCCTGCACGAACTGCTGTATGACTGTATACATGGCTATTTCTTCTTAGAGGCGGCAAGTTTTCGCTGAAACTCCTTGTTGTCCTTAATCTTCTCATCCAGAAATTTCAGGACGAGGTGCAATTTTTCCTTCTGGATCTCTGGCAGCCTTGTAACGTCATCTCCAGCGAGTGAAATGGCTGTATCGAGCCAGGTCATGGACGAAGACTTCTTGGGCTTGGGTTTCGGCTGTTCGTCTTCCGTATCATCCTCCTCCGGTTCCTGGAACACGTTGGGGAACAACCTTGGGAAAATCTTCTTCGCTCCGTGGTACTGGATGGCGATGGCTGTTTTCTCGTAGGGCTGCAGTTCCGCAGCATCGGCGGCGTAAGTTGCGATCAGGCTGTCGTCGAACGGTATCCGGCGATCTTCGAATTTCTTCCGATCGCGAGAACCCCTGCGATACAGGATGCCACAGAACGCGTTGAAATCTTCCTGCTTCCGGCTCCGGTCGAAGGCCTCCAGCTTCTGCTCCGCGGCCATGAATTCGCCGAACGTAAGGTTCTTCAATGCGTCCCCAGGGCCGTAGAGCGTGCGGATGGAAAAGGCATTGACGTACTTGGTTTTCAGAGCTTTCACATGCAGTTTCCGGATGATTTCCTTGTATGGAAGGTTTTCTTCGCTATACAGGAAGTCGGTCACCTGCAATAGGTTGACACGTTGCTCGGGGCTGAGTCTTTTCACCTGATGCACCGGAATTCTGTACAGAATAGGCAGAAGCATCCACTTGGCAGATGGATGTTTTTCCAGGTGCTGCATTGTGGCCACCACACCGAGGAACTGCTCTTGGGAGAGCTCCTCGAACTTGCTGGGGCCGATGTAATGTTTTTCTCCGATCTGAATGTTGTGCATAGTTGTGTGGGGTTGTTATAGGAAAAGGACCTTGGATTTTGGTCCTGATTTCTCTCTTACAGTAATGGCCGACAGGTCTGGTTTGGTATAGCCTGCCGGAGGGGTGGCGTTGAGTAGCTTCGTCAGGTGGAAGAGTGCTTCTTCGCCCGATTTCTCGAACTCCCTTACGGCGGCTTCAATGCGTACGTTTTCGTGCTCGGACACCTGCGCCTTGTTCTCCATCATGACGCGGAATCCATCAGACGTGAGCTTCACGCCGCGGGTGAGCAGAGCACGGCGGGCGCCCAGATAGACCACCGCCTGCCTGGCAAGAGAAAGGGCTTCTGCATCGAAGGATCCTGGCGCGGGTGTGCCGGAAATAAGCGTGCTGTAATAGTCCTGCAGCAGAGGAGCAACTTGGTGCCGCTCTGCATAGCGGAGACCTTCCCGCATGGCGTGGAAGGTAAGACGTGGATGGAGAAGGTAGAAAATATCCTGGACGATTTCGGCGGATGGAACGAGGCAGGAACGTTCCGCTGCACGCTTAGGGGAGTTGGCGTAAGAGGGGAAACTATCCGCTTCTTCTTCCAGGTATGCCAACAGGTCTTCCAGTGCGTCCACGCCATCGGAAAGGTAAGTTTCTTCCAGGCGAGCCTGCTCCGATTCGGACAGATTCCAGCGGTTTTCGTTTTTCGGCTTATACAGGCCTGAGCTGTCGACCGTGACACCGCCCTTCTTAGAGTAGTACCACATGGCCAGCTGCGCCACCGCCCGGTTGATGTAGTCGATAGCGTCTTTCTGTTTCTGGCTGGGTGCGCCCTCGATGGCGGCTTTCAGATCGTCGATGAATGGACGTCCTACCAATGGAACTACGTGCCGAACCAATGCCCGCGTGAGATCTGGCGTGATGAGCGCCAGGAGATCGTCTTCAGCCGAGACGGGCACGTAGCCCTGCAGGGTTTCTATGTCGGTGATGAATGGATACATTATGCTACGGTTTCTTTGGTGGATGCACCTGTGTCGAGGGTAGTGAGTAGTGTCTGCGGCATGCGGAATTTCAGCCACGGATACTTTTTCTTCCATCCGTTGTACTCCGCTATGAAATCCAATGGCTCGAAAAGAATATCCCGGTATGGTTCCAACTGGGAAAGGTAGATTAGCAGGGACTCGCGCTTGTCGGAACCGCCTGATCGGCTGCCCATTTCCTTGGATGCGAAACCTACCAGGGTTGGATCAAGCCCAAGTGCGTATAGCAGGTGGGCGGTGGCTTCCATGTTATCGGCCAGGTATTGGCCATCTTTCAATTTGTCTGGGATGGCTTCGATTTTCCAGCCTTGCATTGTTTTTCCGTCCACCTCGCTAACTGGGAACTCAGTCACCATAGCAACACCGGATTTTTCCACCCCTACGAGTCCGCGGTTGATGCGGTCGATAAGTTGGCGACGTATTGCATCGCGCTGATCGGCATCCATGCGGTTCCAATCCCTGTACTCGTTCTCCCAGTAGTTCTGGGGAATCTGGATATGGTACTTGATGGACATCTGGTTCTCGAACAGGTACTTTTTCAGCCTCGGTACTGAGGTGAGCACGTCGAGCCATCCGGAGCGGCGGACACCGTTCCAGTGTGCCAGCTGGTAGAAGGATTTTCCGGGTGTTGGATAGGAGGCTGGAAAGATGAACTTGAACGTGTTGGTGTTCGCCTCTCTGGTCCAGTTCACCAGGTCGTAGTGATAGGGGTCTAGTGCGCGGATCCTGACCGTTTCCTTGGCGCCTGGGGTAGCTTCGGGCCAATTGGCGTTCACGTATACCCATTCGCAGATGCCCTGCGAATTCTGGCTTCCCCAACGGCAATAGGATGCGTCATTGGGGTGAATGGCTACGATTTTTTTCCGGTCCTTGGAAAGGATCAGTTCTGGGAAGATGTTCAGGAACCAGAAGATATCATTGGCAGACTCCCGCTGGTACCTACGGAAAAACCTGCTATCGAGAAACTCCAGGATCTCCGGATCCCGGCAGAGGGTCACTTTTTCCCGGCCTTCGTCGTCGTAATCGACCAGGAACGGGAGAACCTTCTTCGAAATGAGGTTTGCCTGCCACTTCAGAGCGGTGGGAATTATGGTGCTGCGCTCACCATCTCGGAGAACCTTCTGCGGAAAGTCGTTGGCTTCTCCCCAGAAGATGATTTCAGACGAGCCGTTGCCAATGTCGCTCTTGTCGATCAGCTGCGTTGGCTTCGCTCCTGGCGTGAAGCCTGGTGTGTGGACCACGGACTGGGCGTCTGGGGATACGATATAGTCTTCGATTACAATTAGAGACATCAGATTACAGGGTGATGGTTGATTGATTCGATGAGGTCCATGTGGACTTTTCGGATTTCGCCAGAGGTGAGATTCTTCACGTTAATCGGGTACCGGCGAGCAATTGCACTACCTCCCACGTACTTGTCACCTTTTCCTCTTTCGCCTTTCGTGGGTATGGCTTTCGTCAGCACGGCGCGGTCGAATACGATCCTCACGCCTCCAGTATCACGGGTGCGGTCAGCCGTGCAGAACACCAGCCTGCACGACCTTGGGTTTCTGGGCGCGACGGTATTGTTTAGGATGTCAATTACTTGGGTGATCCGTATAGGGGGACGTTGTGCCATGGCTTATGTGATGCTGTATGGCACTAATTTCGGGGGTAATTTGGCGCGTAGGTGGGACAGGGAACGCCAAACAAAACACCCGGAAAGCAGGGCTAACCGGGTGTATGGATTTCTATCTACTAATATATAATATCTTTTGAATACCTTACTTACTTACGTTTTTCTTCCACTCCACCCTTACCTCACATCCGCAGGCATCCGCCCACCGCTGTATAGTCTCGAATCCAGGCGAATGCTTCCCAGATTCGTACTCGGAAACCCGGGCTTGGCTATATCCGAGCATCTTGGCCAGATCGGCCTGCTTCAGGCCGGCTGATAGGCGCATTTCGCGCAGTACGGTCTTAAGTGACTCTTTACGCTGGTTAATTTCCTCCATAGTACATTTGGCTTACATTGATCATGCTATTAGTTGTGTATCGCTCTGTAATTCCGGCTATTGTTTGGTCAACTTGTACCGGTGAGTCGTAATGCACATCCTGGGCTTCGCAGGCATCCCGTATCTTTTCGGCAAGATCGTGGCGTATGGATATCATCCTCATGCCGTGGATGATATTGGTATTAGCGTCGATTAGGAATAGATTGATCACATTGGCATCCGAATTAAGCCAATCTTCAGCCTTATCTTCCTGAATCTTTAGAAAGTTGATTGCTACATCCAAATTGAACTTATCCGCCGGGAAATCAATAATGAAAAAGGGAATGTTCTTGGCGATGAAAAGGCCATATTTGAGTTTTCCCTGCTTCCACATTCGGGCATCATCTTGAGGTTGAGAACTGTAGAAGAGAACGTCAAAAAAGGCATTATTCATCTCAGCCAAAACGCGTTCATTTCCATCTGCGCGGTCATGGTAAGGGTATGGCTCCCCGACTTTAATGATCATATGTTTTTTTATTTAACAACCACAATAAAACCCATTGCCATCCCATCTAAGCCTATTCTTAGGTTGGTAGGTTCCGCACTCCCAGCAACGGGCAAAACCAATGTCTTTGGGCCATGCTTTGCGGTCATGGGTGTTTAAGAACTCAATAATATTGCCCCGATCCTCTTCGATAGAAAACGAAGCCTTCTTTATCCAGTTTTTTTGAGCCGTATCATAGGCGTATCCCATTATGGATAGCTCTACCATCATGGTGTCTTCAGATGGAGCCCCTGGGATATGATCAGCGTACTCTGTTCTCCATACGCGGATCTCATTTTTTTTTCTCGAAATTGATGCCCCAATTGAATGCAGAAGCAAGCCGCCGGACTGACCTTTTGATTGTGTACCATCTTGTGCTGCATTTTGTGAGTTTTCCACCTCCTTGGAAGCATGCTGCCCACCGTGCGACTGATCGCCGGTTTGTTGGCTGCCTTCCACCTCAGAGGTGTCTTTTTTTGATTCTTTTCCTTTTGCCCCGATCGATTTTGATACCTCAGAAATGAGGGCGTCGGGGCCAAATTTACTGATCCAGCGGTCTACGAGCTTTGCAGGATTCACATTGAAGAGGTCATCAACTATGATCCTTACAAACTTGTAGTTTTTGCCTTGGTTCAGGTAGAGGGAATAGGAAACACTATCCCAATCGCGACTTTTTCGCATATTGTCGCGGGAAATAGCAGCCCGGCACTCACGAAGTGTAGCGGGTTTATTGTTCCTATCCTCTACTCTGATTTTCATTTTTTTATCTTTTTCAGTTCTCCAACAATAGCCGGGATCATTGGGCAGTTGATAGCCTCGATTGCGCCTGCCTCAGTTCTTGCTGCCCAGCCCTGCAGAGCCGAAATTACGGCCTGCTTGGTTGGTTCGCCTTCCAGTAATTCCAATACTATATTCCATCCCTCTTGCATAGAGAGGGCGGAATTCCCTTCCTGTTCGGCCACCCAGCGGGCAGCCTTCCAGGCCACGCGGGCCAGCGACTCGGAGCAGCCGGCCCTTTCCGCTATGATCTTCACCTGCTCCTCTACCGGGAGTGGCTGCATCCACACCCGACGGCCCCGACGGAGCAGGGCTTCTGAGAACTCGCGGACGCCGTTGGTAGTGATGAACACTACCAAGTTGTCCATGTTGGCACGGACGTGCACCCCCGGAGCCAGGGGTACGCGGCCACTTTGAAGAAAGTCAAGCAACAAGGCCTCCGCCTTGTCGGAAGTTTTGTCGAGCTCGTCAAGGACAAGCACGACAAGCCCACTATGCGACTTCTCAGCCGCCACGGCCAGAACGCCGGGTTGGCGGACGTTGTCCACGTCCCCGGCTACTGCCGCCCGGACGTCCACGCCAGCGAACAGCTCGTCGGCGTCTGTCCAGGCGTGACACTGGTAGAACACCAGTGCCGCGCCGTGGACCCGGGCATACTCCTCAGCCCGCCGGGTTTTACCGACGCCCGGAGGGCCGTGGAGTATAAATATTTTCGAATTTGATTTCACTTCCTTGCCCGATATAACACCTCGGATCCGGGCACTGAAATTTTTATAAAATGATAAATTCCACATCATCAACGTACTGACTGGAAATGTGGTCTTTCGCTAATTGATAGGAGGGGAATTTTTTCCATTCAAGTTTCATATTTTGGCCACATTTCTTCATTTCAGCTTTACTTTTCGTCTTGACGACGTACCCTTTCAAGGGGGTAATGGCTGCGAAGTAGAATTTCATGATTCTTTCCCGGGAACGCCCCGGGTGGCGGCAGATTGATGGTTCCCTGTTTCGCCGTTTCCGGCTCATCAGTCCGGGCAACACACCCGGAGACAGGGCGGGGCCGAAGCCTCTGAGCTGTTACTCCTCAACTATGTCGAAGAGGAGCCCCTTTTCATGGAGGTCCTTTATGCCCCTCCAGGCTGCGGCGTCATCGCCGCAGTGCTCGAAATCGCTCTGTTCCAAGACTCCCCGGGAGTGAGCTGCCTTGTCTACCTCGGAGAAGTATATTTTACCTCCCAGGTTTTTAAGTTCAATAATTGTATTTTCAATATCTTCAGCTAAAAAAGTCCAGCCTCTTTCAACGAGGTAATACGCTTCAACTAGGGCGGAGGTGAAATTAGTTTTCATGTTCTTTTTCTGTTTAGAGGTTTCAAATATTTAACTTTCTTGACAAATATACTCATTGCTGAGTATATTTGTCAAGTTTTTTTTGCTATTTTTTTTTTAAGTTCTCTTATAATAGTTTACTGCAGCAACGTACCCGCAGATATCAGCCCATCGATCTAAAACTCGGATCGAGACCGGTCTGGTTCCGCTTTCAATTTCAGAAACGACTTTCTCCGAGTATTTCGATCCAAGTCTTTCAGCCAGCTCAGCTTGGCTAAGTCCAGCATCGATTCTCAAATCTCTAAGGTCTTTGTGAATGTACTTGTGCAACATGACTGTGTTTTTTTTTGAGGTTATTAATCATTTAACTTCCTATACAAATATACTCAGCTTTGAGTATATTTGTCAAGTTGCTTGCCAACTTTTTTTTTGGGGGGAGGTGAGATGGCCAGACGCCCGACCCTCACCCGGATTTGTCATGTTGTACTTTTCCGGGGTAGTATTGCACTATTCATATACCGCGGGGCAGGGGGCGAGTGCAATTGCTTCGACCGACAG
>Ga0182792_1000594_pt1 | contig 32908 bp, 21 predicted proteins | sample Passage237B_FD_130497 | JGI IMG/M metagenome (GOLD analysis project Ga0182792, IMG submission 130497) | Cellulose adapted compost microbial communities from Newby Island Compost Facility, Milpitas, CA, USA - Passage2 37B (version 2) (version 2) ...
AGGCCGTTCTTCACGGTGTAGATGGTGATTTCTTCGAGCGACTCGCGGCGGCCGGTGTCTTTGCGGGTGATTTCGAAAATGGTCTTGGTGGCGAAGCGGTCATTGCCATGAAAGAACGGGCCGATGACGGATTCGCTGTGAATCTTCACACCCTCGGCCCAGCGTCTGGATTTTTCGATGACAGGCTGCTTCCCCACGGTGGCCTGGCCTGTGGGTTCAACGGAGGCGATGTTCGGGTCGTAGAGGTTTTCCATGACCTCGAAGTTTCGGCCTTGATTGCAGAGTTCAACCACCTGATGGGCAATGCGACGAAGGCTCATGATCCGCTCCGGAAAAGGAATGACGCGCGATGACACACGATGACAGGCCACAACCATCACAGACCTGCAAAGCCGATTCGCTCTGCGTCTCTGATCTTACCTGCTGCGCATGAAAATCCGCCGCATGAAATGCAATTCATGCAGACTCAGGTTTTAGCTGAGATTCAAGGGTCAGACGCCAGCAGCAGCGATGATCAGACTGCCTTTTCCTGCTCAAGCTGCCTGCGGATGTCATGCAGGCCATGGAGCATATCGCTGGCGGTGCGATAGGTGGGGTTGTGAGCGTCGGCCGGGCGAAGCACCTGTTCGACGAGCTGAGAGATGAGTTTGGCTTCGCGGCTCTGCGGTTCGTAGCGCACCAGTTCACGCATGTAGGGGTTGGAGTGCGGATGATCAATCTGCACGGCCAGATAGAAGATGTCGGCGGCGGGCTCGGCTTGCCTCTGCGACTGCGTGAGCACCTGCGAGGTCACTGAGCCATCGTTGGACATTTTCTCGAGCATGCGCTGAATCTGGCTGGTGCGCATGATCTCGGTGAAGAGTTGATTCAGCAGTGCGCTTTCGTTGATCTTCTCATCCACGCGCACGGCCGACCCGTAGTCGACAAATCCCACGCCATGGCGGGAGATGACGAAGTTATCCAGTCGCAGGTCCAGGTGGATGATGTGGGCCCGCTCATGCAGATGCTTAAGCAGCTGCGCGCTCTGGATGGCAAACTCCAGCTGGCTCATCGGCTGATGCGCTTTGCGCAGCCAGTTGAGCGTGACTTTCTGAACCATCCCGCGCTCGTCCTTCTCCACGCTCACCACGCGGGGAACCTTGGGTCTGTCTGTTTCAGGCAGGTCGCGCTGGAGAATCTTGAGGAACGCCACTTCGCGCGTCAGGAACACCGGGAAGATCGTCTCGCACATCTTGCGGGCGCGATCGGTAATAACTTTCTGAGGCTGATCGGGAAACTTCTGCGTGAGTCGCTCCACGATGCTTTCAAACGTGGGCACGCGCTTGACCACCACGTAGCGCTGGCCATCGGCATCGCCGGGCTCAAGGCGCACATCATAGGTGAAGCGGTCGCTGTACTCGCCGGGCAGAACCATCAACACCTTGCGTGCGGCGAAGTAGTAGATGCGTCGCCCGAAGCCGGGCACGCCCCACTTGAAGAGCTTGAAGCCATGCCAGATGGACATCAGCGGCATGTCGATAACAAAGCCGTACTTCGTAAGGCGGCTGGCCAGTTCCTGAGCCTGCTTCGGCCTGGTGGTGACGAAGACAAACTGGCCGCCCCAGCGGAGCTTGTCGAAGATGTCGCGTGGTTCACACGGATCGTTCTCGCCACAGAACAGATAGTCGACGGTGGACGAGGTGAGCGCCTGGCTCGAGCCTTCGCCATAGGCGAGGAATTCGGCGTCGTGCGAAAAGATGGCCTGACGGATCAGGGCGATATTAGGGTCGAACGACGGGCGCGCACTGCCAGCCGATGACGATCGGCGTTTCGCCGGCTGATCGGCAGAAGGGACGGCATGATTCATGGATGCGCTCAAAACCTCAGACTCCCAATCGGACCTGGATCGTTCAAGTCACCCCCGATCCGCCGCCTCCAAGGGGCATCATCTTATCAGCATGAGCCGATCCGCATAGCCGACCGGCTCAGATGGGTCTATTAACGCTATCGGTTAGAATCCGCTGCAGTTCTACCCGTCTGAGGGATATTCAGGGTAGGAATTTTCATGAGGAACTACGGGTATGAGGAGGGTATCTGAATTATAGACCCGCCCGGCCGATTTCCCTCGGTCAAAGTGAAAAGAAACCACCTTTGCGAGATTTACGGAGGCTTAGCGGGGGGAAAGACTTATGCGTGATCGAAACTCCGGCCGCCCCGCAATACCCAGCCCGGTTACCCGATACAGGGCCCCGGAGAACTGCCCCAGCTTATCCTTCTGATTTCCGCCGGCGGTGGTCAGGTAAATATCCGTATAGTCTGCCCCGCCGAAGGTGATGCTGCTGACCTGCTTCACGGGCAGTTCGATGCGCATCACTTCCTGGCCCTGCGGGGAATAGCGGATCACACACGAGCCATCCCACCGGGCCGACCAGAAATGATCCTGCGCATCGATGGTCATGCCATCCGGATAGCCGTCTTTCTTATCCGTCAGAATAAACGGCCGCCTGCTGGTGGTTTCGCCGGTGGCGGCGTTGTAGTCGAACTGCCAGATGGTGAAATCCGGCGTGTTGGTGTAGTAGAAGGTTTTCTGGTCCTTCGAAAACGCCATGCCGTTGGGGCAGCCCTGATTTTCGAGAATGGTGTGCACGCTGCCATCGGTGTTGATGCGATAGAGCCTGCCCTTACCACCGGGCACGATGGTTCCCGCAAAGACGCGGCCGTGGGGGTCGGCGATTTCATCATTGAATCGCCCGGTCTGCGCTTCAGGGAGTGATTCCACGATGGTGTCGAGCACCTTGCCCTGCTGGAACGTGACGATGTTGCCATGATCGCGCAGCAGCAGCAGCTTGCCATCGGCCTGCAGTGTGAAGCCACCGACGCGCGGGCCCTGATAGCACTGCTCATGCTTATTGGTTCGCGGGTCGTACCAGAAGATGCGGCCGGTTTCGATGTCGGTCCAGTAGAGCCTCTGTTCATCGGGATGCCACAGCGGACCTTCCCCACAGACGCAGGCGTAATCGGCGATGAGTTCAATCTTCATGTTCAAGGCTCTCACAGGATGATAGAGGACTGCGGGCATTATACGGGGTGAGAGAGGAAGGCTGGTGGTGGAGGAAGATGGTGATGGGAGATGGTGAAGACCGCGATGACGGGAGGCATATCACACTCTGAAAGTAAAAATGGCGATGCCTTTCCTGATGCGGGTTTCGCCTTCACGTCCTGGGAATCAGCAGCGGCTCGAATCTTCCCATGCGGCCGATCACGCCATGCCAGACGCCTTTGATCATGGCGCCGATCTTCACGGCTTTGCCCGGCTCGTGGACGAGGATGAGCATCATGTCGATGGGGATCATCAGCAGCTCACGCAGCACCCACCCCGGATCACTCTTCCAGTGCGACTTGAACATCGCCACGCGATTGCGGCTCATGTAATACCGGCGGACGGGCCCATAGTTGGCAATCGCAGGTTTCACCACCAGCCAGTTGGCGCGGCGGGTGGTTCCGCCAAGCTGATGCTTCATCAGCACGCGACGACTCTGCAGAATCCGCCAGCCTGCTTTGCGGACGCGGAAGCAGAAATCGTGATCGACCGAATCGATGAAGAAGTCCTCGCGATAGCCCCCCACCGCCTGCCACGCCGCGACGTTGACCAGCGATCCGGAAGTGATGGCCGTGCGCGTTTCGAAAGCGCTGTCGCTGCCCTGCTCGTCGGTGGTCTTCACGTAAGGCCGACCGGTGCTGTCTTCGTAATTCGCCGCCACGACTCCAGCGGTTTCTGACTGGCGATCCTGCTCAATGGTCTGCAGCAGCTCGCGGACCAGATCGGGCTCGACGATGGAATCCTGATCCATCGTCAGCACCCACTGCATGCCCATCTGCCTGGCGGCTTCGATGCCAATGTTCAGCGCCTGAGCGATGCCGAAGTTTTCGTAGTTGCAGATCAGCTTGCGGTGATCGTCGCCGAAGCAGAAACGCGTGAGGGTGTCCACCACTTCGGGCAGGGAGTGGTTATCGACAATGATGAGCCTGTCGACCTGCGCAGCCAGGCGCTGCAGCCTGTCCACGTAAGGGCCACTGGGGTGATAGGTCACCACGACTGCCGCCACGAGGGTCATCAACTGTCCTCCGGAATCAGCGACGAGGCCGCCACGTCGCCGTGCAGCCCGGCGCTTCGCCCACGGACACACTCACCAGATGCACATGCGCAGGCAGCGTCTTTGCCACCTCCGTGCCAAACCACCACGCCACGCGCTCGGCCGAGGGGTTAATCTGCCCCTTCTCGGTCCCGAACGGGGGCACTTCATTGAGGTGACGATTGTGCACTTGGGCGATCAGCGCATCGATCGTTTTTTCCAGATCGTGGAAGTCCATCACCGTTTCGATGGCGTCGAGTTCTTCCGAAGCCACCGTGACGCGCAGCGGCCAGTTGTGGCCATGAATCGGCTCAACAAGCGTCTCACTCAGACGAATGGCGTGAGCAGCTGCGAATGTCTTTTCCACGGTGATCTCGAACATGATCGATCCTTATTTCAAGCCTGATTTCCTCTTCAGTCATTCCCGCGCAGACGCGAACGACCGACAGAGGCTGACGCACTGCTGTAGCAACGCATCGCTGCCATATCACATCCCCCGCGCATGTGGTTATGGTAACACGCGCCGGTCAGTCAGGAATCATCTTCAGATGGATTAAAGGAACAGGTCCTGGGCCATGCTCTTCCAGCCATAGCCGAACTTCTGGTACTGGCCCTGAGCGCCCTGGCTCACCGCGCCTGACAGGCGGGTGTACCAGTGCTGGCGCATGGCCTGCCTGCGGCGGAGGTGTTCGAGCTTGGCGGAAACCAGATCAAGCGCATCAGGTCGCAACGACTCCGCAGGCAGCGAGGCGAGTTTATCCCGCAGCAGCTCGGTGCGGACGATCTGCCTGTCGATGTATTCCTGCCCCATGTGCTGGCGGGCGTAGCGCCACTGGGCAATCACGTTGCGATTCGCAGCGCCGATGCTCTGGCTGGCATGCTGGCGATACTGAACCATCTGCTGGTTCACCGCAGTGACCTTGCCCGTGCAGGCCGCCAGCAGACTCAGCCATTCATCATGGATGAACTGCGCAGGCAGCGGCGTGGCCAGCGTCAGCAGACTCCGGCGGAACATCATGGCCATGCCCGTGACCACGTTGTAGCGCAGCAGCGTTTCGAGCGATTTCCCATCGTTAAACGCCGCCACCCGGTTGGCGTTGAAGCCCAGCTGATTCCACTGCGACACATTGGTCGCATGGCCCTGGTTGGTCATGATGGCCATGTCGCAGAACGAAAGCAGACACTGGGAATCATGCTCGAGCACCCGCGCCAGCGTGGCGAGCTTTTCAGGCAGCCAGATGTCGTCCTGATCGCACGGGGCGATGAACTGGCCCTGACACAGGCCAAAGGCCCGTTCAAAATTGCGAGTGACGCCCAGCCGCTGGGGGTTGATGTTGAAGCTCACCGGGAACGAGGCCTGCTGAGCAAAATCGCCCACCACGCGGGAGGTGTCGTCGGTGGATTGATCGTCGCAGATGACCAGTTCATCAGGCAGCCTGGTCTGACGGGCGATGCTCTGAAGCTGGTCCTTGAGATAGCGCCCGCCGTTGTAGGTGCACAGGGCGACGGAAATCCGGATTTTCTGATTGTTGCGGTTCGAGTAAAGCATCATGACAGGTCATCCAGGACAGGTCATGGTAGGCCCGGAACCTCGCATTGGCCAGCGACAGCGGTCAGTGGCGATGGCTGCCACATTCCGGGCAGGCATTGGTCGGGGCGGATTTGGCGCCCTTGCGGCTGCAGTGATCACATCGACCATAGAGCACAATTTCATGGCGTTCGAGCGTGTAACCCTTTGGCAGCAGATCATGTACAGCTTTCGCACAGCCGGGCACGTCAAACACCCTGCCACAGACCGTGCAATGAAAATGATGGTGGTGATCCAGCCCCGACAGCTCATAGCGGGTCGGCTCGCCGGGCAGGTCCACCGGGGTCAGCCAGCCTTCGCTGACCAGGCTGTTGAGCGTGCGGTAGACCGTGGCGATGCCCAGCTTTGGCGAATCCCTGCGGGCGGCATGGAGGACTTCCGCAGGGGCAAGCGGCCGCTTCTCGCGGGCGAATGCCTGCCGGATGGCGCTACGCTGGCTGGTGTTTCGTTCCATGATGCCCTCGGGCGTGAGTCGGTCGCAGGCCCGCCTGCTCCATCAGGCATGTTAGGACAATTGAAGTCCCACTGCCAGCGACAAGACCTCGGCGGCTTTTCGGTATAAAATGCCCCATTGCGACAGGACTGGAGTATTGCTTATGCCTACCTACGTTTATCAGGTGATTCTCGAAGGCGACGAAGCCGACGAGGGACAGATTTTCGAGGTGGATCAGAAAATGAGCGATCCACCACTGACGCATCACCCCGAAACCGGGCAGCCTGTTCGTCGCCTCATCACGGCTCCCAACATCAGCACCCGCTGGTCGCCGGACCGCACGAAGAACATGATGAGCGATTCGAACCTGGCCGCCAAGGGGTTCACCAAGTACGTCAAGACCGGCGATGGCACCTACGAAAAGACCGCCGGCGACGGTCCACGCACTGTCAGCGCCGATGGCATCAAGATGTAAATCCACCCTCGGCTGGATTCCAACGCATCCCCCGCAGAAATGAAGTGTGACCTTGCCCGGCCTGTCATCCAACCCTGATCGCTCACGCATCGCCATCACAGGCTGGGGCCTGGTCACACCGCTGGGAAACAGCGCGTGGGAGACCTTCGCCCGCCTGCTGGCGGGTCGGCTCATCAGCGACCGACTGGCCAAGCTCGAACCCGACCTCAAACCGGTGGATGTCGCCAAAGCCGTCGGCGGTGTGAACATCGCCCGCCATGGCCCCGACCCGTCCATCGAACTGGCCGAGCGCGCCGCCCGTGAAGCCCTGTTCATGGCCGATCAGCAGCGGCCCGCTTCATCCATCGAGCCCGGCCAGACCCTCTGGCTGATGGGTTCGAGCAAAGGCGCGGCCCATGCCTTCCACGCCGCAGCCGATGTGCATGGGGGCTGCTACAACCCCACCACGCGACTCGGGGCGCCTCCGCCGAAGGATGCTGCACTGGCCGTCGCACTTGGGCCGCATGGGTATCTGTCGCACCATCTTGAAAAGCGGCTGGGCGTGACGGGCATCCGACAGATCGTGGCGGCGTGCGCCTCGAGTCTGCTGGCGCTGCATCATGCGCGCCAGCTGCTCACGCAGGGCCCCGTCGATCAGCGCCCCTCGCGCGTGGTCGTTCTCACCAGCGAAGCAGCGCTCATGGAGCTGTTCATCGCCAGCTATCAGAGGCTGGGCGTGCTGCCTTCGCTCACTGCCGACGCCGATGGACAGTACCACTATCGCGGGCTGCCTCTGGATGACCGCCGCAGCGGATTCCTGCTGGCCGAGTTCGGCGCTGCAGTGGTGCTTGATCGCGTGGAGAATCCTGCCCCGGGAACCATCGTGCTCGAAGACACGCAGCACGCCGCCGAGGCGTTTGATCTGATGCGCACCGATCCGGCGATGCCAGCGCTGTCGCGCGTGGCGCAGCAGCTGCTCACTTCGCCGGTGGACATGATCCACGCCCACGCCACCGGAACGCAGGACCACGACCCGGCCGAGCTGGCCGTCTATTCCCGACTGCTCACCCGGCCCACGCCGGTGTACGCCGCCAAGGGCGCTCTGGGCCACGGCCTTGGCGCTGCGGGTCTGGTCTCCACGGTGCTGGCGTGCCTGTGTGCAAAGACAGGCCGATCACTTCCCATGCCCTGGCTGGAATCGCCCATCACGCCGCTGAGTTCCCACGTGGAACTGCATCGCCAGTCACAGACCGGCCGCGCGTTGAACCGACACGCCATCTTCGCCGCAGGCTTCGGCGGCCACGTCGCCGGCGCGGTGATTCAGCGCGTGTGAGCCTTACTTTCTTTCACGCCTGATTTCTCTTTCGTTATGCCCGCGAAAGCGGGCATCCACAGATGTTGCGGTCAGACGTCTTTCGAGAAATGTAAGTTTTCCGGCGGTCATGCCCAGCCATGCAATGGCTGGGCTTTGGGAGCTTCCATAGGAGCCCCACATTCTCTTTCCCCTCTCAAAGCCCAGCCGTTGCACGGCTGGGGTTCGCCCCCCAACTACCCTCCACGCCCCATCCCGCAGATTCACACATCCCCTGCGCATGCAATACCCGCCCCTTCTTCAGAGACTCCTCACCCACTTCACATCACAACAAAAACACCCGGCTCAGATCTTCCCGCCCGCTTTGATGCGGTAGACGCGAGCGACCAGGTCCTGCACGTCCGTGGGGCGGTTGTCGATGTCGCGTATGGCCTGTTCAATCCAGGTCATCGCGCTGGTGCGCTGCTCGCCAAGCTGCAGCAGCACATCCAGGGCCTGCCTGGCCAGATTCCCCGGCCCTGCTGCGGGAGCGGCTTTGCCCTTGGACTTCCCCGCCGGAGCCGCAGCGCCCGGATCGATGAAGCCGTTGACCTTGCCATGCAGCGTGGCAATGATCGTCTCGGCCATGCGCTTGCCAATCTCAGGCAGCGTCTGCAGCGTGGCGATGTCGCGATCCGCAATCGCGGCGGCGATGCTCGCGGGCTCCATTGTCATCGCACGCAGCGCACGCTTGTTGCCCACGCCCTTGCAGGTGGTGAACAGCTCGAAGAATTCACGATCCTGCTGCGTAAGGAAGCCGGCCAGTCGCGGGATAAGTGTTGTGCCCTGGCCCTGCGATTCCACGAAGTGATACGTCAGCAGCGCGACAGGCTGACCGATGCTGGTCTGCAGCCGCAGCGCCGTGTAAGCGGGCAGCATGACTTCATACGTCAGGCTGCCAAATTGGGGATCCCCCAGTGCCACCAGAGCGTGCGTGCCTTCAATCGCTTCGAGTCTGCCTTGGATGCGTCCGATCATGACGACATCATACTCATCTGTTCAAAGGCGTGCGGAGTCCTGCCTGCAGTGGTTGGCCCGATACTCCGCCGGCGTAAGCCCCACGCGCTTCTTGAAAGCCGTGGCAAAATACTGACTGCTCGAATACCCCAGCCGATGCGCGATGGTGGTGACAGGCCACTGTCTGGGATCCCGCAGCCACTGCCTGGCCTGAGTGATGCGTGTCCTGGTCACATAGTCGACTGGCGACTGGCCTGTCTCCTCCAGAAATCTTGCACGAAACTGGCTGACACTCAGCCCCGCCTGCTCAGCCAGCTGCGCGATGGAGAAAGGCTCATCGAGATGTGCTTCAATCCATCGCAGCGATCGGCTGATGCGCGAAGTGAGCTTCGTCTGACGCAGCTGCGCCTGCCTGCTGTAATGCTGCCCTTGACGGATGATCTCCACCAGCAGCGTGACCAGCGCCGCCCGCGCACCGGCCACGCTGTGCGCGCCACCCGTGCGATGCTCGGCCAGCAGACGTTCATAAAGCGCAGGCAGCAATGCACTGCCCGGAAAGATGCGATGCTCAAGCGATGCAAGATCGCGTAACAATGCGCTTGTTTCCCGGCGAGACAGGCCGGGCAGGGCGCGATCTGCTGGAATCACCACCTGCAGCCAGTAGAGTTCACAGGCATGCATGACCCCATCCTGCCCGCCATGGTATTCGTCGGGGCGTGTGAAAAACACCTGCCCCGGGCCAACCTCGAACATCTGATCGCCCACCCACCATTCCACCTGGCCGCGAAGGATGTAGCAGATCTCCCAGGCATCGGGATGCAGATGCGCATTGAGCTTCTGAGGCATCGCCCGATCGAAGTAGGACCAGCCCACCATCTTCAGCGCGGGAATGAGCATCTGCGGCGAGCTGTACGTCTCACGGATGCACTGCATCGGCCGAGGCGTCAGGCCGACAGGCGTGTGACGAAGCGTATCCATGACCGGAAGTTCCCAGAAGGTGAAGGGACAGCAGTGTTCAATTTTCGCCGGCCGATGTCATTGAACGCAACCCGGACCACCAGCGGGTGTAATCATCACCAGTTCAACCGATGCAGTGTCCCCTGACTTCCGAGGAGATCGCCATGCACACCCCCACCGTCAAACTGACGCAGGACCAGATCGAATTTTTTCACACGCAGGGCTATCTCTCCCTGGGCCCGCTCTCCACGCCAGATGAACTTGCGATGATGAGAAGTGAGTACGACCGCATCTTCGCCATCAAAGCCGGGCGCGATCGCGGCGAGCATTTCGATCTGGGCAGTGCGGATGCAGACGACCAGGAAGCGGTGCTGCCTCAGATTGTCGGCGTGGAGAAATATGCCCCGGCGTTCAAGGAAACACTGCTTGCGGCCAATGTCAGGCAGATCAGTCACCAGCTGCTCGGGCCTGATGCGGTTGGAGGCAGCGGCCACGCCATCCTCAAGCCCGCACGTCATGGAGCGACCACGCCCTGGCATCAGGATGAAGCATACTGGGACCCGGCGATGGAACATTTCTCCATCAGCATCTGGGTTCCGCTGCAGGATGTGAATCTCGACAATGGCTGCATGCACTTCGTGCCCGGCTCCCACACACTGGATGTGCAGCCTCACCACTCCATCAATCATGACCCGCGCGTGCATGGGCTGGAGATCGACGACACACCACTGGTGCGATCACTCATCGCCGGCGCGGTAGCCTGCCCACTGGTGGCAGGCGGCGCGACCATTCATGGCGGCCGCATGATGCACTACGCCGGCCCGAACAGGACCGACGCGCCGCGCCGGGCCTACATCCTGATGTATGCCACACCCGCCAGACCGCTGGCGCAGCCTCGCCGTTTCCCCTGGCTGGAAGCAAGAAAGACCGCGCGACTTGAGCGCCTGGCCCAGGCCAGGCAGCGCGAAGCCGGCGCGGTGTCATGAGGTGTCTGCAAGTGGGCAACAAACTTTCAGCAGATGAGCTTGATGCATGAGTTGTCTGTGAACTTGGTCAGATGGTCGTTTTCATTGAGGCCTGCTTTCTCCTTCTGTCATTCCCGCGCGGCGGGAATCCAGGGGCATACGCAAGCACCCTGCAAGTTCCCCTGGGCCCCGGCATGGCGTCCGCAAACAAAAACCGCCGAACCTCGTGGCCTGGTTCGGCGGTACGTTCTGGATGCAACATCAGAACGCCTCTGGTTTGTTGCAGATGGTTGATCGGCCTCCCCTTCCCGGCCGATGCCCATCTGCAGTATTGAGTGTCGGCAGATCAGACTCTGCCGAAGAGATATTCCTTGAGCATGTGAATCTGCACTTCCTGCCCTTCCAGGCGGTAGGCATTGAGATCGCCGATGGAGATGATCCCCACCATGCGCTGCTGCGAGTCGAGCACAGGCAGGTGGCGGATGCGCCGGGTCATCATGACCTTGCGCGCCGAATCCAGCGGGGTATCCATTTCACAGCAGACCACATCGGTGGTCATCACCTGCCCGAGGCTGGTGGTGGCCGGGTTAAGCTGCTGCGCCACCACGCGCCGCAGAATGTCGCGCTCGGTGAAGATGCCGACGATCTGCCCGTGGTCGCTGACCACCACAGACCCCACCTTGTGATCGTTCATCAGAATAGACGCATCAAGCACCGTGGCATCGGGGTGCATCGCGATAATCTGACTGCCTTTGAGCTGAAGAATTTCGCTGACTTTAGACATGGCCAAATCTCCTTACCTGCAACACCTGGTGAAGGACAATCGATCTGGTTTTTTCCACCGGCGAATTGCGAAATGAACCGGAAGACAACACACAGCAGACTGACATGACAGTTTTCAATCTACCACAGGCCTTACGCGAAAGCCAGACTTTTTTTCACCTTGAGATCAGGAAGCTGCTGGTGGCGTATGGATGCTGCTGCTGTTCACTTTCTTCGCGTTCTTCCGGTTGAGGATTCCCCCCACGATGCCGCCGATCAGACCGCCAACAACCCCAAAGCGCACCGCACTGCGCCACCAGGGCTCACGTTCTTTTCCAGGAACGATGATCTCGGCGGTGGGGTTGAGCGTCAGGATGGCATCCACCCACTGCGCATTGGTCTGGCGGGTCCACTGGCCATCTTCCTCGCCGCCATAGACGTAGACGTAAATGATCTTGCCATTCACATGCACCATCGCCGCAGTACATGACACGGTGAAGGTGAAAGGCGTGCCATCCTCCAGCTTCGCGTCGTAGCGGGTAACCGTATCAAAGGCAAGCACACGATCGGCTCTGACATGAGGCGGACTGAACTGAGGCTTGACAGCATCCATCGTGACAGGCTGCTCCACCGCATTGCCCAGCGCATCGCCCATCTGCTTTTTGAGCTGGTCAATCTGTTTCTGCGCCTCAGCCAGACTCTGAAGAATCTGCTGCTGCGCCAGCTCCGTAACCTGTTTGAATTCCTTTACCGAGATCAGCTCATCTTCATCCTGACGCGCCGTCTGCACCATCATGTAGCGCGTCAGCTCCGTGACGTCAGTCTGCACGACATCGAGATTGGTCGGGATGCAGCTGATCAGCATGCGATTGCCAGGTGGCGTCACACCCGTGAGCAGGTCGTATACCTTCTTGTTTTCCGGCGTCACAAACATGAAGCCTTCAGGCGCAGGAATACTGACAATGACAGGGCTGGGCAATTCTTTCGAAATGGCCGGCCCGATGGACACAGCCGCCACGCGATCGGCAGCGGTGAAAGGAGGCGGTGTCTGTCCCTGCGATGCTGCAGCAGTGAGCATGATGGCCAGTGCGCTGAAAAGAAGCTTCCTCATAGGGATCCCCCGAAAAAAATCAGAAGTGAATATTGAAAATGCATTTAATTAGATGACGACACCGGCGCTTCGGCATTGGGGTTGGCGGCGAGAATTGCCCGTGCCCACTTGAGGTTGATGTCCTGGGCCCAGTCCATCTCTTCGATTGAGGCGAAGGTACCCAGCAGCAGCATCTGGCCGTTGATGTGAACCATCGACATGACGGAAACCGTCTGATAGCTGTACGTCCCCTCTTCTTCATCGTTGACGGTATGTGTCACGATCATCGTGCGGGCCTGCAGGCGGGGCTCATCCGCGAAAGGCGGCAGCGTCACCATCGCAGGGAAATCCGCTCTGCTTTTATGGCCTGTCTTCTGCGATCGAAACTCGTTAATTCGATCCATCATCCCCGGATTGGTTTCCTTGAGCTTGTCCACGGTCTTCTGCAGCTCGGCTTTCATATGTCGCATGGCCTGCTCGAACTCGCGGGCGGTCATGTTGTGAGCAATCAGGTCCTTCGACACCTGTACGCTGTGATACGGCCAAAGCTGAGCCATGTTATCAACGTACTGGATGGGCTCGGGTGAAATGAAACTGATGAGCCGCTTTGCACGTGGAGCTGTCAACGCATCGAGCAGATCTTCAACGCTCTTCTGCGCTTTCGTCGAACGCATGAACCCTTCGGGCGCGGGAATCGTGAAGGTATGGCGGCTGATCGTCACCACGCTCGGCTCTTCACGATACGCCTCTTTCGCAGACTGAGTCTGTGGCGCTTCCGCCGGCTGCGTGCTGGCTGGCTCGTCGGCGTAAGCCAGCGGGCACGACAGAAGTAATGCAGTCAGCGCCGGAATCAGGATGCATTTCATGACAGGCTCCGGAATAATTGACAGGCTCAGCCGCCTGCACTTGCCTCATGGTAACCGCCCGCTGCGCCCAACGCCTGTGATTTTTGTTCTGCAATCCTCACGCTTCCGATCTTGCAAGGTCGGCCTGCTCGGGTAGATTGGCCTGCATGGAACTACTCAAACAACTCTCGCAGACACCAGGCGTCCCCGGACAGGAACATCGCATCCGTCAGCTCATCACCGAACAGGGCAAAGACCTGTTCGATGAGATCTACACCGATCGCATGGGCTCGCTGATCGCCCTTCGCAAAGCCAGGCCGAAGAATCCCGCCAAGGCCGGCCAGCCTTTGAAGGTGATGATCGCCGCGCACATGGACCAGATCGGCTTTGTCGTGCGTTACATCGACGACAAGGGCTTCCTGCGTCTGCAGAACGTGGGCGGCTTCGATACGCGCAACCTCTTTGCGCGCCTCGTCACCGTCAGCCCGGATGTGCTCGACCCCTCCAAGGACATCACAGGCATTCTCAACCCCGGCGGTAAGCCTGTGCATATCGCTTCGGATGAAGAGCGCAAGAAGATTCCCGATGTGCACGATCTGGTGGTCGACCTGGGGCTGCCCGCCAGGGAAGTGAAGAAGCGCGTGAAGATCGGTGACATGGTCACCCTCCAGGCCGACTTCCAGCAGGTGGGCAGGCTCATCGTCGGCCAGGCGATGGATAACCGCGTAGCCTGCTGGCTGTGCATCCGCTCGCTGCAGAAGCTCAAGCATCACGACTGCGACATCTATTGCGTGTTCACGGTTCAGGAAGAAGTCGGCTGTCGCGGCGCTGGCCCTGCTGCTGCGGCTCTCGAACCTGACATCGCCATCTCGCTGGACACCACGCTGGCCGTGGACACTCCCGGCGTGAGCGATGAACAGGCCGTGAGCAAAGCCGGCGAAGGCGCAGGCCTGCTGGTGCTCGACTCCACCGTCATCTCCGACCCGCTGCTGCTGGCCGACTTTGAAGCAGTGGCGAAGAAGAACGAGATCAAGGTCCAGCGCACGCTGCTGCCTCGCGGCGGAAACGATGCGGCCACCATCCAGCGCGCCGGCCATGGCGTGCGCGTGATCACCATCGTCTGCCCGACGCGCTACATTCACACCGTGACCGAGGCTATTGATAAGGACGACCTCCACGCCTGCCGCGATCTGATCGCAGCGTATCTGGCGCAGGTCAAGCGCTGATCCGCAGCGCCAAGCCATACGACGATTGAAAATGAAAAGTGGCGTGTCGAGGTGACACGCCACTTCTTTTTTTATTGGGATGGGCAGCGGTTGAGGAGGAGCAAGGCGCGCCCTGCTTCCCTACGAGCTTGATTCCCCCAACCGTCATTCCCGCGCAGGCGGGAATGACGAAAAGGGGAATTTTGCACAGGGTGGGACATCGTCCCTTCACACTCACGCCGGCGTGGCGACCTTGCGGTCCACGGGCAGCAGGAGCGTGGCGATGTTTTCGCACAGCCTTTCGCTGATGCGGCGGTACTCGTCGTAATGTTCTTCCATCTGCTGGAGAATGGTGGCCGAGTCCAGGCCGGCTTTGGTGACGGTGGCGAAGTGCGAGAACTTCTCGATCAATGCCTTGTCCAGCTCAAAGTGGAACTGGAAGCAGTAGATGTTCAGGCCGGTGCGGTAGGCCTGGATCTTGCACTTGTCGGTGAAGCACAGCGGAGCGCTGTCAGGCGGGAGCTTGGTGACTTCCTGGCCATGCATGTGGAACTGCATGAACTGCCAGCGGATGCCCTGCAGCACCGGGTCGACAAACTTGGGCATGGTGAGCTTGGTGAGCCCGAAGCCAGCCTCGGCGGCGGGCATGGCAGCTACTTCGCCACCCAGAGCCTTGGCAATCAGCTGAGCGCCCAGGCAGATGCCCACCATGGGCAGGTTGGCGGCTTTGGCTTTGCGGATGAGCTCCATTTCGTCGGCCAGCCAGGGGTACTGGTCCACTTCGTCGACGTTCTGCGGGCCACCCATGATGACCAGGCCTTCCACGTCGTCGAGGTCAGGCGGGAGCGATTGATTGAGGTCCAGTCGGATCACGCGCAGGCGGTGGCCGTGATCGCGCAGCGTCTGCCCCAGGCGGGCGGCGTGTTCTTCGGGATGGTGCTGCAAAACAAGAAGGCTCATCGTGGAAGATCCTTGGCAACTTCAGGCGGATGGCACGGGGCACGCTTGCCCCACCGGGGAAGTATACCCGTTACAATGGTTTTATGAGTCAGATCCACCGCTTGAAGTTGCCTAACGGTCTGTCCCTGGTCGCCGAACCGATGGAAGGCGTCCAGTCGCTGGCCATCACGGTCCTCCTGCCCGCCGGCGCGGCCCATGAACCGGCCGACCAGCTGGGCGTGGCGGCCATGCTCGAGGAAATGCTCCCCCGTGGCGCGGGCAACCTCGATTCCCGCGCTTTCAGCGATGCACTGGACCACCTGGGCGTCATGCGAGGCTCAGGCGTTGAAGCCACCCGCATGCGTCTTTACGCAACGATGATCGCCTCGAAACTGCCCGAGGCCCTTCCACTGATTGCAGATATGATTCTGCGCCCCCACCTGCCCGAGAACGCGCTGGAACCGGCGCGCGATCTGGCCTTGCAGGCCATTGAATCGCTCGAAGATGAGCCGCAGCAGAAGGTGTTCTACGCCCTGCGTCATCAGCATCATGGCGAGCCCTATGGCCGCTCGCCGCTGGGCGAAGCCTCGCATCTGGAAAAGATCACCCTGGAGCAGGTCCGTCAGTTCCACAAGGACACCTTTGTGCCCGATGGCACGGTCATCGGCGTGGCCGGCCATTTCAACTGGGATGAGCTTTCGGCTCTGATCACCCGCCTGTTCAGCGACTGGCAGGGCAAGCGTCACGATCCCCAGCCTGCCGACCAGCCAGCCCGGGGCTACAGGCATATCGAAGCCGCCACCCAGCAGGTGCATATCGGTCTGGCGTATGACGCCGTGCCTGAATCACACGCCGATTCCGTCCTCCAGCGGGCGGCGGTCGCCGTGCTCAGCGGCGGGATGAGCGGCCGTCTGTTCACCGAAGTGCGTGAAAAGCGAGGCCTGTGCTACTCGGTCTTCGCCAGCTACAACGGCATGAACAACCGCTCGGCCGTGCTCAGCTATGCGGGAACCACCCCCCAGCGTGCTCAGGAAACGCTCGACGTTCTGGCCGGCGAACTGCGCAGGCTCAAGGGCAATATCACCGCCGAGGAGTTCGACCGCGCCATCGTGGGCATGAAGTCGGGCCTGGTGATGCAGGGCGAATCCACCGGTGCCCGCGCCGCGGCCATCGCATCGGATGAATATCAGCTCGGCCGACCTCGCACGCTCGATGAACTGACCCAGCGCATCGACGAGCTGACGGTGGCTTCACTCAACGACTTCACCCAGCGCCGCCTGCCTGGCGCCATGACGCTGGTGACCATCGGCCCCAGTCCGCTTAACGCCGATGCCGCCCGCTGAAGGCCTGTTCCTGACCATCGCCTGTTTCTGTTGGATGGACGTATGAAGATTCTCATCACCGCAGGCCCGACGCGCGAACCCATTGACGCCGTGCGCTTCATCTCCAACCGTTCCAGCGGGAAGATGGGCCTGGCCCTGGCGGCCGCTGCCATCGAAGCAGGCCATCAGGTGCTGCTGCTCCACGGGCCGGGGATGGATGTCTCGCCCGTGCGCGACCGCTGTCGCTGTTACGGCTTTGGCTCCTCGGCCGAGCTCAAGCAGCTGCTCGATGCTCACTGGCCCGACTTCGACTGCCTGATCATGGCTGCTGCGGTGGCCGACTATCGCCCGGCGATGGTGATCGATGGCAAGCTGCCTCGCAACAGTGAAGGCGAGCTGGCCATCACTCTCCAGCCCACACCTGATCTGGTAGCGATGGCCGCAGCGCAGCGTCGGCCGGGGCAGAAGATCGTCGCCTTCTCCCTGGAAGAAGCCGAAACCCTCGAAGCCCGCGCGCTGGCCAAGATGAACCGCAAGAAGGTCGACGCCATCGTCGCCAACCCGCTGGGCACAATGGAATCCCAGGGCATCACGGGCATCCTCATGATGGCCGACGGCCGCCGCCTCGAACCCGGCCGCATGGACAAGACCGACTTCGCTCGCTGGCTCATTGAGCAGATCAAGCATATCTGAGCTGGACGAGGCTTTTCGCGCGACCTGCCCCTTGCGTCACCCTCGCGCAGGAGCTTGATGCACATCGATTGATAAGGGCAGAATTGGCGCGATGATACAGCTCCTCCCTGTGTGCAGCCTACCTTTGCGTCACCCCCGCGCAGGCGGGGGCCCAGGGGAACTTGCACGTTGCTTGCGTATGCCCCTGGATTCCCGCCTCCGCGGGAATGACAGAAGGGGAAAGCAGGCCTCAATGAAAACGACCACCTGACAAGTTCACAGACAAGTCGTGCATAAAGCTCGCACGCGGAAGTCCACAGATCATGACGCACTTCAATGCACTGGCTCTTCGCAAGATCCGTGGATGCCCGCTTTCGCGGGCATGACGAAAGGGAAAGGCGGGCGTGAAAGGATGTACCTGCCCGTATTGCCATCAGGCACATCACACATCCAGCCCTGCACCAACCCTCTGGGAAACAAAAAAGCCCCCTCGCAGTGAGGGGGCTTTGGTTTCATTGACGATCAGCCAGCATTACGGAAGCGGAGGCGCTTCGACGTTGTTCGGGAACAGGGTGTCCTGAACCACGATGCTGCCGAAGGGGTCACCGATCAGCATCATGGCCGAACGCAGACCCGAACGATCGGTGATCGTCGGAGCGATTTCCATGACGTCCTGGTCTTCCACCAGAGGCATCATCGTCACCAGGTACCAGCCGTTGACGATCGGCTCCACGGTGGTGACGGTGATCACGCTGCGCATCTCGTTGTTGACCAGGCGAGTGCTGTAGGTCAGCGTGGCATCGTTGATGATTTCGAAGAAAACGTCGTTTCCTTCAACGATGATGCGTTCGATGATGATCGAACCCATCACGTCTCCGATGGAGAAGTTGTAGTCGTTATCCAGATCGCGGAAGATCGCCAGCGTCGCCGTGTTGAGCTCTTCCGACATGATGATTTCAAAGCTGCGGAAGTTCAGCAGGCTCGTCGACAACATGTAGGGTGCACCGAAGGGATCGGTGTACACACGCTGACGCAGGATGTTGCCCGTCTGGCCGGTGTTGACCTTGCCAATGTTGTCCGCGGCCACCAGGGTGGCGACGCGGCCGTTGGGCACGCTGGTGCTCACGATTTCGCCACGGACAGTGAAGCTGTCGATGCTGGTTCGCAGCAGACCGCCAGCTTCGGCCGGGTCGAGGTCGCGAGGATCGCCTGCATTGGAGTTGCCCAGGAAGGCGTAGTTGGAGCTCTGACCAGGAATGAACCCACCCAGGCGGAAGCTGGGCAGCACGCCCGCGGCCGTCACGGTGTTGCGGTAGTGGCCGCCGATGGTCACCGACTTGACGATGCCACCGGTGATCAGATCGTCGGCGGTGTTGTAGGTGAAGTCATCACCGAACCACGTACCGAAGGAGATCACGCTGTCGACGGCGTTGCCCGAGGTCTTGAACGTACGGGTATCAAGACCGACGGTGATCAGGCCTCGATCCATGTGAGCGAACGAGCCGGTCTGCAGGCCATCGCGGATGCCGATGACACCCGAGAAGGTTCCGCCGACGGTCAGAGTGCCGACGCTGCCTTCCACTGCCAGGAGCGTACCCGCTTGAGCACCCTTGGAGAGGGTGATGGACTTGGCATCGCCGTGGACGATGATCTGAGCGTTATCGGCGAGCACGCCACCGACCGACAGCGACTTGGTCACTGACGCCAGATCCATGGTGCCCGCGAAATCGCCACCGAGCTTGATCGTGTCAGCCTTGCGGCCGGCGACGATGTTGGCCGTGCTGTCCTCAACGCCGTTGGACGTGAGGTTCACGATATGGCCTGCCACGATGGTGCCCTGAACGGTGTTGTCGTAGGTATTGCTCTTGTTGAAGGTGGCCGAGAGCTTGTTGTCGGCCCACAGCAGGCTGTGCTCATCAAGCGTCGTGTTCTTGAAGGTGGCCTTGGTCAGGTCACCCGCGGTGTAGACCGAACCGCTGAAGTCACTCTGGTTGACCGTCATCGACTTGAGGGTCGAGCCGGCGACCACCGAGCCGGAGAAGTCACCATTGATCGTCAGGCTGCCCAGGGTGTTGGTGGCTTCCAGACGCGAGCCGTAGCCAGGGCCCAGGGTGGCCTTGTTGATGCTGGTCGCCGTCAGCCCGCCCATGCCACGCTGCGTGTAGGACTGCAGCGAGGTGACTTCATCGCTCCGGTTGTTGAACAGCATCGCCTGACCGGTGGTGCTGTCGATGGCGAAGGCCGTGATGCTGCCACGCACCGAGCCGGCTTCAGTGAGGTTCGAGACCTCACCGGTGACCTCATCTATGATGACAATCTGCTTGCCCAGATCATTGATACCAATCAGGCGACCATCGGCGTGATAGTCGAGCATGGTGATCCTGATGTTCTGGCCCTTGAGGGGAACCAGCGTCAGCGGAGCCACGTTTTCATCAAGGCTGCCATCGGTGTTGTAGGTGTAGATCACACCCTTATCGGTGAGCACCTTGATGCGGTTGTTGGCGTTGTCATAGAGCACGTTGATGACCGTATCGGCCAGCGGCGTGCCCTGACTGTCGGTGGCCAGCGGGAGCAGCTGCGTGAACTCGCCCGTGGTCGGATTCAGCACACCCAGCGTCGCGCCCATGCCCGGGTTGGTGTACAGGGCGCGGCCGAGACCTTCACCATCGTAGGCGTAGACCTTACGGCCGTTGCCATCGTTGATGGTGCTGATGGTGAACTGCGTCAGGCCGCTGGGCAGTTCCACACCAGCCAGCGCGGTGGCGTCACCCGTATCAAGATCAAGCTTGTAGAGGTGGCCCGAGATGCCGTCCAGACCGATGAGGTTGCCATCGTCATCGAAGCCGATGCCCCTGATCCACAGGCCCGCAAAGTTCTGAGCCGCACCCACATCCTGACCGGTGGTGAAGTTGATCTCCACAATCTCGCTGCCATTGCGGACCGCGAAGATGCTGGTGACATTGTCTTGCAGCACATCATCGAAGTAGGTGTGAACCACCATGCCCGAATATTCTTCGCCAGTGTTGGTGCTCAGCAGCACGGGCGGCAGCGACTGATTGCCCGTCGAGCTGGTGACACGTACGTTGCCCTGGATATTGGCCGTGGTGGAGATGGCCGCCAGCGAGATGTCCAAAGCGCCCGAAGGAGCGCCGCCATTGGCACCTTCACGATCCGTGAGGATGGCCAGCAGCGTGTTGCCATTGAACGCCAGGCCCATCACCTGTGATCCGGCGTTCGAGCCGTAGGTCTTACCGAAGATGTCGATCAGGTTACCCACCACGGTGATGACACCGTTGGCCGGGTTGATGCGCACCAGCTGGTCGACGGATGTATTGGTATCGTGATGGATGGCGAAGATCGCGCCATCGCTCTGACGCACGGCGATGCCGTGAAGCTCTGACGTCAGTGCCCCCACGAGCACCGTGGGGTTCTGGTTGTAGACCTGGGCCACAGCGTAGATGTTGCTCGTGCCCGGGGCCACGTCCATACCCAGGATGGTCAGGCCGGTGCCCAGAGCCGCATCGCGGACCTGGTGATGCTCCACAATGCCGCCGCCGTTGAGCGGATCGAGCGTGTAGATGCGGCCATTTTCATAAGCCCATACATTGCCATCGTCGATGGTCAGTCCGGTGAAGGCCTGGCCATCGTACTGATCCAGGCGGTACTGCAGCGGATCGGCCGAGCCGGAGATGATGTTGAGGGTTCCGATGCTTCCACCGGCCCGCAGCACACCCTGATCCTGGCTGCCCAGATTAAAGGTGGTGATGTTGCCACCGAGCACGCCCGTGGCGCGATCGGTGTCGCTTTCGCTGCCAAAGCCGCCCAGCGTCAGTGTGGTCACATCGCCATCGATCCAGAAGTCGACGTTGTTCGTGCCATCGCCGACGATCTTGCCATCGAAGGTGAATGAACGCAGCGAGGCGTCGTCTTCACTCAGCACGCGGCCGATGTGCACTTCGCCCGGAGCCGAGGTCTTGATATCGATGGTCGTGGTCTTGGTGGTGCCCGAGATCAGCAGGCCGTCGATGACGTTGTCGGTCAGGTCGATGTCGCGGACATCCACCTGGCCCGGGCCCTTGACGGTGATGGTCACCACAATGCCGTTGCTGGTGTAGACAAACGGCTGAGCCTGCGTGGCGATACCACGCGAGCCGGGCAGCGCGTTGTCGCCCTGCAGCTGATCCAGCGTGTAGGACAGGTTTTCAATAACCGTCGCATCGCCGGTGGTGGAGTTACGGGTGATGCCGCTGTCCGCGATGATGCGGGAAGCGTCATTGGTCACGCCGGTGATGCGGCCGATGGTGCTGATACCACCGCCATCCGCCACGAGCCGGCCGTTGTTGGGGTTGAACACAACCGCGTCGGAGAAGTCGCCTTCGCTGCCAGCGCCCACACCGGCGGTGACGAACGAGTTGGAGATCACCTTGGTGGTCAGCGTGGTGATGCTGCCGGCGAGCAGTTCGCGGCCATCCTGAGCACGCAGGGTCAGGCCATGCTGGTTGCCAGCCTGCGCCATGGCGATGGCTAGCGAGCCGATGCTGTAACCCGACGAGACCGAGGATTCTTCCAGGTTCTGGCCGATGGTGACCGTTCCGATATCGCCACCGGCGGCGATGATCGTGTTGGAGACATTGGCGGCCTTGAAGGTCTTGAGCGCGGCCTTGCGGTTGACTTCGCCCAGATCCTGCTGGCCATCGATGGAGGTGAAGATCAGGTCTTCACCGGCCCAGATGCCCACCTGGAACACCGAGTTGGTCACTTCGCCCTTGATGTTGATGGTCTTGACATCAAAGCCCGAGGTGAAGATGGCATCGGAAACCGAGCCGGCGGTCAGCGAGCTGACCGTGCCCTTGACGTACAGGCCGCCCGAGAGGTTGCCCGTGACGCTGAAGGTGGTCACATTGCCCACCACGGTAATGCCCTGACCTTCGGTGGTATCCATGTCGACATCGCCACGCACCGTCACGGCCAGATCGCCGCGGATGATGGCCGAGCCGCCGAGGTTGCCAGCCGCATTGATGCGGGTGACCTTGTCGGTCGGGCCCAGGTCGAGGTTGGCGTAGATGTCGCCGTTGTTGACGTTGCGGATGCCCTTGGCTGTGAGGGTGTTCACGCCGCCAGCCACGATGTTGACCATCGTGTCCACATCGCCGATGTAGCCGGCGGTGAGGGTGTTGATCACTTCCTTCACATACAGACCGGCGCCGCCCTGCAGCTGGCCGGTGATGGTGATGGTCTTGACGTTGTCGGCGTAAACCGAGGCGTTGCTGCCCATATCGCCGCCGATACGCAGCGTGGTGATGTCACCCTGGTCGGCCGAGAGCAGACCGTTCATGTCACCGGTGACGGTGAAGGTCTTGATCGCTCCGAACACCGAGCGGGCCGAAGCCGTGCTGTGGAAGCTGCCGTTGGTGATGGTGAACTTGGTCAGGTCGCGACCGGCGGTGATGTTGCCCGTCACGTTGCCATTGCGAACCGTGATGGAGCCGATGCTTTCGGTGACCGTGACATCGCCTTCCAGAGCCCCGGTGATATCGTTGCTGTTGATCATGGCGTCGGGGGTGATGGTCAGGCTCTTGAGGGAGCCCTGAACCGTGATATCACCCAGCACGTTGCCACGGACGTTCACCGTGCCAAGATCGCCCAGGACAAAGAGGTCCAGGCCCATGATGACATCATTGATCTTGCGATCTGTACCGACGCTCAGCGACTTGAGGCTGCCCTTGATGACCAGCTGATCGCCCACCGAGCCGAAGCTGCCGGCGACCTTGATGGTGTTCACGTCGTCCTGGAAGTCCAGGAAGCTGTCAACCAGATTGCCACCGAGCGTCAGGCTGTTGATGGCGTAAGCACCTGACGTGCCGCTGAGCACCACGATGGTGGTGCCATCAATGTCGCCATCGACCTTGATGGTGTTGATGCGGCCGGCGACGGTGATTTCGCTGCCATAGAGGTTACCACCCTGACCGGTGCCCTTGAGCTTGTTGACATTCATCTTGCCCAGGGCGCCGTTGTTGTTGGTCAGGATATCCGTGTCATAGATATCACCGTAGACGTTGATGCTGTTGATGTTGCCCGAGACCACGAAGGTGCTGGCGCCGATATTGCCCTGGGACTTGCTGGAACCCGTGGCGATCTCATTGATGCGACCGGTGATCAGATCGGTGCGGATGATGCTTTCATCTGCCTTGAGGCCATTGACCGAGTTGGCGTAGTTAAACTCCGCCGACTCGATGCGGTAGGCCTTGACTGCGCCCAGGTCGAGCGTGCCATGCGCCATGATGCCGTAGATCACACCGGCCTTGTAGGTGTACTGGTCATCAAGGGCCTGGAACGATCGGCTGTGGAGACTGGCGCCCGTGAAATGACCCCAGAGTTCATGGATGCTCAGTGCGGTGAACAGGTCGTTGTACATCGTGGCGTTGTCGGGATCGAATTCCGACGCACGCACCGAAGCGGTGTAGGCACCGATCGACAGGTCACCATTGCTGCGCTGACCTGCGGTGATGTTGCCCGTGGTGACACCCGAACCGATGTGCACGCCACGCAGACCAAAGCCGTCGGCGTAGATATTGCCGATGCTGCCGCCTGCCAGGGTGCTCAGGTAGGTGTTGATGATGCCAAAGCCGTTCTTGACGGTGATGTTGCCGATTCGGTCCGCAGCAATCATGCTGCCAATGATGCCACCGTTACCCGACAGCGAGATGCTGTTGATGTAGCTGGTTTCAAAGATGCTGATGGAGTCCCCGGCCTGATACGAGGTGAAATCAAGCGATGTTGCGACCATGATGGTCGTATCGATGATCGAGCCGCCACCGGTGAGGGTGATCTTATCGATACCCAGGGTTGAGGAGATGGTGCCACGGATATCCGAGCCCAGGCCCTGGTTGGTGATCGTTCCGATGAAGCCTTCGGCGAAGATACCCGCGTCGGCATGGTAGCCCGTACCCGAGGAAGCGACGCCTTCACCAATGTTGACCGAGTAGATGTTGCCCGAGGCATAGACCGGGCCGTTGATACCTTCAAACACGCCGGCCACATCGCGCTTGTCGTAGTTGGCCTGGACAGTGCCAATCATGCCGCCGCCACCGAAGGAGGAGTCGGCGATGATGTTGCCAATGGCGCGGTCGGAGCGAACCGTACCCACATCACCCACGGCTACCGCGTTGCGCTGCCTGGAGAAGGGGAAGGTGTCGAAGATCATCGTGCGCGACAGGACAGCCTGGCCGTGGCTCGACTTGGCAAGACCGATGCTGCCGGCGGCGTAGATCATCACCACGCTGGCGGCGTTGATGTTCACCAGTTCGCCGGTGGTGTTGTTGGAAATGTTGTTGATGCGGCTACCGACGATGGAGAACACATCCAGCGGGCTGCTGCCCGTGATGGTCACGCTCACCGGGCCCACCAGCGGATCGGTGCGGTCGGTCACAACCGTTCCGCGGACCGGGTCGATAATCACACCCTGGCCCTGACCGTTGACGACTATCTCGCTGATTTCAGCGGGCTGGTTGTTGTTGCTGGTCGAGGAGCTGGCGTTGAGGCCGGTGGTGGTGGTGACGCGGACGATGACCGAACCACCCGAACCACGGATACCGTAGGTCAGCACTTCGAGGTTGCCACCGGCGGTCGCCGAGAGGTTCACGCGGGCACCCGAGTCGTCGATGACGCTCACGTTGGGAGCCGAGATGAAGCCGGCGTCGCCACCGGCAAAGATGGCATCCTGATACACATTGCCACCCACGCGGATGTAGCGGACATTGCCACCGGGGCCGGTGATGATACGCATCCCGCCGTAAAGAACGCTGCCCAGGTCGCCTTCAACGTCAATCAGGTCGATGATGCCATCGCGGCCGATGTTGTCGAAGTTGACGTGCAGAACGCTGACGTCCGCCATGTTGGTCGGCAGGCTGCCGGCGTGGATGTTGCCCACCCCGCCGTTGACGTACAGACGCATAAACACTTCAGCGACGCCGGAGATGTAATGCACATCGCCGGTGACAAAGGTTTCACCGATGGCCAGCACGCCATTGAGCGCCGTGATGTTGCCCAGGTGACCATAGACCAGGGCGTTAATCCCGCCCGAGAAGGAACCGGCCGCCAGACCCACCGCACCGGCGGTGACGGCGCGCAGGTTGCCCGTCCAGGTGATGATGTCCGGCGTCCAGTAGCTTGTATAGGGGTCGAAGTTGGGATCGGGTTCGAGATACAGCGATTCCAGACCGTCGAAGCGCACCGTGCCATCGACACGCATGCCGCCCATATCGCCGCCATTCACTTCAATGGCCGCATCGGTTCCCTGAACGTAGAAGTAGTCGCCCTTGACCTTCAGACCACCGACGCCCACGTTGCCCACGCCTTCCACTTCCAGCGTGTACACCCACTCGCCCTCGTAGGCGGTCTGGACCATCGGGTTGAAACCACCGAGCCCGAAGGTGTAGATGCCCGAAGACTGGACCGTGAAGGTGATTTCACGGACGACCTGGTCCATTGTCAGCGGGTCGATGCTGATCGGGTCGCTTTCCGAAACGATGAGCCTGCCATCGGGATCGTAAACGCCAATGGGAATATACGGGTCGCTGTCACTGGTCAGACGCAGCGTGATGACCTGACCCGCCAGCAGCGCCACGGCGTAGTAGTCGACATTGTCTGTGCTGGAGCCCTTCTGACCAAGCGTACCTTCGACGCGGATGATGTCCGCTTCGCCCGCAACGCCAGTAGTGATGGTGCCCAGGAACTGCGCTGATTCAAGCGTATCGTTGAAGAAGCGTTCGCCGAAGTAGAGCAGGCCTTCGTGGAAGGCTTCACCCTGCACGTCCACCTCGCCGTTCTGCTCGCGGCGGTGTTCATACTCACGCTGATTCTTCGTACCCGAGGTCATGTACACCGTGCTGTCAGTGTTGTGCACAGTGAGTTTGAACAGGCCCGAACCTGAGGTGTAGATTTCACCCAGGCGGCCGGCGACTTCGATGTGCGTCCGCGTAACGAAGTTGATTGTTTCGTACGTGGACAGGTCGTAATCGGTTTCGGTGCCGATGTGGGTACCAACCACCAGGTTGCGCAGGTCGCCATCGACGTAGAAGTTGCCCACAGGCTCGTCGCCGAATTCCGGCGCGGCCGTCATCAGCCAGCCCGCGTAGAAGGTGTCCAGCGAGCCGGAGGTGGTCACGCGGCCCAGAACCGTACCACCAACCAGGATGGAACCCATGTTCTGACGCGACGATTCATAGTTGAGGACCATCAGCGCGGCCGACTCAGGGGAGCGGTCATGCGCTTCATCCCTGAGAACCGACTGACCGGTGACGTTGTCGACCACCAGGATGCGGTCGTTAACCCAGTCGTAGGAGATGGCCACCACCGAGTTACGGACCGAACCCAGCGGGCTCTGGCTCAGCGGGGTAATGGCACCCGTGGTGGGGTTGATCTGCACGAGGCGGGCGTTGGTGCGATCCAGCGCCAGCATCTTGCCATCGCTGTCGAAGGTCAGGTCGCTCAGGCGAACATCGATGTCATCAACGTTGAGGCGGGTGATGCCCGTGATGGCCGAAATACGACCATTGCCATCCAGGTTGTAGGACACCTTGTAGATGTTGGTGTGATCGTAGATGTCCGTGCCATCGGGATCGGCGACGATGTAGAGGTCCTGCTTGCCATTGGAACCACCGGTGCCAAAGGCCATGCCATAGATGATGGCGTTGGCGTCGAGATCGCCGATGGTCGAAAGGTCACCGGGAACCGCCGTAAACATGCCCGTTTCGCCCAGGCGACCAAAACGGTTGCCAATGATGGCGTAGAGTTCTTCGTCGGCTTCGCTGTTGACCTGCGTCAGGTCCGCAAAGCCGTAGGCCAAGGCGCGGGTCCCCGTAAGCGAGTCCAGAGTAATCGAGTCGAAGATGGTGTAGACATCGGTGTCGATCAGCTGACCGGTGGCCGGGTCGAGGCGGGCAATTTCATCGCCATCGCTGGCCTCACCCATGATGTTGGACTGGTCGGTGTCCACGACCACGATCTTTCCGAATCGGCTGACCGCCAGACCGCGGATGATGTCCAGGTTGCCACCCATCAGACGCTCGTTCCAGGTCGTGGCGGCGTCCTGGACGTACTTGAGCATGTTCGGAGCAACGACAATGCCCGAGGAGATCTGGCCGGCAATGTCGCCCAGATCGCTGTAGTTGGCCGGACGCAGGCCCAGCCCTTCGCTGCCCAGCATGCCTTCCCAGATGATGTAGTAGGCACTGTTTTCGTTGGTGAGGGCTTCCGTGAGTGCACCAATGAGCACCCCACCGCTGCCAACAGGCGCGGAGGTAATGGGATCCTTATCGCCGGGCAGGCGAATGCTGCCGATGGTTTCCGGGCCGTAAGGACGAGCAGAACGCGGCCCCTGCTTGGTGATGGGGTCCACGATCGAAATGCTGATGCGGGCGTTTTCGCTGGCCTGGGCGATGTAGATCGCAAAGATGTCGGCTTCGGAGAAGCGGGGACGATGGTCGAGATAGACCAGGTCGTCGGTGGCTGTATCAACCGCCACCAGCACACCCATCTCACCAGTGAAGGGGTTGAGCAGCGTGGCGTTCCAGGTCAGATCCTGCAGGGCAGCGCCGCGCTTGTTGTCGCGGCCGTCATCAGGGTCGATGGTGTTGCCCAGGTCCTGACTGCGGCCGGTGTTCAGGTCAATGCGATACAGACGACCACCAGCGATGGTGGCATAGACATACTGCTCGGCCTGGGAAGTGTTGTCCGTCAGGATGCTGATGCCCGTGATGTTCGGGACCGGATCACCCTTGAAGGTCACGCGGACACTGTTGACCGTGGCGGCGACACCAAAGAAATCATCCGAACCCACGCTGCGTTCGATGTAGCCCTGAGCCACAGCGTTCGCACCCGAGCCGGGGCGGGTGGTAGCCACCACCAGCATGTAGTTATTGCCCACGCGGTCGAAGGTAATGGCGGAGACAGCAGCCGAGCGGGCCGCATCAGCTGCGGTGACCAGAATGCGCTTGCGAGGAACACCGTTGTCTGTCACCAGATTGCCGGTGTTCACGTTGACAGCCATCAGTTCGTAACCGCCGTTGCTGCTCAGACGGGTCACGAAGTAGAGGTAGTTTTCACGGCCTGCACGAATATCAAACGCCGCCGCCACGATGCCTTCGACAGCGTTGGTTTCAGTGCCATTGACAATCGTCCCGGGCACCTGGAAGGCGTGACGCACGGTGCCGATGCCCGTGCCATGATCGAATTCGATGAGCTGAACGATCTTGATCTGCTCAGCCTGGCCCTGCGGGGTGAGGGTGATGAAGTTCATCGCCCAGGTGTTGCCCGTGCTGGGATGGGTACCCAGAGCCTGAATGTTGAGCAGATCGGCCGGGCCGGTCAGCGAGCCAGGCGAGCCGTTGAGCGGGTCGGTGATCTTGATCTGGCCCAGCAGCTCTGTGCCATCCGCACCGCCCAGACCGCCGTTGACGGCGCCTTCGCGGCCAAGGGTGCTGGAGTAGATGTAGCCGGGCAGGTCGCCCAGGATCAGCTCGTTGCTGGTGTTGTCGATGTCGCCACCGATGAGCTCGGCGATGATGTCGCCCTCAAGGGTGACGCGGACGGTCTGGCCGCGAGCGTCGATGTATTCGAATACTTCGCCACCCATCAGGGTGGTCAGCAGCACGCGTGGCTCGAGTGTTTCGAGCTGGTGGGCTGCGGGCATGATCTGGTATGCACTGGCCTGTTCATCGAATTTGAACATCGCAACATCTCCGCACTGCTAGGGGAACGTGCCTGAGCAGGTCTCAGAACACGCCGTTCCCTGTGTTTTTCAGTCCCTGCAAACCAATCCGTCCTGGAGTCTGCACGTCGAGCGGTTGTCCGCCGGGCGTGCCCGGATACAAAGCAGGCTGCAAACCCTGATGTGAATCAGGAATTGCAGCCAGTACGTCAATCCACTCCAGGATCATTCATTCTGCGGGTCGCGGACAGTCGAGGATGAAGCCCGGAAATCGTCGGAAAAGAAATGGGATAATCCCCCGCCTGCGCGTGCAGGTTAGTGGCCAGGTGAACCTTCAAGGCAATACAAACTGCCTTATAAATTGGATTCGCCACCGTCTCTCCTCGGAATCCTTGGCCGAAGCCTTGGGCGCAATCTGACGCGGCCCCCGCAGGCCCAAAGGCCCAAGCCGCACCTCCCTCTTCAGATTGCTTTGACTGTAATAACATTCCCCCTAATTTTTGTCCAACGTTAACTTGCCCGGCCGCTGTCATAATGCTGCCCATTTCACCCCTTCCAGAGCCCTGACATCACTTTGAGCAAGTTTCCGCCACCCTGCTGGTTTAACGGACGAGGAATTTCAGTCTTTCCCTCATTTTTTACTAGGCTATGTACGATGAGTTGCCTAAGATGATGAGAGTCCTTTAATACGCCCCCTCCGTCAGCATGAGGATAAATGGCATGAAGCGATGGCAGAAACTCGTCCGATTCGGTCTGATCAGTGAAGCCCGTACCCTGTGGCATGTGCTCTGGCATAAGTCGGTCCCCACCGGTGCCAAGCTCACCATCGCCCTGGCGGTCGGCTACGTCTTCATGCCGCTGGACCTGATTCCCGACCTGCTGCCCATCCTGGGCTGGGCTGATGACCTGACCGTTCTCACGGGTCTGATCTATCTGGCCTACCGCATGGTCCCGACCGATGTCATGGATGAAATCCGTGGCCGCAAGAAGGTCCACGTCACCGTTCGCGCGGACTGATTCCGCCGTGAACACGACCATGAACACAGTTCACGCCGTCTGAAGCTCCGAATCTGCTCACACCTCCTCACCCATCGAGCCCGCCTCGATGGGTGTTTTTGTGCGCTGCAATCTCATGTTCTCTTGAGGGATAAGCCCCATGATGCGGTAGAATGATCAGGCATCGACAGCTCGCAGGGGAGCTGTCGGCCATTGCCTCTTAGGGTCTTATCACGGGAGCCTCATATGCCTCATGTTCTGCGTTTCCGATCCACCTTCGTTCTGACGGCTCTGCTGGCACTGATGTTCTCTGGCATGCTCACGGGGTGTAACGTGATCGAACAGCGATCCAACGAACCTGGCCATATCAATCCGGTTTACTATCGCCACGGGGCAACGAGTCTGGAAGGGTATATCGCGTACCCCAAGGACGCCTATTTCAGCAAGAAGAAGTACCCGGCCGTGCTGGTGATCCATGAATGGTGGGGTCTGAACGACTACGCCAAACGCCGCGCCGATCAGCTGGCTGATCTGGGCTACATCGCGCTGGCAGCGGATATGTTCGGTGGCGGCCGCAACAGCGACAACGTGGAAGACGCCAAGGCCTGGTCGAGCGCGCTCTATGGCACCCCGCTGATGGCCCAGCGTGCCCAGGCCGCGCTGGACGTGCTGCGTAAGGATCCCCGCGTCGATGCGGACCGCATCATCGTCATCGGCTACTGCTTCGGCGGAACAGCCGCGGTTGAACTGGCCTACAGCGGTGCGCCGGTCAAGGGAGCCGTGTCATTCCATGGCAACCCCGTGCCCCCGACCGATGAACAGGCCGCGGCCCTCAAGGCCAGGCTGCTGATCCTCATCGGCGCCATGGACCCGATGTTCGACACCGCCGCCACGAAGAAGCTGACCGATGGCCTGAACAAGACCAACGCCGACTTTGAAATCATCTCCTACAGCGGGTCGGTGCACAGCTTCACCAGCCCGCAGGCCGACACCCGCAACATGGAAGGGGTGGCCTACAACAAGAACGCCGACGAACGCTCGTGGAAGCAGCTGCAGGTGTTCATGAAGCAGGTTTTCGAACAGAAATAATCGGGGCAAATCCTCAATTGTCCGGAGCTTGCGTCTGAATTACGCTGATGCGCAGTGCGCGAGCATCGCCATTCCAGGGCTGGCAGATGTGATGTGAGCATCGCATCTGCCAGTATTGTTTCTGTGGGGCAAGAGTATTCATATGCAGCAGATCAGCGTCAGTTGTAGCCAGTGCGGCAAGCGTCTCAAGGCCCCGGCTTCTCTGGCCGGCAAACGGGCCAAGTGTTCCCGATGCGGAACGATCATGACGATCCCTGCGGCGCCAGCTGCGCAGGACACCGGGTACGAGCTGGAAATCATCGAAGAAACACCCGCTCCGCGCCCGTCGGCGAACGCGGCGCCACAGAAAATGCAGGCCGCTGCGGACAGCCCCCGCCCTGCCGCCAGCCCGAATAAGCCACCATCGAATGTCGCGCCGCTGCTGATGGATGATCTGATCGAACCCGAACTGCCACTGTCGGCGCTGGTGGAACACGTATCGCCCACCGCTCCGGCGCGAGGCAACCGCAAGGGTGGGCGCAGCAAAGCCACTATTGATCCAGGCAATCCCCCGCCGCCCCGGCCTGATCAGGACGCAGGCAGCGCCTGGGATCGCATCGCCGCGCGCAATGCCCGCGCCCGTGGCGATGACGGCCCCAAGCCCTGGTTCAGTCTGCTGGGGGTAGATTTCACACCCGTGAAAACCATCGTGCTGCTGGTGTTTCTCTCGATCATCGGCGGGATTCTGGGCTGGTGGTTCACCGGCCCGGGTCGTGGTCTGCATCTGGTGGAAGCCTACCCGGTGGCGCGCCTCGAAGCCCTGGGGCACCTGTCGCGCATCAAGAACCCCGGCTTCGCCGGCGCTGCGAAGCAGGGGCACTCTGTCACCAGCACCGCATTGAACCCGCTGCAGGGTGACAACTTCACCGACGAGCTCTACAACATCGGCGGATCCGACAAGCTCATCTTCACCCGCCCCGACAGTAATGGCGATTACATCTTCGTCCACGTGAAGATCAGCGAACGCATCGCCCGCGAAGAGAAACTCGAAAACCGCTACGACCTGGCCTTCGGGTCGGGCAACTTCATCATGCACGTCGGCCAGCAGCAGATCACGCCAATTTTGATGGTTGCTCCGTTCCAGACTTCGACTATCGAGTTCCCCATCAGTTCCTCCAAGGCTATCGTCCACGATGCTATGATCCCCCTGCAGCCACCGCCTGACGAAATCAGGAATCCCAATCAGGGCAGCAGTGGCGGACTGGCCTCGGGCACACTGGTCTACAATGGCAGCAATGGCGTCTCGGGCTCGGTCGATTTCTCCTCGCCCTATCTGCAGAGCGGCCATCCCGGCGTCAGTGGTCTCTATGGCAATGGCGAACTGACCCAGCAGGACCCTGTCACGGGCACAGCGCTCAAGTACGCCTACGACGGCTCGAACATGACGGTGACCTGGAACACGCCGGGCAAAGCCTGGTGGTC
>Ga0182792_1000596_pt1 | contig 32894 bp, 34 predicted proteins | sample Passage237B_FD_130497 | JGI IMG/M metagenome (GOLD analysis project Ga0182792, IMG submission 130497) | Cellulose adapted compost microbial communities from Newby Island Compost Facility, Milpitas, CA, USA - Passage2 37B (version 2) (version 2) ...
GTGCGCGAGGGCTGGCTCGCCGCGCGTGCCGTGTTCGGCCTGTTCCCGGCCAACACCGTCGGCTGCGACGACATCGAGATCTACGCCGACGAGTCGCGCGGCGAGCCGCTGATGGTCTGGCACGGCCTGCGTCAGCAGCACGAGCGGCCCGACGGCAAGCCGCACTGGTGCCTGGCCGACTTCGTCGCCGACAAGGATTCCGGTGTCGCCGATTACGTCGGCGCCTTCGCCTGCACGGCGGGCCTGGGTATCGAACCGCATCTGGAGCGCCTCGAGGCCGAGCATGACGACTACCGCGCGATCATGCTCAAGGCCATCGCCGACCGTCTCGCCGAGGCCTGCGCCGAATGGCTGCACGAGCGCGTGCGCAAGGAGTACTGGGGCTACGCCGCCGACGAGTCCCTGAGCAACGACGAGCTGATCCGCGAGGCCTACCGCGGCATCCGCCCGGCGCCGGGCTACCCGGCCTGCCCGGACCACACGGTCAAGGGCGCGCTGTTCCGCCTGCTCGACGCCGAACGCAACGCCGGCATGCGGCTGACCGAGAGCTTCGCGATGCTGCCGGCTGCTGCGGTGTCCGGCTTCTACTTCGCGCATCCGGAGAGCCACTACTTCGCCGTGCCGAAGATCGGCAGCGACCAGGTCGCCGACTGGGCCGCCCGCACCGGCTTCAGCCTGCAGGAAGCGGAGCGCTGGCTCGCCCCGCTGATCTGACGCGTCCGCGCCGACCGGCCCCTCCGGGGCCGGCGCCCGACGCAGGGTGGCCCGTGACCGGTCGCCGCTTCCCCACTGACGAGAGAATGGATCGATGAGTACCTTGCCCAACTGCCCCGTCTGCAACTCCGCCTTCGCCTACGAGGACCGCGGGATGCTGGTCTGCCCCGAGTGCGCCCACGAATGGAAGGAGGGGGAGGCGGAGCCGGCCGAGGAAGGCCGGATCGTGAAGGATGCCAACGGCAACGTGCTCAGCGACGGCGACGCCGTGGTCGTGATCAAGGACCTGAAGGTCAAGGGCACGTCCCTGGTCGTCAAGGTCGGCACCAAGGTGAAGAACATCCGCCTCGTCGAGGGCGATCACGACATCGACTGCAAGATCGACGGTATCGGTCCGATGAAGCTCAAGTCGGAGTTCGTGAAGAAGGCGTGAGCCCCTTCCCGGCAGCCGTCCGGACACTGCCCGCGCATCCGGCGGCGTCGCGACCTGACGGACGCCTTACTGGATTAGGGTCTTCCACAAGTGCCTGTCACGCCGGCAGGGCGCACCATCGGGACGTTGCCACGTAGGGGGAGCGTTGGCGATGGATCCCAGAACCGTCTTTTCCAAGACCGAGAAGGGGCAGCAGGAGATGGCCACCCGTGCCCATCACCTGCCCGCCAGGGTGCGCGCGATGCTGATCATGATCGACGGCAAGCGCAGCGTGGAGCAGCTGCTGTTCGGCCATCCGGCGCCGGAGGATGCGATGGAGCACCTGCGGCAGCTCGTCGAGGGCGGCTTCATCGAACCCGCCGCGGGTGCGGCTCCGGCCGCCGTGGCGCCGGCGCAGGCTACGGCGTCCTCGGCGGCACCGTCGCAGGCACCGGCGGCGACGGAAGACGTCGGCGAGGTGCGGAGGGTGATGATCGGCATGCTGATCGACTTCCTCGGGCCCGAGGCCGACATGATCGCGCTGCGGCTGGAGGCGGCGAAGAGCCGCGAGGCCCTGCTGACCGAAGCCGAGCGCCTGCAGCGCATGCTGGTGGACATCGTCGGCACCGAGGGTGCCGCGCGCTTCGGCGAGGCCGTGCTGCCGCGCCTGCGCTGAAGCGCCGCCTGGCTGACCGGTGCCATTCAGGCGCCGGTGTTCCGTTCCGTATCCGTTACGTCGCGCTGCGCCGTCAGCGCGCGCGTGCCCGTACGCCTTCGTTACGAAATGACATGCACATTGTTTTGACAATGTCATTCCGCGCGTCTAGCCTTCGTGTATGACAAGAAGATATCCGGCGCTGCGGTGCCGGGCATCTCCAGGTCGGTTGCGAGTGTCGTCCGGGTGGGGCCCTGGGGTGGCAGCGCAACCCCGGTGTCTTCTCCGGTTGAACCCCGAGGCTGGCGTCCCGCCACCGAGGGGTTCTTTTTTTGGGGCGCCCGAATGCGAAAGGGGGCGGATGTCCGCCCCCTTTCCCGTTTCTGCGCGACGGAGCCGGTCAGGCCGCGCCGTCGTCGAGCGCGATGTCCAGCATCAGCTCGTTGCCGATGCCGTCGAGCACCTCGCGCAGTTCCGCGTCCTGCAGCGTTCCGGGCACGACCAGCAGGGCCTGCACCTTGAACACGTGCGGTTCGCCGTCCTGGCCGAGGATGGACGTCGACAGGCTCTCGATGCTGACGCCGCGCTCGGCCAGCGCCGTCGACAGCCGGCGCACGATGCCCGGCCGGTCGGGGCCGGACAGTTCCAGCCGCAGCAGGCGGCGGCCGGCCGGCACGGGGCGCGCGTCGCTGCGCGCGATGTGGATCTGCAGTCCGTCGTTCTCGAGCTTGCGCAGTGCCTCGATGACCGCGTCGGCGTCCTCCGGCGCGACCTGCAGGTGCACGATGCCGGCGAACTGGCCCGCGACACTGGTCATGTGGCTGTCGGCCCAGTTCACGGCCGCGGTCTGCGCGCAATCGGAGATCTTGCGCACGATGCCCTGGCGGTCGGGGCCGACGACGGTGACGACCAGCGAGGTCGTCAGCGGACGGTCGGGTTCGACCAGCTTGACCGTGCGCTTGATCAGCGGCGCGCGGGTGGCGAAGCGCTCGTCCTGCGGCTCGGCAGGCAGCGTGCCGTGCTCGGCGGCGTGGCGCACGACCTGCCGGATCAGCTTCAGGCCCAGCGGGGCCAGCGCGCGCTCCCACAGCTCGCGCGCGCTCTCGCCCTTGCGCACGAAGCACCAGTCCTGCGCGGCGATGGCGCCGGCGTCCCAGCCGTCATCGAGGTGGTAGATCGAGCCGCCGGCGATCGGGTCGCCTTCCAGCAGCGTCCATTCCACGGCCGCGATGCCGCGGTGGCGCGGCAGCAGCGACGGGTGGTAGCCGATGGCGCCGATGCGCGCGCGCGCCAGCGCCTCCTTGGTGACGAAGGCGTGCGTGTGGGCGGCGATGATGAGGTCGCAGTCTTCCTGCAGGTCGCTGCCCGGCACCGTGCGCGGGTTCTCCAGGATGGACAGCGGAATGCCGGCGTCCACGGCGGCCCTGGCCAGCCGGTCGTCTGCGGCCGGCGCGACCACGCGCACGACTTCCATGCCGTCTTCGAGCAGGTTGGCGAGTACGGCTGCGCCGAAATAGCGCGAGCCGATGACGGTGCACCTCATGCGGATCTCCTGTGCCGATTGCATCTTGTCCCGTCTTGCGGGACATTCGCGCTGCGCGCGGTACGCCACCGCGTCGCGGAAAGAGGCGATGTTACCGCGTTCGGCGCGGTCGTTCGTCACCGGATTCGAGAGAGGAGAGAAGATGACGCGCAGGGTGCTCGTCGCGCTGTGGCTGGCCGTGCTGCCGGTCATGGCGCTGGCCGGGACGTGGCAGGAACATGAAGGCATTGCGGCGCTGTTCGAGCGCGCCGGCGTGCAGGGCACCTTCGTCGTGCGGATGGACGACGGTCGCCTGGTCGGGCACGACGAGGCACGCGCCCGCACCCGCTACGTGCCGGCCTCGACGTTCAAGATTCCCAACGCGTTGATCGCGCTCTCGCGCGGCATCGTGCGCGACCTCGAGCAGCCGCTGCCCTACGGCGGCCAGCCCCAGCCGTTCCCGCAGTGGGAGCGCGACATGCCGCTGGGCGAGGCTTTCGCGCTGTCCAACGTGCCGGTGTTCCAGGGCATCGCGCGCAGCGTCGGCCCCGCGCTGTACCGCAAGGACCTGGCGCGCTTCGGCTACGGCAACGCCGAGATCGGCGAGCGCGTCGACCGCTTCTGGCTCGATGGCCCGCTCGCGATCAGTGCCGTCGAGCAGGTCGATTTCCTCGGGCGCCTGGCTGAGGGCCGGCTGCCGTACTCGCCCGGCGCGCAGCGCGCCGTGTGCGCGATGGCGCTCACCGACAGCGGCGACGGCTGGGTGCTGTACGGCAAGACCGGCTGGCAGAACGCGCCCGGAGCGGGCGTGGGCTGGTGGGTCGGCTGGGTCGTCCGGGCCGGGCGCGTGCATCCGTTCGCGCTCAACCTCGACATCCGCCGCGAGGAGGACGCCGTGCGGCGCATGCAGATCGGCCGCGCGGCGCTCGCGCAGCTGGGCCTGCTGCCCTGAGCCGTCTCAGCGCCCGAACACCTTCTTGAGCAGGTCGGTGCTGCGCGCCACCGGGTCGCGGCGGATCGCGCGTTCCTCGTCGGCGAGCTTCACGAACAGGCCGTCGAGGGTCTTGCCGGTCACGTACTGATCGAGGTCGGCCGAGTCGCCGAGCAGGCTGGCGGCCGGACCGGCGCGGCTGACGAGGTTCTTCCACGCGCCGGTCACGCCGGCGCGCGCGGTGGCCTGTTCCACGATGGGGCGCATCGCGGCGGACAGGCGGTCCCAGGTCTTGTCGCGGAAGTACTGCGTGGCCGCGTCGTCCGGGCCCTCGATGAGCTTCTTCGCGTCGGCGATGCTCATGTCGCGGATCGCGTCGCCGACGATGGCCGCACCCTCGGGCACCGCGCTCTCGGCGGCGCGGTTGACGGTGGCGGCGAAGTCGTCGACGGCCTTGCCCTGGCCCAGTGCGCGCAGCGTCTTCTCGGCGCGCTCGATCATCGGCGGCAGCGGGATGCGCACGGCCGGATCGTTGAGGTAGCCGCCGGGCCTGGCGAGGCCGCGGATGGCACGCTCGGTGCCGACGGCCAGCGCTTCCTTGAGGCCGCCGACCATCTCGGATTCGGTCAGCGCGCTGCCGCCCGGCGATTGCAGGATGTTCTTCAGCGCGCCGCTCCAGTCGATGGCGTGGGCCGCGCCGGAAAGGGGGGCCGCGGCGAGCAGGGTGCAGAAATGTCGGCGTTTCAATGCGGTTCTCCGGTGGATGCGGGGCGAGGCTGGCGGCGCCAGATCGTCGCGTCGATCCGGTCCGCCAGTTCGGGGTAGTCGTCGGCGTGGAATTCGGGCCGCCGGCCGGCGGCGCGCTGGGCGAAGTAGTCGCGCGTGAGCTTCACGACCAGTCCGGACAGCAGCACGATGGCCACGAGGTTGATCGTCGCCATCAGGCCCATCGCCGCGTCGGCGGCGTCGAACACCGTGGCCACGGCCTCCTGCGCGCCCCACAGCACCATCGCCAGCAGGCCGCAGCGCAGCGTGACGAGCCCGGCGCGGTGGTCGAGCCGCAGGTAGGCCAGCGCGTTCTCGGCGTAGGAATAGTTGCCGATGATGGACGTGAACGCGAAGAAGAAGATCGCCACGGCGATGAAGTAGCGCCCGAAGCCTCCGAACTGCGATTCCACGGCAGCCTGCGTCAGCGCGATGCCGGTCAGCTCCCCGCCGGGCTCGAACACACCCGAGAGCAGGATCACGACCGCGGTGGCGGTGCAGATCAGCAGCGTGTCGATGAACACGCCCAGCGCCTGCACGAAACCCTGCGACGACGGATGGTGCGGTTCCGGCGTGGCCACCGCCGCGATGTTGGGCGCCGAGCCCATGCCGGCCTCGTTCGAGAACAGGCCGCGCTTGATGCCGTTGAGCATGGCGCCGGCCACGCCGCCGGCGGCCGGCTCGAGGCCGAACGCGGACTTCACGATCAGGCACAGCGCGGCCGGCACCTCGGACAGGTGCATGACGAGGATCACGAGCGCGAGCAGCAGGTACAGCGCCGCCATCAGCGGCACGATGACCTGCGCGACGCTGGCGATGGTACGGATGCCGCCGAAGATCACGATGCCCGACAGCACCGCCACGCCCACGCCGACGGCGGCCTCGGGCACGCCGAAGGCGCCCGCCGCCGCGCCGGCGATGGAGTTGGCCTGCACGGCATTGAACACCAGGCCGAAGGCGAGGATCAGGCACAGCGAGAACAGTGTGGCCAGCCACGGCAGGCCCAGTCCGCGCGCGATGTAGAACGCCGGTCCGCCGCGGTACAGCCCGTGCTCGCTTTCGCCGCGCACCTTGTAGAGCTGGGCCAGCGTGCTCTCGGCGTAGGCCGTGGCCATGCCCAGCAGCGCGACGATCCACATCCAGAAGATCGCGCCGGGTCCGCCGAGCGAGATCGCCACCGCGACGCCGGCGAGGTTGCCCGTGCCCACGCGCGAGGCCAGGCTCGTGCACAGCGCCTGGAAGGGCGTGATGCCGCCCGCGTCGTGCTCGCGCGAGTGCGTGATCGAGCGCAGCAGCTCCGCGAAGTGGCGGAACTGCAGGAAGCGCAGCCGCCACGTGAACAGCACGCCCACGGCCAGCAGGCCGTAGATCAGCACGTAGCCCCAGAAGATCTCGTTCAGGAAATCGATGACGGCCGTCATGCGCGTCCTCCGCTCGCGGTCACGGCCCAAGCATAGCCGTCATGCGGCCGCCGCGCTCAGTCGGCAAGCTCGAGCCGGCCCGCGTCGATGCGCGGCATCGGCAGGCCCACGAGGTGCGCCCATTCGCGCAGCGACACCAGCGACTCGGCCAGGATCTCGCGCATCTGCCCGGCGTCGATCTCGAGGATGGCGGCACGCAGGCGCGCGCTGGCGAGGTGGTCGCCGCCGGTCGGGTCGAGCACGTGGTCGCTGAGGGTGCGGGCCAGGCGCAGCGCGCCGGTCAGCAGGTAGGGGGTGGAGCCGGTCGCGAAACCGCCGCCCTCGGGGTCGCGCTGCCAGTAGATGATGTCGGCGGTCGAGGTCGGCAGCTGCCAGTCGACGAGCAGCACGGCGGACAGCTCGTGGTGGTCGAAGCCGAAGACCTCGCGTTCGAGCGGCTCCAGTTCGGCGCGCGCGGTGCGGGCGAAGGCCAGCAGCCGTCCGTATTCGGCCGGCTCGGCGGTGGCGAAGGCCAGCATGCCGATGTTCGACAGCAGGCCGAGCGAGAAGGTGTCGTCGGCCGACTGGTTGTGCGCGGCCAGCGCGAAGGCCTCGGTCAGGAGGCCGACGTGCAGCGAACTGATCCAGAAGTGGTGGTAGTTGAAGCCCTCGCAGCGCAGCCGTGCCGACTGCGAGATCAGCGACAGCACCAGCGCGTGGCTGCGGATGGCGTTGAGGCCCAGCCGCTGCACCGCGACCTGTACGTTGGCCGTGCCGCGCATGGCGTGGAAGCGCGCCGCCGAGGCGGCGCGCAGCACGAAGCCGGTCAGCGCCGGATCGGTCTTGACCACGCGCACGATGTCCTCGAGCGAGGCCTCCGGGTCGCGTGCCATCTCGACGATGCGCAGCGCCGTGCCCTGCGGGCTCGGCAGATCGTCGGCCGCGACGAGGAACGCCCGGATGTCCCGGACGACTTCGTGCTGCGGACGCGATCGGATTGCCGTCATGTCGGGGTGTCCTCGGCCCTGGGGGTGTCGAGCATGCGGGTGACCAGGCGGTCGACCAGCGGCTCGTCGTCGATCAGCCAGGCCTCGCCGCGCTCGAAGCGGCGGGCCAGTTCGCTGCGCGTCAGCGCCACGGCGCGCACGCCCTGACGGTTGGCGAACAGGAACATGGTACGCGCGGGACTGATCCACGTCAGCCTTACGATGCTGCGCCGGTTGCCCTCGGTGCGCAATTCCACCCAGTCGCCGCGTTTCAGCTCGTCCAGCCCGTCGTCGGGCGGGAGGAAGTCGCCGGCTGGCGCGGGCGGTCGGGGAGGCGGCGCGGCGGTGCCGCCGGCGCCCGGCTGCATGCCGTTCTTGACCGCCGCCGCGTGCAGCTGGACCAGCTCCGCGAAGAAGGTCGCGCGCTCGGCCTCGGGCAGGCCCGCGCGCTCCAGCCCCGCGCGCAGGCGGCGGATCAGCCCGGGCAGGCGGTGCACGAGCCGCTGGCGCTCGTCCGCGTCGGTCTTGGGGCGCACGCTCCAGATCAGTTCGTCCATGGTCTCGACGGCCTCGACCCAGGCGTCGCCGGTCTCGCCGCCCTCGCGCGCGGCCTCGGCCAGCAGCGTGGTCCAGGGCCCGGCGAGCAGGTCGCGCAGTACGGCCGGCAGTGTCTCGTCGGCCAGATGCGGCGCCACGGTGCCGGCGGCCACGCCGTGCGCGATCTCGTCGATCTCGCGCGCCGTGAGCTGGTCGGCGAGCGACTCGGCGCGGGCGTCGGTCAGGCGTTCCTGCTCGGCGAGAAAGGCCTCGACGGCGGCCAGCCCGGCCTCGAAGGCCGCGATGTCCTCGCCGCCGTCCTGGATGCGTGCCACCAGCGGCTCGGCGATCAGGTACAGCGTGGAATCGGGGGTGAGCTCGCCATCCCACGTCGAGGCGGCCTGCGCGAGCGTGTTGAGGAGCCGGCGCGCCGGGTGCCGGCGGTCGGAGAAGAAGTGGTGGTCGGCCAGCGCCTGCTTGAGTACCGGCAGCTGCAGGCGGCCGATCAGTGCCTTCATCAGCGGCGGCACGCGCTCGTCGTCGAAAATGAAGTCGAACAGCGTCGCGACGAGGTCGATGACCATGCCGTCGAGCTGGCCGACCTGACGGCCCAGTCCGGCGTCGAGCAGCGCGCGCACGATGTTGGCGGTCCCGTCGGCGGACGGTTCGACGTGGAAGTGCAGGCCGCCGAGGTCGATGTCGGTCTGGCCGCGCTGCAGCCGCGTCAGCGCGTCCATGACCGCGTCGTTGGCGGCGCGCGGCGGCGTGCCGGGCGCGTCCGGTCCGACGATCCGGCGCAGCAGGCCGGCGGACTCCGGCGTACGCGGCCCGGACGGGGCCGCGGTGCGGCCGTCGCGTCGTGCGGCGTGGCGCACGCGCGGCAGCACGCGGCGCTCGGTCAGGTGCGCGAGCATGGCGCGGTAGGCCGCCGGCAGTTCGCCGGCCAGACGGCCACCGAGCAGCGTCAGCAGCGTGCGGCGCGCCTCCTGCCCGCAGTCCAGCGTCCAGCAGGCGTCCTTCAGCGCGGTGGCGACGACCTCGGGTGAGAGCGGGTTGCGCGCGTCGGTGACCTCGCCCTCGATGCCCAGCAGTGCGGCCAGACGCGGCATCAGCTCGCGCAGTTCGTTCTCGCAGGCGTTGTGCATCAGGCGGGCCTGGTTGCCGATCAGCAGGGACTCGGAATAGACGGTGTCGTCGACGAGCGACAGCACGGCCTCGGCGAAGTGCTGCGCGCGCACGCTGCGCGGGTCCTCGCGCGTCCCGCCCAGGCGTGCTTGCATGGCGCGTTCGAGCGATTCGGCGAAGGCGTGCGGCAGCGTGTCGCCGGCGCGCAGCAGGGCGCGCAGCAGCTCGCCCAGCGTGTCCGATTCGATGGCGTCGTAGGTCTGCCGCCACAGCGTGTCGACGTCGACGGTCAGCGTCTGGTTGAGCCGGGTCAGCGAGGCGTTGGCGTGCTTGCGCAGGATGCGACCGCACTCGGCGAGGACGCCGGCGTACGGGGGTGCGGTGGGCGGGGTCACACAGCTGGCAGTGGTCACGGCGGGGCTCCGTGGAACATGCGCGGGGACGCCGGTGCGGTCACGTCCCTGCGGGAAGGGTACTCGGCCCGTTCCGCCCGGAGGGCGGGCCATCCGTCGCGCCGACGGACGGACGCGCGGACGGGGAAAGGGCTCGACCGGACGTTCGATGATCCCGCAAAACCCGGGCGGAGAAAGCGGGAAAGATTTTCCGGATGTATCCGCGCGGGGCGCGCGGCGGGGCTTCAGCGGGACGGGTGGCCGAACAGGCCCTCGCGGCGGATGCGCTCGGCCACGGCCGGCGGTACCTGCGCGGCCCAGTCCGCGTCGCCGCGCGCGATGGCGGCCAGCACCTCGCCGGCATCGATGGCGAGCAGCGACTCGTCGTAGCGCTCGACGGCGACCAGCTTGCCGTTCTCGACCAGGTGCGCGAGCAGGTGGCGCAGGTGGCGCGGCACCTCGACGTTGTCGAGCGTGACCAGCCGGTCGCTGCCGGCCGGTCGCGAGGGATAGACGTAGACGTGGGTGTGGTCGGGAAAGAGCTTGCCGAAGGCCTCCAGCATGCCGCCCTCGAGGCCCTCGTAGTAGTTCTCGTCGAACAGCTGGGCGAAGTCGCGTACCGACAGTGCGATGCCGATGGGCTCGTGCGTGTAGCGGCGCAGGTAGGCGCGCAGGCGGAAGAAGCGCACGTAGTCCGAGATCATGACCGTATAGCCGCACTCGCCGAGCAGGTCCATGCGGGCGAGGAAATCGGCCGCGTCCACGTCGTCGCCGGTGACGAGCGAGTTCATCGTGACCTCGGCCAGCGCGACCGTGCGCGTCTCGTCCACCTCCGACACGCGCGCGAACTGCGACAGCGCGGCGCTCATCATGTCGACGTTGACGCGGGTGACCGGCTTGAAGCTGCCGCGCATGACCATCACCGGCTTGCGGTAGAACAGCTCGCGCGGTACGACGACCTCGCCGTCGGGCGCGAAGATGACCGCGCGCGTGAGCCAGCTGCGGATGAGGTGCAGGTTCATCAGCCGGTTCTCGACGCCGGCGAAGCCGGGGCCGGAGAAGTGGATCAGGTCGACCTCGATGCGCTCGGAGCCGAGGTTGTCGCCGAGGCCCTCGATGATCCAGTCCGGCCGGCCGGTGTGGAAGAAGGCGCCGTGCACGAGGTTCACGCCGAGGATGCCGAGCGCTTCGGACTGCTGGGCGTTGTCGTTGTCGAGCATGCGCACGTGCAGCACGATGTCGCTCGGCGCGGCGCCGGGCGCGTGCTGCAGGCGCAGGCCGATCCAGCCGTGGCATTCGTTCTTCTGGCGGAAGCTGCGCGCCGTGACCGTGGCGGCGTAGGCGAAGAACTGCGTCGTCGGCGGGCGCTTGGCGGCCAGCCGCCCGACCACCTGCGCGAATTCGCGCTCGAGCATCTGCGAGAGCCGCGCGCGGCTCACGTAGCGTTCGACCGGGCCGTAGATGTCGTCCGACACCGCCATGTCGTAGGCCGACATGGTCTTGGCCACGGTGCCCGCCGCCGCGCCGACCTGGAAGAAGCGCCGCGCCACCTCCTGTCCGGCACCGATCTCGACGATGGAGCCGTAGCTGCGCTCGTCGAGGTTGACGGCCAGCGCCTTCTGGTCGGTTGATAGCGTGGTGTCGCGTGCGGTCATGGCGCCTCCGTGGGCGGGTTGATGCACTGCGCAATGATACGCCAGCCGGCGCCGCCCATCCGCCGTTATGCTGTCCGGAATATCACGTATGCCGGGAGGAAGGGATGCGCGCCACGCTGATTCCGCCACCGCTGGTGGCGGCCGCCGTCGCGGCGTCGATGTGGGGCGTCGATGCGCTGCTGCCGGTCGCACGGCTCCTGCCGCCGGGGCGGACGTGGTTCGCCGGCGCGCTGCTGGCGGCGGGGCTGTGGCTGATGCTGGCGGCCGTGTGGCGGCTCCGGCGGGCCGGCACGACGGTCGATCCGTTCCGGCCTGAGCGCGCCTCGTGCCTGGTGACCGACGGCGTGTTCGCGCGTTCGCGCAATCCGGTCTATCTGGGCGACGTGCTGCTGCTGGCGGCGTGGGCGGTCTGGCTCGGCAATCTCGTCGCCCTGCCGCTGCCGGCGCTGTTCGTGGCGTGGATGGAACGCTGGCAGATTCCGGCCGAGGAGGCCGCGCTGCGGGCGCGTTTCGGGCCGCGCTACGCGGCCTACCGCGCGCGGGTGCGGCGCTGGTTCGGCCGGCGCTGAATCAGGCCTTGGGCGCGCGGTAGTGGTCCTGCGTCATCAGGTCCACGCCGCAGGGCAGGTTCTCGATCCAGGTCAGGAAGCGCTCGACCATCTCCTTGCCCTCGAAGCGCGCGCCGTGCTGCGGCACGATCATGCGCACGTCGAGCGAGCGCACCATGTTGGCCCAGAAGCGGCAGATCTTGTTCGACACCATGTAGCGGCGGTGGAAGCCGATCATGTGCTGCACGTGGGCGTCGAAGTCGCGCACCGGCTCGGCGGCCTCGTCATGGTCGATCATCGAGGCGCCCATGTCGCCCGAGAACAGGATCCTGGACACCGGATCGTAGAACTGGAAGTTGCCCTCGGAGTGCATGAAGTGCGCCGGCAACGCCAGCACGTTGTTCTGGCCGAGGCGGATCGCCATGCCCTCGTCGGGGATGCCGATGGTGCGTTCGGAGTAGTCCTTGCCGCTCGTGAAGTGCGGCAGGAAGCGCACCCACAGCCGCGAGATCAGGACCTTGCAGCGCGTCGTGATCATCCACTTGTTCAGCGACGCGATGATGTCCGGGTCGGCGTGCGAGGCGAGGATGTAGTCGAGCTCGCGCGAGGGGAAGTACTTCTGCATCGCCATCAGCAGACCGGCGTGCGTCATGTTGCCGCCCGGGTCCACGACCGCGCCGTGGCCGTTGTCGACGATCAGGAACTGGTTGGACTGCACCGCGTGGTCGTCTTCCTCGTCCACGAGGTCGTAGAAGGCCAGACACGCATGTTTTCCGTCGTTGTAGAGCTCGACTGCCATGGTTGTTCCGTCAGGGGCCGCACCTGCGGCGAAACGCGCAAATGTACCGGATGCCGCGGGAGGGTTTCATGCGATCCGGCCTGCGTTTGACAAATGTCAAACCGCGCCGTGGGCGGTCCCTTCGAGGTCCTCGTAGCAATCCGGCGTGAAGCGCGGCGTGCACAGCGCCAGGAACACGAGGTCCGACGTGCCGGTGCAGGTGATGCGCTGCGGCGTGCCGGGCGGGATGAACACCACGCCGCCGGGGCCGACGGTCTCGGCCAGCGGCGCGGCGGGGTCGCCCAGCTCCACGCGGCCCTCGCCCTCGAGGATCACGTAGCGCTCGGCCGTGCCGGCCAGCCGGTGCCAGCGCGTCGTGCGGCCGGGTTCCACGCGGGCCCGCGCCACCGACAGCGCCGGATCGTCGGCCGTGTTCCACCACTCGGTGATGTGGCAGCCCTCGCGGAAGAAGTACTCCGCAGGCGGTTCGGTGCGCACGCGCGGCATCAGAACGACGATCCCGGCTGCTGCAGGAAGTCCAGCTCCTCGGCCGTGCTCGCGCGTCCGAGGACGGCGTTGCGGTGCGGATAGCGGCCGAAGCGGACGATGATGTCGCGGTGCGCGAGCGCGAAGCGCAGATTGCCCTCCAGCCCTGGCTGGTCGAACAGCCGCACCGAGATGTCCTGCATCGCGAGCGACTCGGCATGCATGAACGGCATGTACAGGAAGGCCCGCTCCGCGCCCTGCAGGGCCTGGTCGGCGCCGGCGCGCAGCGCTTCCTGCGCCAGCACCAGCGCCATGCCGTCGCAGGCGTAGGCGTCCGGCGTGTCGCGGTGGATCTGACGCGAGAACTGGTCGAGCACGATGATTTCGGCGAGCCGCCCGCGCGGGTGGTCTCGCCACGCGAACAGCTCGCCACGCGCGGCCGCCCGGTGCGTGTCGCCGAAGCGGCGCGCGATCGCGCGGTCCAGTTCCGCGTCCTTGCGCCACCAGTCACGCGGCTGGAGTTCGTCGAACCAGTAGTGCAGGATGTGGTCTGCGTTCATGGCGTGGTCGCGTGGTCGGGTTCCGGCGGACATCGTACTGGAACATGCCCTGAAACACAGAGGGTGTGACGGCACGCGACGGCCGGCGTAACATAAATATCAGAAATCCCTAATGGAGTCCGACATGGCGACGCGCGAAATCACGGCCGAAAACTTCAACGACGTGGTCGGCGGCGGCGGAATCGTGCTGCTCGACTTCTGGGCCGAATGGTGCGGGCCATGCCGCAGCTTCGCCCCGACCTTCGAGGCCGCTTCCGAGAATCACCCCGACGTGGTCTTCGGCAAGGTCGACACCGAGGCCCAGCGCGAGCTGGCCGCGGCCTTCCAGATCCGTTCCATCCCCACCATCGCCGCGATCCGCGACGGCGTCATGGTGTTCCGCCAGTCCGGCGCGCTGCCCGCCGCCGCGCTCGAGCGCGTCATCGCCGGCGTGCGCGAGCTCGACATGGACAAGGTGCGCGCCGAGATCGAGGCCGAGAAGCAGGGCCGGGCGTGAGCGGCGCGGCGGCGGCCGACGGGCCGCCCGCCTGTCCGCTGTGCGCCGGCACGGCAAGCGCTCCGATCGACTGCGACGGCCGGCTGTACTTCCGCTGCGCCGGCTGCGGGCTGGTGCATCTGGATCCGGCGCTGCGCGTGGACGCGGCGACCGAACGCGCCGAGTACGCGCTGCACCGCAACGATCCGCAGGACGCCGGCTACCGCCGCTTCCTGTCGCGCGCCTTCGACGAGGTGCGTGCCCGCTTCGCCCCGCCCGCACGCGGGCTGGACTTCGGCTGCGGGCCGGGGCCGGCCCTGGTGGCGATGGCGCGCGAGGCCGGTTTCGGGATGGACGCCTTCGACCCCTTCTTCGCGCCCGACACGTCCGTGTTCGCGCGGCGCTACGACTTCATCACCTGCACCGAGGTCGCCGAGCACCTGTTCGCCCCGCGCGTCGAGCTCGACCGCCTGTGGGGCCTGCTCCGGCCCGGTGGCGCGCTCGTGATCCAGACCCGGCGTGTGCTCGATGACACACGTTTCCGCACTTGGAACTACCGTCGGGACCCGACCCATGTCGTATTCTTTGCGGATGCGAGCTTCGGCTGGCTCGCCGCCCGCTGGGGCGCGCGGCTGAGCCTTCCGGGGCCCGACGTCGCCGTGCTCGTCAAGCCCGACGGGCCCGACTCCAGGGAGAATGGGTAGATGAAGGTTCCGGCCGTCCTGCGTGTTACCGCCGCCGCTCTGCTGTCCGTCGCCGCGCTGTCGGCCGGCGCCGAGACCCCGCGCATCGAGTCCGAGGTGCTCGCGCGCAGCACCAGGAGCTGGGACGGTTCGGCCCTGCCGAACTACCCGCGCGCCGCGCCCGAGATCAGCGTCGTGCGCATCCGCATCCCGCCCGGCATGGAGCTGCCCATGCACAAGCACCCGGTCATCAACGCCGGCTACCTGCTCAGCGGCCGGCTGACCGTGGTGTCGGAGGCGGGGCACTCGCTGCGGCTCGACGCCGGCGAGGCGATCATCGAGCTCGTCGACCAATGGCATTACGGACGCAACGACGGCGACACCGTCGCCGAGATCGTCGTCTTCTACGCCGGCATCGGAGGACTTCCCGTCACCGAGCGCAAGTGACCGGCCACGGCAGGCCGCGCCTCGATGCGCGGCCGTCATCACAACGTTCCAACCGGAAGTGGATCGCACCATCATGCAAAGACGCAGTTTCCTCCTCTCGGCCGCGGCGGGCGCCGTGGCCGCGCCGTTCGCGGGCGCCGCGCAGGCTTCGGCCGTCAGCGTCCGCGGTCCGGCGCTGCTGACCGTCAGCGGAGCCTTCCCGGGCGGCAACCGGCCCGGCGTCGGCCCGCTCGACCAGCTCATGCACAAGCACGGCGTGCAGTTCGAGCACGCCCATGCCTTCGACTACGCGGCGCTGCTGGCCCTGCCCGCGCAGGGCATCGAGCCGGTACTGGAGTACGACGGACAGCCGCACGTGCTGAGCGGCCCGCTGCTGACCACGGTGCTCAAGGCCGCCGGCGTGGGCCTGCACGACGCGCTGCTGGTGCTGCGCGCGCTCGACGGCTACACGGTGCAGCTGACGCTGGAGGAGGCGCGCCAGACGCGCATGATCGTCGCCACCCACCTCGACGGGGCACCGCTGCCGCTCGGCGGCGTCGGCCCGCTGTGGGCGCTGTACGACCCGGCCCGCGTGCCGGGCCTGCTCGACCGTCCGCTCGGCGCGCGTTTCGCCCGCTGCCCGTGGGGCGTGTATCACATCGAGGTCCTGCTCGACTGATCGCCGTGCGGCGCGCTCAGGCGTGGGCCGGGCGCGCCACCGGCGCCTCGCGGATCGGCAGGTTCAGCACGGCCGCGATCGCGGCCAGTGCCATGTCGGCGTACCACATCCACGTGAAGTCGCCGAAGGCCGTCACGGCCAGCCCGCCCAGCCAGGCGCCGAGGAAGCCGCCGATCTGGTGCGAGAACACCGTCAGCCCGAACAGCGTGCCCATGTGGCGCACGCCGAACAGCTTGCCGATGACGGCCGCCGTCGGTGGCACCGTCGCGAGCCAGGTGAAGCCCAGCCCGGCGGCGAACAGATAGAAGGTCAGCGCGCTCGGCGGGGCCATCAGGAACACCGCGATCAGCAGCGCGCGCGAGCCGTACATCATCGCCAGCACGTTCTTGCTGCGGTAGCGTGCGACGCAGGCGCCGGCGTACAGGCTGCCGGCGATGTTGGCGAGCCCGATGATGGCCAGAGACCAGCTCGCCACGGTCGGCGGCAGGCCGCACAGCGCCACCTCGGTCGGCAGGTGCGTGACGAGGAAGGCGATGTGGAAGCCGCAGGTGAAGAAGCCGGCGTGCAGCAGCAGGTAGCTGCGGTCGACGAGCGCCACGCGCAGCGTCTCGCGCACGCCGCGTTCGTCACCGGCCTCGCCGGTGCGCGGCGCCGGCGCGCCGGTCAGCCGCCGCACCAGCGGCAGCGCCGCCAGCGTCATCAGCGCCATCGCCCACAGCGAGCCCATCCAGCCGATCGTCTGGATCAGTTTCTGCAGCACGGGCGCGAACACGAACTGGCCGAACGAGCCGCCGGCATTGATGACGCCCGAGGCCGTGCCGCGCGCGCTCGCCGGCAGCCGCTGCGCGGCCGCGCCGATCAGCACCGAGAAGCTGCCCGCGCCCGAGCCGATGGCGGTGACCAGCCCCAGCGAGAACACCAGTCCCCAGGTCGAATCCATGAACGGCGTGATCGCCGCGCCGGCGGCGAGCAGCACCAGCGAGGCGACCAGCACCGGCGCCGGACCCCAGCGGTCGGCGGCTGCGCCGGCCAGCGGCTGGATCGCGCCCCAGGCGAACTGGCCTACGGCCAGCGCGAGGCTGATGCTGGCGATGCCGAGTCCGGTCGCCGTGTTGAGCGGGCCCACGTACAGGCCCAGCGACTGGCGGGTGCCCATGGTCACCATCAGGATGCCGGCAGCGGCCAGCGTGACGGCGAGCAGGTCGGGGCGGGCGATGGAGCGGAACATGGCGGATCTCCGGTCGGGAACGACAGCATCGCGCCCGGCCGTGCGGAATGGATGAGATTTGCTGCGCGGCGCGGCTGGCCTTTTCAGGCCACGGCCACGCCCGGCGCGCCGGCTTCGAGCCGGCCGACGATCCAGCCCTCGTTGCCCTGGGTCTCGCGGATCGCCGCCTGCACCTCGGCCTCGGCGGCCGGATCGCAGGCGATCAGCAGGCCACCGCTGGTCTGCGGGTCGGTGACGAGCTTCTGTAGCCATTCGGGCGCGTCGCCGGGCAGTGCCACCGATTCGCCGTAGCTCGCCCAGTTGCGGGTCGATGCGCCGGTGGCCACGCCGGCCTTGGCCAGCGCCAGCGCGGCGTCGATGAAGGGCAGGCGCGCGGCGTCGAGGGTGGCGCGCAGGCCCGAGGCGCGGCAGATCTCGAGCAGGTGGCCGGCCAGCCCGAAGCCGGTGACGTCGGTCATCGCGTGCACGCCGGGCAGCTTCGCGAGCCGCGCGCCGGCGCGGTTGAGCGTGGTCGTCCAGCGCAGCATCTCGGCGTAGTCGGCCCCGGCGAGCTGGCCCTTCTTGAGCCCGGCCGACAGCACGCCGATGCCCAGCGGCTTGCTCAGGATCAGCGTGTCGCCGGCGCGCGCGCCGGCGTTGGTCTTGACCTCGGCCGGATCGACGACACCCAGCCCGACCAGCCCGTAGATCGGTTCCAGCACGTCGATGGAATGTCCGCCCGCGACCGGGATGCCGGCCTCGCGGCACACCGAGGCGCCGCCCTCGAGGATGCGGCCGATGACCTCCGGCGGCAGCTTGTCGATGGGCATGCCGACGATGGCCAGCGCCAGGATCGGCTGTCCGCCCATCGCGTAGACGTCGGACAGCGCGTTGGTCGCCGCGATGCGGCCGAAGTCGAACGGGTCGTCGACGATGGGAGTGAAGAAGTCGGTCGTCGCCACGACGGCCTGCCGGTCGTTCAGGCGATAGACGGCCGCGTCGTCGGCGTGCTCGGTGCCGACCAGCAGCTCGGGCGGCACCAGCCCCGGCGGCATCGCCGAGAGCATGCGCGAGAGGAGCGCCGGCGCGATCTTGCAGCCGCAGCCGCCGCCGTGGGAGAACTGGGTGAGTCGGATGTCGCTCATGGTGGGTCGCAGCGTGAGAGGCCCGGGTATCCGGGCGGAGCGGCGATGCTAGCGCGCGCGCCGCGGTGCCGCAAATCAGTGCAGCTTCAGGTGGCGGGCGGCGAACTCGTCGGCCGGCATGGAATGGCCGAACAGCCAGCCCTGCGCCTCGCTGCAGCCGGCCGCGGCGATGCGGTCGAACTGTTCCTCGGTTTCCACGCCTTCGGCGACGACCTTCAGGCCGAAGGCCGCGGCGAGCGAGATGATGGCCTGCACGATGGCCGCGTCGCGCTCCGAGGCGGCCTGGTCGCGCACGAAGCCGCCGTCGATCTTGAGCCGCGTCAGCGGCAGCTCGCGCAGATGGCCCAGCGACGACCAGCCCGTGCCGAAGTCGTCGAGCGCGAGCTGCACGCCCAGCGCGGCCAGCCCGCGCAGGTTGTCCGCGACCTCGGGCGAGTGCGCGAGCAGCGCGCCCTCGCGGATCTCCAGCTCCAGCCGTGCGGGCGGAATGCCGTACCGCTCCAGGCAGGCGGCGACGACGGCGGTGAAGTCCGCGTCCTGCAGCTGGCGGGCCGACAGATTCACCGACAGCGAGAAGTCCGGCACCTGCCGCATCCAGACCGCCGCGTCGCGGCAGGCGGCGTCGAGCACCCAGGCGCCGATCTCGGTCATCAGCTCGCTCTGCTCGGCCACCGGGATGAAGCGTCCCGGCGGCACCTCGCCCAGATCCGGGCTCTTCCAGCGCAGCAGCGCCTCGGCGCCCGAGACGCGCCGTGTCGCCGCTTCCACCTGCGGCTGGTAGTGCAGCCGCAGCTCGCCGGTGGCGAGCGCGCGGCGCAGGCCGTTCTCGATGCTCAGGCGCTCGCGTGCCTGCACCTCCAGCTCCGGCGAGAAGAAGCGCCACGCCCCGCGTCCGGCCGCCTTGGCGGCATAGACGGCGGTGTCGGCGGCGCGCAGCAGCGTGCCCGCGTCGGTGCCGTCGCGCGGGTACAGCGCGATGCCGACGCTGACGCCGATGCTCAGCGTGCGGTCGCCCAGGCCGTAGGGCTCGGACAGGCGGCGGATGATGTGCGAGGCCGCGCGCGTGGCGCCCTCGGCGTCGCAGTGCTCGATCAGCGCGACGAATTCGTCGCCGCCCATGCGGCTGACCGTGTCGCGGTCGCGCACGGACGCGCGCAGCCGCGCGCCGACCACGTGCAGCAGCCGGTCGCCGACCTCGTGGCCGAGGCTGTCGTTGACGTCCTTGAAGTGGTCCAGGTCGCAGAACAGCACCGCGAAGGACTGCCCGCTGCGGCCGGCGTCCTGGATCGCGGCGTCGATGCAGTCGTTGAACAGGCTGCGGTTGGGCAGGCCGGTCAGGTCGTCGAAGTGCGCGCGTGCGGTCAGCAGCTGTTCGGCCCGCAGGATGTGCCGTCGCAGGCCCACGGTGAGCCCGTAGGCCGCGCCGAAGGCGATGGCGACGACCAGCACCACCAGGCTGGCGTAGCGCGCCATGCGCACCAGCAGTACCTCGGAGTCGGCGATCAGGCGCAGCTCGCCCAGCGCCGCGCCTTCGCCCGGCAGCGTGACCGAGATGCCGGGCGCGAACAGTCCGCCGTCGATGCGCTCGAAGGCCTCCAGGCGGTCGATGCCGGGCCGGCCGGCAAACAGGTAGCGCTGGCCGGAGGGGTCGGTGCGCACGAAGGCGGCGCGGCCGATCATGGGTTTGGCGGAGATCTCGTCGAGCAGGCGGCGGGCGGAGAGCTCGTCGTCGAACTCCAGCGCGGCGATGGCGCGCGGGGTGGCCACGCGCGCCTCGGCGTCGAGCGCGGAGACGACGTGGTCGCGGCTGTCGAGGTACTCGAAGCCGACCAGCGGCGCGGCGGCGAACAGCAGCGCCAGCCCGGCCGCGAGGAGCTGGAGGTTGCGCGAGGCGCGCGGGATGGCCCGCGTCATGCGGCGCGGGGCCGCCGGAGCGCGGCGGGCGGGGAGGCGGTGCGGCGACTCGCTTCGGTCATGCGGAGTCCTCCTCGGAGGGACGGTACATGCTGCAAGCGTATGCAAGCCGGGAATGTTCCCATGCCGTCCGCGGACGCGTGCGCGCGATGTGGGCGCGAGTGTGCAATTGCACCGATAATGGCGCCCCGGATCCCGAAGGAAGAAGCATGAGAAGCATCTGCGTGTACTGCGGCGCCTCGACCGGGCGCGGCGAGGCCTACGTGGCGGCCGCGCGGGCGATGGGCACGGCGCTGGCGCGGCGCGGCCTGCGGCTGGTGTACGGCGGCGCCTCGGTCGGCCTGATGGGCGCCGTGGCCGACGCGGCGCTGGCGGCCGGCGGCGAGGTCGTCGGCGTGATTCCCGAATCGCTGATGAAGAAGGAACTGGCCCATCCCGGCCTGACCGAGCTCGTCGTCACGCGCTCGATGCACGAACGCAAGACCGTGATGGCCGACCGCGCCGACGGCTTCGTCGCGCTGCCGGGCGGCATCGGCACGCTGGAGGAGCTGTTCGAGATCTGGACCTGGGCGCAGCTCGGCTTCCACCGCAAGCCCTGCGGCGTGCTCAACGTGGCCGGCTACTACGACCGGCTGCTCGGTTTCCTCGACCACGCGCGCGGCGAAGGCCTGCTCGCGCCCAGCGTGCGCGACGTGCTGCAGGTGGCCGACGACGCCGACGTGCTGCTCGACCGCTTCGCCGCGTGGCAGCCGCCCCATGTCGACCGCTGGCTCGGCCGCGGCGAGACCTGAGCGGGCGGGCATGGGCGTGCGGCGCGAAGGCGGTGGCGTGCGGGGCTTCCTCGGCGACCTGTTCGGCGTCTATCTGACGCTGCTCAAGGTCATGGTGCCGGCGCTCGTGGCGGTGCGGCTGCTCGACGAGGTCGGCGCCACGGCCTGGGTGGCGGTGGCGCTGTCGCCGCTGATGGCGCTGGTCGGCCTGCCCGACGAGGTCGCCATCGTCTGGGCGGCGGCGATGCTCGTGAACATCTACACCGGCATGGTGGTGTTCTTCGACGTCGTGCCGTCACTGGGACTGAGCGTGGCGCAGGTGACCGTGCTCGGCGCGATGATTCTCGTGGCGCACTCGCTGCCGGTCGAGGGTGCCGTGGCGCGGGCGGCCGGATCGAGCTGGCGCGCGACGCTGGCGCTGCGGCTGGGTGGCGCGCTGGCGCTGGGCGCGCTGCTGCACTGGGGCTACGCCTGGAGCGGCACGCTGCAGACGCCGGCCACGCTGCTGTGGCAGCCGGCCGGCCCGGCCGACGATGGCCTCGTGGCCTGGGCGTGGGCGCAGGTGCAGATGCTGGCGCTGATCCTGGTCGTCATCGCGGCGCTGATGCTCGGCCTGCGCGCGCTGCGCGCGATCGGCGTCGAGCGCTGGATGCACGCGGCGCTGGCGCCGATGCTGCGGCTGATCGGCATCGGCCGCGAGGCCGGCCACGTCACGGTGATCGGCTTCACGCTGGGCCTGAGCTTCGGCGCCGGCCTGCTGATCCGCGAGGCGCGCGCCGGCGTGCTCAACCGCCGCGACATGTTCATGACCATGGCCTTCCTCGGCCTGTGCCACAGCGTCATCGAGGACACGCTGCTGATCGCGCTGCTCGGCGCCGACCTGTCGGGCATCCTGTGGGCGCGGCTGGGGTTCGCGCTGGTCGTGATCGCGGTGCTCGCCCGGCTGCCGGTGCTCGACCGCCGATTGCGCGACGCGCCCTCGCAGGGGTAGCCTCGGGGCGTTTCCCCCACCACGGAACGCAGTGATGAGTCGTCCCCGCCTCGCCCCCGGCATGAGCCTCGAAGCGCTGCAGGCGCGCGCACGCGGCACGCACCTGCCGGGTCATTTCGGCATCGAGTTCACGCATCTGGAGGCCGGGCTGGTGCGCGCCCGGCTCGCCGTCCGTCCGGAGCTGATGGCGACGAACGGCTACCTGCACGCGGCCACGGTGGTCGCGCTGGCCGACACCTCCTGCGGCTTCGGCACCATCGCCCACCTGCCCGACGGGGCCTCGGGCTTCACGACCATCGAGCTCAAGAGCAACTTCCTCGGCACCGTGCGCGAGGGCGCGATCCGCAGCGAGGCCCGCCCGGTGCATCTGGGCCGCACGACGCAGGTGTGGGACGCCGAGGTGTTCGACGAGGCGTCCGACCGGCGCATCGCGCTGTTCCGCTGCACCGAGATCATCCTGTACCCGAAGGACTGAGCGCGGCCGCGCTCAGTACAGCAGGAAGGGCGCCCGCGCCTCCGTCCAGGCCCGCTCGTCGGGTTCCGCCAGCCGGTCCAGGTCGTCGGGCCGCGCGCCGTCGTCGTCCACCCATTCGCGCAGCAGCGGGCTGCCGTTGATGAGGTCGATCGCGAGCCGGTCGTGCTCGTACTCGTACGGGAAGTCGCGCCACAGCGGGTAGTCCGGCGCGAGCTGCCGGATGGCCTTGAAGGCCAGCGCCTGCAGCCGCCACGGACGGAAGGCGTCGTGGTCGTAGGCGGGCAGGTCGACGTGGATCTGCACGCCCGCGCACAGCCGGCCGGCGTGCTTGTGGAAGGTCGGCTCGAACCAGCACGGTCGCAGCATGCAGCCGGCCAGCCAGTGCGGCGCGAGCGCGCGCATCGTCGCGACGACCTGTCGCGCGTCCAGGTCCGGCGCGCCGAACAGTTCCAGCGGGCGCGTCGTGCCGCGGCCCTCGGACAGCGTCGTGCCCTCCAGCATCACGGTGCCGGCGTAGCAGCGCGCCATCGACAGGTTGGGCGCGTTCGGGCTCGGGTTGATCCAGCTGCGTTCCTCCGGCCAGCCGAAGCCCGGCGCGGCCCCGGGCTGCCAGCCTTCCATCGTCACGACGCGGAGATCGACGTCGAGGCCGAGGTGCGCGACGAACCAGCGCGCCAGCTCGCCCATCGTCAGGCCGTGGCGCATCGGCATCGGGCCGGCGCCGACGAAACTCTCCCAGCCCGCGCGCAGCGTCAGCCCCTCGACCGGCCGGCCGGCCGGGTTGGGGCGGTCGAGCACCCACACGCCCTTGCCGAGCCGGGCGGCCTCCTCGAGCACGTAGCGCAGCGTGGTGATGAAGGTATAGATGCGGCAGCCCAGGTCCTGCAGATCCACGAGCAGCACGTCGAAGCTGTCCATCATCCGTGCCGTCGGGCGGCGCACCTCGCCGTACAGGCTGAACACCGGAATGCCCAGGCGGGGGTCGATGAAGTCCTCGGACTCGACCATGTTGTCCTGCTTGTCGCCACGCAGGCCGTGCTGAGGGCCGAAGGCGGCGGTCAGGCACACGTCGGGCAGGGCCGCGAGCGCGTCGAGCGCGTGCGTGAGTCCGGGCGTGACCGAGGCGGGGTGGGCGAGCAGCGCGACGCGGCGTCCGGCGAGCGGACGGCGCAGTTCGGGGTCGGCGAGCAGGCGGTCGAGGCCGGTATGGAAGCGTGCGGTCATGGCGCGGGGGCGGTCGAAAGCCCGCATCTTAGCGCGCGCCGGTCCCTGCCACGGCTTGAAACACATCCTCACGGGAGAGTTGCATCTGTGCCGGGGGGCTTCCCTAGGATGGAAGCGTGCAAGACAGACGAGACCGACTGATGCGAATCCATCCCCTGAAGACCCTGATGCCCTGGCTGGCGATCGCCGTCCTCGCCTCCGGCTGCTCGACCTGGGACGGCATGTCCAAGCGCGAGAAGAGCGCCGCGATCGGCGCCGGCGCCGGCGGTCTGGCCGGCGCGGTCATCACCAACGGCGGCGTGCTCGGCACGGTCGGCGGTGCCGCCATCGGCGGCGTGATCGGCGACCAGGTCGGCCGGGACTGAATCCTGGGGCGTGGCCGCCGCCGCGCCCGACCCCCTCTCCTCCTCGGCACCTTCGGGTGTCACCCTGCGACGCGGCCCCCGGGCCGCGTCGCTTTTTCCGCCGTCAGCGCAGCGCGTCGAGCTCCGGCAGCGCGACCAGCTCGCAGCCGCTGCGTTCGAGCGTGTCGCGCACGGCGTGCGCGACCTCCACCGCGTACGCGTTGTCGCCGTGCACGCAGACGCTGTGGAAGGGCACCTCGAGCTTCTTGCCGCTGATCGACACGATGCCGCCGGCCTCGATCATGCGCAGCACGTGCGCGACGCAGGCCAGCCGCTCGGTCAGCACCGCGCCGGGGTGGCTGCGCGGCACCAGATGGCCCTCGTCGGTATAGGTGCGGTCGGCGAAGACCTCGCCCGCCACGCGCAGCCCGGCGCGCCGGCCAGCGAGATCGAGCTGCGAGCCGGCCGGCGCGAGCAGGATCAGCTCGGGGTCGAAGGCCTTGATCGCCTGCACGACGTTGCGCGCCATCGACGCGTCCTCGCAGGCCATGTTCGACAGCGCGCCGTGCGGCTTGACGTGCGTCATCGCCATGCCTTCGACGTGCGCCATGCCGGCCAGCGCGCCGAGCTGGTAGAGCACGATGGCCTGCAGCTCGTCCGGCGCCACGTTCATCGCGCGCCGCCCGAAACCCTGCAGGTCGGGGAAGGACGGATGCGCGCCGATGCTCACGCCGTTGCGCCGCGCGTGGTGCAGCGTGCGCCGCATGATCAGCGGGTCGCCGGCGTGGAAGCCGCAGGCGATGCTGGCGCTCTTGACGATGGTGAACATCGTCGCGTCGTCGCCCATCTTCCAGGCGCCGAAGGATTCGCCGAGGTCGGCGTTGAGGTTCAGTTGCATGGGCCGGTCCTTCCCGTCGTGATGTCAGCCATTTTCCGGGTAGATCGCGGCCAGGTCGATCCCCTCCGCGGTCAGCCGCACGAGCCGTCCCAGCCGCGCGTCCAGTTCCGCCGCCGCCTGGCGCGCGGCGCGCTCGCCGTCGGCCGCCGTGACGCGCGCGAAGCGCACCGTGTCGCCGGGCCGGCGCGTGGCCAGCCGGGGCAGGTCGGCCGAGATCACGCAGGCGATCTTCGGGTAGCCACCGGCCGTCTGCGCGTCGGCCAGCAGCACGATGGGCTGGCCGTGGCCCGGCACCTGGATCGCGCCGGGAATCACGGCGTCCGAGACGATCTCGCGGCAGGCCTCGCCCGCGTGCGCGAGCGCCGGCCCTTCGAGCCGGATACCCATGCGGTCGGCGGCCTGGCCGACGCGGTACCCGGTCGACAGGAAGGTGTGCCACGCGGCGTCGGTGAAATGCCCCGCCTGAGGTCCGGCGACGACGCGGATCGGCGCGTCCGAAGGCGCGGGCGGCGTGTCGAGCCGCCATTCCGGCCGTGCCTCGGCTGGCGCGCAGGCGATGCGTTTCCCGGCCCCGAGCCAGCCGCCACCGAGCCCCGAGCGCGTGTGCGCGGACGCGCTGCCGAGCACGCGCGGCACGTCCAGGCCGGCCACGCCCACGATGACGACGCGGCCGTCGCGCACCGCGTGGATGCGCAGCGTCTCGCCCGGCAGCAGCCGCAGGCTGCGCCACGGCTGTGCCGGCCGGAGTAGCGGGCCGGACTCGATGCTCAGCTCGGCCGGCCCGGCGACGGCGACGCGCACGGCCGCGCCGTCGGCCGTGAACGCCTGCCCGCCGGAAAAGCATTCGATCCCCGGTGCGTCGTCGGCGTTGCCGACGAGCCGGTTCGCGATCGCGAGCAGATCCGGCGCCAGCGTGCCGGACCACGGCACGCCGATGCGGCGGTGGCCGAAGCGGCCACGGTCCTGCACCGAGGCCGCCGTGCCCGGCGCGGCGACGACGAGCGCGGTGCTCACGGGGTGTCCTCCAGGAAGGTCTCGGGCCGCAGCTCGCCGGCCGCGATGGCCCGTGTCAGGCGCGCGTGCTCGGCCGCGTCCACGGGCTGGAAGCGCACGCGGTCGCCCGGCGCGAGCAGTGCCGGCGCGTCGGCCCCCGTGTCGAACAGCGGAACCGGGCAGTGGCCCAGCAGATGCCAGCCGCCGGGGCTCTGCCACGGATAGATCGCGGTCAGTCCGTTGGCGATCGCGACGCTGCCGGCCGGCACGGCGACACGCGGCTCGGGCCGGCGGGGCCGCCGCAGGGCGTCATCCACGTCGCCCATGAACGGGAAGCCGGGCAGGAAGCCCAGCATGTACACGGTGTAGTCGCGCCCGGCGTGTCGCGCGACGACCTCGTCGGGGGGAAGGCCGCAGGCGTTCGCGACGTCCGCGAGGTCCGGCGCGTGCGCGCCCTCGTAGCAGGCCGGCAGGCGCCAGCGCCGCGTGGCGCGCGCCGCCACGGCGTCCGGCCGGTCGAGCAGTGCCTCCAGCGCCGGAAGCAGCCCGGCGCGCGAGGTCACGAGCGGGTCGAAGATCAGCGTCAGCGAACGGAAGGTCGGCACCGTCTCGACGACGCCCGGCAGCGCGGCCCGGGCGCAGGCCGCGTCCAGCGCCGCGACGCGCGCCTGCAGCGCGGGGTCGATCGCGTCGCCGAATTCGACCGTGATCGCGCGGTCGCCGAGGTCGAGGATGCGGGGCTTCATGGCGGCGAATCTACCGGAACGGCGTGTCGTCCGCGAATCGTGCCGCCCGGCGCCCCGGCGTGTGGGGCGGACACTCGCCTGATAAAATCGCGGCTTCGCCGCCCGGGGCCGGCCCTCCGGCGGCTCACTTTTTTGCGCAGGTCCGCATGTCCTCCACCCCGTTTCCGCCCGATCTCGTCGTAGACGTCAAGAAGCGCCGCACCTTCGGCATCATCTCCCACCCCGACGCGGGCAAGACCACGCTGACCGAGAAGCTGCTGCTGTTCGGCGGCGCGATCCAGCTCGCCGGTACGGTCAAGGCGCGCAAGAGCGCGCGCCATGCGACCTCGGACTGGATGGAGGTCGAGAAGCAGCGCGGCATCTCGGTGACCAGCTCGGTGATGCAGTTCGAGTACCGGGGCCACACGATCAACCTGCTCGACACGCCGGGCCACCAGGACTTCTCGGAGGACACCTACCGCGTGCTGACGGCGGTGGACGCGGCGGTCATGGTCATCGACGCCGGCAACGGCGTCGAGGCGCAGACGATCAAACTGCTGGAGGTCTGCCGGCTGCGCAACACGCCGATCATCACCTTCATCAACAAGCTCGACCGCGAGGTCAAGGAGCCCTTCGACCTGCTGTCCGAGATCGAGGACGTGCTGAAGATCGAGTGCGCGCCGATCACGTGGCCGCTGGGCATGGGCAAGCGTTTCGGCGGCGTCTACCACCTGCTCGACAACCGCCTGCTGCGCTTCGTGCCGGGCGAGGAGAAGCGCACCGAGGCCGAGGTCATCGAGGGGCTGGACAACCCGCGCCTGGACGCCGAGTTCCCGCTCGAGGTCGGCCAGCTGCGCGACGACGTGGACCTGCTGCAGGGCGCGTCCAACCCGTTCTCGCTCGAGGCCTTCCTCGCCGGCCGGCAGACGCCGGTGTTCTTCGGCTCGGCGATCAACAACTTCGGCGTGCAGGAGATCCTGCAGGCGCTGATCGACTGGGCGCCGGCGCCCCTGCCGCGCGACGCGGGCACGCGCATGGTGGAGCCGGCCGAAGCACCGTTCACGGGCTTCGTGTTCAAGATCCAGGCCAACATGGACCCGAAGCACCGCGACCGCATCGCCTTCTTCCGCATCTGCTCGGGGCGCTACACCTCGGGCATGAAGGTCAGGCACGTGCGCGCCGGGCGCGACATGAAGCTCGCCAACGCGCTGACCTTCATGGCCAATGAGCGTGTGCTGAAGGAGGACGGCGTGGCCGGTGACATCATCGGTATCCACAACCACGGCCAGCTGCAGATCGGCGATACGCTGACCGAGGGCGAGAACCTCGTCTTCCGGGGCATTCCGTACTTCTCGCCGGAACTGTTCCGCGCAGCGCGCCTGCGCGATCCGCTCAAGTCCAAGCAGCTCGAGAAGGGCCTCAAGGAGCTGGGCGAGGAGGGCGCGATCCAGGTCTTCCAGCTCGACGACGGCAGCATGCTGCTCGGCGCGGTCGGCCAGCTGCAGTTCGAGGTCGTCGAGCAGCGGTTGAAGGACGAGTACAAGGTCGACGCGATCTTCGAGTCGGCCGACATCTACACCGCGCGCTGGCTGACCTTCCCGGACGACGTCACGCGCCGCAACTTCGAGCGCGAGCAGGCCATGCGGCTGGGCCGCGACATCGACGGCAACCTGGTCTACCTGGCCAGCAGCCGCTACAACCTGGACGTGACGATGGAGAAATGGCCCAAGGTGTCGTTCCACGCCACGCGGGAGCATGGCGAGGTCCTGTGAGCGCGCCCGCGCGGCCCGTCTGAACGTCCGGCGCGAGGCGCCGGTCTGAGCCGCATGGACGACCTCCGCACGACCCGCCGCCTCGGACGCGGCATGCTGTGGCTGGCCAGCCTCGCCCTGCTGGGCGTGCTGTGGGCCGGCTTCGACGCGTATCTGGAGCGCGCCTACGCGCCCAACCGCACGCTCGCGGTGCAGCCCGGCCAGCGCGAGCTGGTGCTGCAGCGCAACCGCGCCGGGCATTATGTCGTGCCCGGCACGATCAACGGCCAGCCGGTGAGCTTCCTCGTCGACACCGGGGCCACGCAGGTGTCGGTGCCGGCGCATCTCGCCCCGGTGCTGGGCCTGGTGCCCGGCGCCCCCGTGCAGGTCATGACGGCCAACGGCCCGGTCACCGTGCGCGCGACGCGCATCGACGAACTGGCCTTCGGCCCCTTCCGCCTGCGTGGCGTCGCCGGCCACCTGAACCCCGGCTATCGCGGCGACGAGATCCTGCTCGGCATGAGCGCGCTGCGTCATCTGGAGTTCACGCAGCGCGGCAACACGCTGATCCTGCGCCCGCACGAGGGCTGAGGGCCGGGATCGCCGCACCGCGCTGGTGCGCGAACGCCCTTCCTTTTCCGGCGCGTTCCTGCGGACGCACGCAGCGACGCGGCTTTGCGGCCGGCGGCGTCACGGGAACCGATCTTGCTAGTCATCCGGCATCGCGACGACGGGACGTGCGATGTTCGCCAACCTCCACCACCTCTCGCACCACGCTGCCTGGCGGCGCCAGCTCGAACTGCTGCTGGAGTCGGCCGGGGAGGGCATCTACGGCATCGACCTGAACGGCCGCTGCATCTTCATCAACGGCACGGGGGCCGAGATGCTCGGCTACGCGCCGGACGAGGTGCTGGGCCGCAACATGCACTACCTGATCCATCACTCGCACGCGGACTGCCGGCACATGCCGGTGCACGACTGCCGCATCTTCCGCGCCTTCCAGCGCGGCGAGGGCGTGCGCGTCGAGGACGAGGTGCTGTGGCGGCGCGACGGCACGTCCTTCCCGGCCGAGTACGCGTCCTACCCGATCCGCGACGGCGACCAGGTGCTGGGCGCGGTCGTGACCTTCAACGACATCACCGAGCGCAAGCGTGCCGAGGCCGCGCTGCACGCCGCGCAGGCCGAACTGGAGCGGCGCGTGGCCGAGCGCACGGCCGAGCTGTCGGCGGCCAACCTCCAGCTGCAGCAGGCGCACGAGAACCTGCGCCGCCTGTCCGCGCACCTGAACGGCGTGCGCGAGAGCGAGCGCGCCCACATCGCGCGCGACATCCACGACGATCTCGGTGCCGCGCTGACCGCGATCCAGCTCGAGCTCAACTACCTCCGCACGCGGCTCGACGCGCGCCCCGACCTGCGCGCCAATGTGGATGCCGCGCTCGACATCGGCCGCCGGGCGATGGAATCCGTGCGCCGCATCCTCAACGACCTGCGCCCCGGGGTGCTCGACCACCTCGGCCTGTGGGCGGCGCTGGAATGCCTGATGGAGGAGATGCAGGCGCGCACCGGCTGGACCGTGGCCTTCTCGTGCCCATGCGAGGTCGAGCGCGTGCGGCTGGGGCGTGATGCCGAGATCGCGATCTACCGCATCGTGCAGGAGATGCTGACCAACGCGCAGCGCCATGCGGCGGCGCGGCGCGTGACCCTGGCGGTGGCCGCGGACGGGCATGACTTGTCGATCGAGGTCGCCGACGACGGACGCGGCATGAGCCTGCCGCTGTCGCCGACGAGTTTCGGCCTGCTCGGCATGCACGAGCGCGCGCACTCGATCGGCGGCGAGCTGGTCTTCGACAGCGCGCCGGGGCGCGGCGTGACGGTGCGGCTGCGGCTGGCCGGCGTGCTCGCGCGGGGGGCGGGGCGATGATCGATCTGCTCATCGTCGACGACCACATGATCATCCGGCGCGGGCTGATCCAGATCCTCGCCGGCGCGCCGCGCATCGGCGAGATCCGCGAGGCCGGCGACGGTCCGTCGGCCCTGCGCGCACTGCGCCAGCGCGCGCCGCGCGTCGTCGTGCTCGACGTGGCGCTGGGCGACCGCGACGGGCTGGACGTGCTCAAGACGCTGCGCGGCGAGTTTCCGCAGGTCGGTGTCGTGATGCTGTCGGTGTATCCGGAGGCGCAGTTCGCCGTGCGCGCGATCCGCGGCGGCGCCGGCGCCTACCTGAACAAGGGCTGTTCGCCGGACGCGCTGCTCGCCGCGATCCACAAGGTCGCCGACGGCGGCGTGTACGTGACGCCGTCCATCGCCGAGCTGCTCGCGCGCAGCGTGCGCGAGGGCGGCGGCCGGCCGCCGCACGAGCTGCTGTCCGACCGCGAGTTCCAGGTCATGACGCTGTTCGCGCAGGGACGTTCGGTGTCGGACATCGCCCAGCAGCTGTGCCTGTCGGCCAACACCATCTCGACCTACCGCGCGCGCATCTTCGACAAGCTGGGCGTGCACAGCCTGGCCGAGCTGCTCAGCTACGCCGCGCGCCACGACATGCTGCCGAAGTAGGCTTGCCGCGCGCGGGGCTTCATCGGACACTAGGGCGCCTCCATCCTGCCGCGTTCCGATGCTGCACGACCTGATCGCCTCCGTCCGCGCCGAGCTGGCGCACCTGACCGCCGTGCAGCCCTCCGACCGGCCGTGGCAGATGCCGTTCGCGGCCTCGCTCGCCATCGGACTGCCGCTGCTGCTGGCGGCGGCCTTCGACCATCTCGAGGCCGGGCTGATCGCGTCGCTGGGCGGGCTGGTGTTCCTGTACCTGCCGCAGACCCCGCTCGCGCACCGCATGGTCACGATCATGGTCTGCGCCTTCGCGATGGTCACGTGCTATGCCATCGGCACGCTGAGCGGGCTGGTGCCGGTGCTGATGATGCCGGTGTTCGTGCTGCTGGCCATCGCCGTGACGATGCTGTGCCGCTTCTACCGCATCGGCCCGCCGGGCAGCCTGTTCTTCGTCATGGCCGCGGCCATCGGCGCCTACACGCCGCTCGCGGCGGCCGAGGTGCCGCGAGCGGTCGGGCTCAACGCGCTCGGCGCGATGCTCGCCTGTGTCGTCGCGCTGGCCTACAGCCTCATCATGCTGCGCGTCCGGCCGCCGAAGCCGGTCGAGCCGCTGCCGCCGGCGACCTTCGACTTCGTCGTGCTCGACGCGGTGCTGATTGGCGTGTTCGTCGGCCTCGCGCTGGCGATCGCGCAACTGCTGCAGATGGAGAAAGCCTACTGGGTGCCGGTGAGCTGTCTGGCCGTAATCCAGGGCGCGACGCTGCGCGCCGTGTGGGTGCGCCAGCTGCACCGCATCGTCGGCACGGCCTTCGGGCTGGTCGTGGCGTGGGGTGTGCTGGGGCTCGGCCTGGGCGCGTGGGGTCTGGCGCTGACGATGATGGTGCTGGCCTGCCTGATCGAGGTGCTGGTCGTACGCAACTACGCGATGGCGGCGGTGCTGATCACGCCGATGACCATCCTGCTGGCCGAGGCCGGCGCGCTGGGCGGCCTCGACCCCGCGCCGCTGGTGCTGGCGCGCTTCTACGACACGGTGCTGGGCTGCCTCGTGGGGCTGGCCGGCGGCGCGTGCATCCACAACGCCGCCGTGCGCGAACGCGCGGGCCGCTGGCTCAGGAAGCTGCTTCCGGCGCGTCTCCGCTAGCCGCGGCCGGGGCGCCGGGCGCGGGCGCGAGCCGCGTCTTGAGCTCTTCGGGACTCAGCGGCGGCAGGCGGTCGAGGAAGAAATCCACCGCCTGCTGCGCGATCTCGGGCGTCAGGGTGTGCAGGCCGTGGAAGGGCACGAAGTGCACGTCGTAGCCCGCCTCGATGAGCTTGGCGGCCTTGGCGCGGCCGGCGCGCTCGTACGGCAGCTGCTCGTCCTCGTAGCCGTGCGACAGGAAGATCCGCGGCGCGCCGTGCTGCACGAACACGGACAGGAAGCCCCCCGACATCGCGATCACGTGGCTGCACAGGTCGCCGTTGGTGACGCCGACGAACAGCGAGTAGCTGCAGCCGTCCGAGAAGCCGCCGAAGGCGAAGTGCGCGGGATCGAGCGGGAGGCGGTCCGCGACGATGGCCAGCGCCTTGTCCAGACGCTCGATGTCCGGTCCGCTGCCGCCGATCACGATGTCCCACGTGACCAGCGCCGAGTGTCCCGCGAGGATCGCGAAGCCCTCGCGGTCCGCGTGGGCGGTGAAGTGCTTCATGATCTTGTCGGGGAAACCGCCAGCGCCGTGGAACAGCACCAGCAGCTTCACCGGCTGCGTCGGATCGAGGCTTTCCGGTACGTACAGCAGGTAATCCCGCTCCTCGGAAACGCCGATGTAGTGCCTGCCGGGGCCGAACGGCGGCTGGGTGGGCCGGGTGTGCCGGAACTTGAGTCGGCCAAAGAGAGACATGTCGAACATGGGGGCCATTCTAGCCCGGCTTGCGCGCCCGGGGCCAATCGCCGCCTTGCAGTAGTATTCCGTCTCCGCCGGTGCGCCGCCGCGCCGGCCGGACACGATTGGCCCATTCATCCCACCCGGGGGTGCGTTTGATCACCATTCCTCGCCTGCTCCATCAGACGTGGAAGTCGAAGTCCGGACTTCCCGACACCTACGCGTTCTGGAGCCGTTCCTTCGTCGCGTGCCATCCGGACCTCGAGCACCGCATCTACGATGACGCCGACAACCGGGCCTTGCTGGCCGACACGTTCCCGCA
>Ga0182792_1000597_pt1 | contig 32876 bp, 20 predicted proteins | sample Passage237B_FD_130497 | JGI IMG/M metagenome (GOLD analysis project Ga0182792, IMG submission 130497) | Cellulose adapted compost microbial communities from Newby Island Compost Facility, Milpitas, CA, USA - Passage2 37B (version 2) (version 2) ...
CGAATCGGGCACGAGGGCGGCGCAACGGGCTTCGCCCTCGACGTGATCTTCGAGATCGGTACCGGAAGGCGGGTTGCGCGGGAGCTCGACTTCGGCGCGCGTGCCGCGGGTGCCGATGACGTAGCCGTAGCGGGCCTGCTCGCTGCGCACGACGGGAGCGTTGAGCGTCCCGGTGCCGCGCGTGTTCCAAAACACCGAGTGCACCGCGGTGAGCTGATGCGGGAGGCGGCTGCCGTGGGGACGGAAGCGCGCCTCGAACCAGCTGTCCTCGGCGGTGCAGGTGTCGACGAGGTTGGCCTGGCTGAAATGCATGTGGTGGTCGCTGCCCTTGCCCGCGGTGCGGTATCCGCCGGTGGAGCCGGTGGCGCGGCCGGTCTCGGCGTCGAGGCAGGCGTGGATCACGTTGCCCGAGGAACCGAAGCCGCTGAACACGAAGCCGTGTCGCGAGAAACGCGCCTCGCTGCGCTGGACGAGACATTCGCCGGAGTTGGAGAGGCGATACATGTAACCGTTGCCGCCCCCGCCGCCGTATTGGGGGCGCCCGAGCGAGCAGTCCTCGATCGTCACGTGCGTCGACTCGCGCAGCTCGATGCCGTTGCTGAGGAGGTGGGCGGTGCTGGTGTTTTCCTCGGGCTGGAAACTCGAGATGCGGCGGATCCAGCAATCGCGGGCGCGGTCGGCGGAGATGAAGAAACAGCCGGAGAGATCGTAGGGCGACGTGCCCGGCGTCTCGGTGGCGTTTTCGGCCCAGTCGGTGCCGGGATGCTGAAGCTCGCCGATCGAAAAATCCTCGAGGCCGACCTCGCCGAGCGGCGCCCGCGCGAGGCGGACGACGCGCGCGCGGTCGCGCAGTTTGAGCGCGTAGCGGACGGGCGCGTCGACGGTGAGCGTGCCGGCGGCGGGATCGACGGCGAGCACGGTGCGACGGTAGGCGAGGCCGCCGAGTTGTTTGCCCTTGCCGAGCCAGACCGGCTCCTGGTGCTCGCGGATCCAGTCGTCGGTGAAGTCGTTGCGCACGACGACGGTGTCGCCGACCGAGAACGGCGCCGTGTCGACGACCGGGATGGTGCGCGTGGAGTTCAGGAGGTCGCCGGCGAGCGCGACCGTCGCCGTGCCGCGCGGGCGAAACGCGGCCTCGGCGGGGCCGGCGATGCGGATGACGCGTTTGGCGCGCATGCCGGTGCGGGTGGCGTTGAGGAGAAACGTCTTTCCGCGGCCCGCCCCGCGCAGGACGACGCCGGGTTTGTCGAGGCGCAGCGCCTCCTTCGCGTCGGCGGGCACGACGAGGCGATAGGTGCCGGCGGGCAGGTAAACCACGCCTCCGCCCGCCGCGCCGGCGGCGTCGATCGCGGCCTGGATGGCCGCGGTGGCGTCGGTCACGCCGGTGGAATCGGCGGAGAAAGGCGAGGCGGTGGCGTCGAAGACGGGGCCGGCGATGTCGGGGATCGGTGCCTCGCCACGGCGATAGCCGGCGTAGGAGAAGTCCTGGAGGACCTTGTCGGTCTCGAGGTCGGCGGCGGACGGGTTGTAGCCAGTTTCCGGATACAGTTCGGAGCGCCACGGGGCGGCGAGGGCGGAGCAGGCGCAGAGCGCGAAGACGAGGAGGCGGGGAAGAGGCGAAACGAGATGGAAACGCACGGGGACGAGGGGGCTTCCGAAAGAGCAAAGTCGGGCGCCCGCCGAACGCGAGCGTGGCGCGCTTCGTGTTCAGGGACTCCAGTCGAGGCGAAGCCGCCAGAAGGCGCGCGGCGCGGGAGGCGAAACCGGCACGTCGACGAGGCGGAGGCCGGGGGCGGCGAAGGCGATCTGATCCGAGGTGATGGGCAGGGTGTCCCAGCGCACGAGGTCGGTGGATTGTTCAAGCGACACCGACGAGTCCGCCGGAGCGGGATCGGCGAGGATGAATCTCAACATGCCGCCGATGAACGCGAGCGGGCCGCCGGCCTCGGCGCGGGAGGGGTCGCGACCGAAGGTCATCTCGAGGATGTTGGGCAGGCCGTCGCCGTCGGGGTCGTCGAAGGGGCCGCGCGAGGCGAGGGGCAGTTGCGGCCAGTTGGCGATCCAGTGCGAGAAACTCGCGGCGGCGGGCGCGGCGTCGATCTCGAGACGAGGACGGAGCGACGCGTCGGCCTGCTCGCGGCTGTGGTAGTAGTGGATGTTGGTGTCGGGCTGGGCCTCGACGACGAGGGCGATGTCGACCGTGGTCCGGCCCGCGCCCCAGGCCTGGAGAAACGGCGTGGTGAGATCGATCACGTCGACGCCGGATGGCGAGGGCGAGAAGGTGGCGAGCACGGTGCCGAAGGCGGGGGCGTTGTTCCAGTTGACCCCGGTCTCGGTCCAGGCGGGCGACGACGCGACGGTGCGCACGGAGATCTGCCAGCCGGCGTAGGTGGCGAGTTCGCGTTGGGCGTGGAGCACGAGGCGCGCGCCGAGCGGGATGTCGTCGCCGAGGGCGGAGAGGTTGAAACGCAAGAGTCCGTGGCGGGTGGTGGAGGGACCGGAGGCGCGTTTGAGGCGGATGGTGTTGACCGTGCCGTAATTCGTGTCGGCCGGCGTGCCGCCCTCGATGTAGGTGTCGGCGACGGCGGGCAACTCGACGACGAGCGGCGGCGCGGCGAGCTCGGCGACGATCACGATCGACTGGGTGCGCACGATGCCGAGGGCCTCGAGCGTGAGCGTGAGTTCCCACGTGCCGGGGCCGGGCACCTGCGCGCGCACGCCGCCGCCGGAGAGCGGGGTGAGAAGGACGCCGGCGGGCGCGGACCATTGAGGCGAGACGGCGCTGGCGGAGACCGGGGCGCCGCCGAGCGTGAAACCGAGCGGCACGATGTCGACGGTGTTGGCGGGAAACGCGAGATGCGGATCGGGCGGGAGCGTAGCGGCGGGACCGATACGGCGGGCGCGTTGGTCGAGGAAAAGCGACTGCGGCACGAGGTCGTCGCCGAGCCCGACGCCTTCGACGTGATCGGGCGGATTCGTGGCGATGGTGAAGGCCGTGGGCGTTTGGACGCCGGTGCGCGTGCCGCGGGTGCCGATGACGTAGCCGTAGCGCGCCTGCTCGGTGGCGACGACGGTCGTGACAAGGGCGCCGGCCCAGCCGGCGACACTGTAGGGCACGCCCGGCGTGGTCGTGCCGCGGGTGTTCCAGTAAACGGAGTGGGCGGCGCTGAGGCCGTGCGGAATGGAGCCGGAAGCGCCGCGGAAGCGGGCCTCGAACCAACTGTTCTCGGCGGTGCAGGTGTCGACGAGGTTGGCGTGGCTGAAGTGCGCGTGGTGGTCGCTGCTGCGGCCGTTGGTGCGGTAGCCGGCGGCGCCGACCTGTCCGGTGGCGTGTCCGGTTTCGGCGTCGAGGCAGTCGTGGATCACGTTGCCGCTGGAGCCGATTTCGCTGATCTGAAAACCGTGGCGGGAGAAGCGCGCCTCGCAGCGTTGGACGAGCGACTCGCCGGTGTTGTGGAGGAGGAACATGTAGCCGTTGCCGCCGCCGCCGCCGTATTGCGGCCGTTGGAAAACGCAGTCCTCGATCGTGACGTGGGTCGACTGGCGGACGGCGAGCGCGCCGCTGAGGAGGTGCGCGGTGGAGGTGTTGTTGGGCGGTTGGAAGGTGGCGAGGCGGCGCACCCAGCTGTCGCTCACGCCCTCCATGCGGATGAAGAAACTGCCGTGCACGGCGTGGCCGAGCGTGCCGCTCACGTCGTAGTCGTTTTCGTCCCAACCGGACCCGGGGTGTTGGAGGTTGCCGAAGGCAAAATCCTCCAGGCCGATCTCGGTGAGCGGTCGGTCGGCCGCGGCGAGACGCACGACGCGGGCGTTGTCGCGGGTTTTGAGCGCGTAGCGGGTCGGCGCGTCGACGGTGATGGTGCCGGCGGCGGCGTTCACGGCCGTCACGGTGCGGCGATAGACGAGGCCCTTGAGCGCGCTCCAGCCCCAATCCGTCGGCACCTGATGTTCCGCGAGCCAGGCGGGGGTGAGGTCGTTGCGGATGACGACGGTGTCGCCGACGGAGAACGGCGTGGTGCCGGTGACGGGGATCACCCGCGTGGAGTGGAGCAGGTCGGCGGAGAGCGCGCGCGAGTTGCTCGTGGTGCCGGCGGGCCAGAAGGCGGATTCGGAAACGGGCCCGCGCACGCGAATGACGACTTTCCCGCGCATCGAGGTGGTGGTGTTGACCAGGAAGGTTTGGTCGCGCCCGGCGCCGCGGAGCACCACGCCGGACTTGTCGATGAGCAGGGCCTGGCTGCCGGAGACGCTGAGGCGGTAGGCGCCGGCGGGCAGGTAAACCACGCCTCCGCCCGCGGCGCCGGCTGCGTTGATCGCGGACTGGATGGCCGAGGTGGAGTCGGTCGCGCCGGTGGGATCGGCGGAAAACGGCGCGGCGGTGACGTCGAAGACCGGGCCGGCGACGTCGGGGATCGGGACCTCGCCACGGCGATAGCCGGCGTAGGAGAAATCTTGGAGGACCTTGTCGGTGTCGAGGTTGGCGGTCGACGGGTCGTAGCCGGATTCCGGATACAGCGTGGATCGCCATGGCGCGGCGCCGAGCGGCGGGGCGAGCAGGGAGGGGAAGAAGGCGAGGGCGAGAAAGAGCGTGGCGAGGGGGGCGGGGAGGCGCATGGTGTTTTTGGGGTCGGGGTAAGCGGGCGCGACAAACGAAGCGCCCCGGCTCGAGGGGAACGGCCGGGGCGGGAGGAGAACGGACGGGGTGGCGCGGACGAAGCGCCGGGGAGGAGATCAGGCCCGGCGGCGTCGCATCGCGACGAGGCCGAGCGCCCCGAGTCCGGCGAGCGCGGCGAACGAGGCGGGCTCGGGGATGGCCGCGGGAGTGAAGGTGATGTTGAGGTTCGAAAGCGTCAGGGTTTCGCCCGAGCCATACAGCGCGGAGTTGCCCCGGAACTCGAGCGTGGTGAAGGAGAAGTCGGGCGAATCGGTGTCGATGACGCTGAAGGTGTAGGCGGATGAGGAGGAGAGCGAGTAGGCCAGCTCCAGGCCTGTTTCGACGCGGGTGAGGGTGAGGGTGGAGGTGTAGAAGGTGTTCGCCGCCAAGGCGGGGTTGGTCCCCCCTCCGGTGGTCCCGAGGCCGGTGGCGTTGGTGTTGTTGGTCGATGCGGTGAGATTGGCGGTGGCGTTCCTCTTGTAGACCACGGTGGAGTTGGCGGTGGAGTTCGTGGAGGCGCCGACGATGTATCCGGTGTAGTTCGTGGCCTCGGCGGGGGCGTTGCCGTAGCCGTTGGCCGTGAGCGCGGTGCCCGGGGTGTTGTCGAACAGGCCGACGAGCAGCTGGCTGGAGGCGCCGGAGTCGACGCTCAGGGCGAAGGTGAAGGAGACGGTGAGCGAGTCGCCGACGTCGGTCAGCGTCTGCTTGGGAAAGTTCACCAGGATGGCGCGTCCGCCTTGGGTGAGCACGAGCTGGTTGGACTCGTTGAGCGAGAGGGCTCCGGTGGAGCCGGAGGATCCCCAGTAGTTGATGCCGCTGGAATCGCCGACCTTGGTGTTCGTGGCGGGGGTGTTCCAGGAGGAGTCGTTGACGACGACCGCGGCGGAGGCGGCGACGGGCAGCAGAACCGCGGTGGCGAGCGAGGCGGGGAGCAGTGTTTTCATGGGTGTTTTCGGGGCTGGGAAGTCAGTCGAGGGCGGAGAGCACGAGGTCGGTCACGAGGACGCGGGCGCCTCGCGGGACGTTGTCGGTGGTGATGCGAATCCGGGTGACGGGGTGCGCCTGCTGGGGAGCGGTGTGTTCGCCGAGAATCGTTTCCGCGCCATCGACGCCGAGGCGGCCGAGTTTGATCTGGAGATCGTGCCCGACCGGGCGGAATTCGAGGAAGAGGCGGTCCTGCATGCCGGCGCCGAGCGAGGCGGCGGTGGAAACACGTTCGCCTCCCGAGCCGAGATGAAGAACGCCCCGGCTGCTCGATTTCAGCTCGACGATGCGTTCGACGGGGGCGGCGACATTGCCCTGGCCGAGGTAGACGCCGAAGTCGCCGACGTGGTCGCGCCCGAGGGCGACACGGAAGGTGAGCCGGCCGGCGCGCAAAGGAGGAAACTCCTGGCGAAGGTTGGCGGGGTTTTCCGTGGAATCGTCGCGGAGCTCGATCCAGATCGCGCCCTCGTGCTCGACCGTGCGCACGGAGATGTCGTCGGCGCCGCGGTCGGAATGTTGCCAAGGTTTGGGCGGAACGACGCCGGCGACTCCCCATTCGGCGGGAGATGCGTGGACGAGGATGTTTTCGCCGCCGAGAGCGGGCAAGGCAGCGGCCAGGCTCCCCGCGAAGAGGAGGGGAAAAATGCGATTCATTTCGATGGACTGGTTGGGGCGGGGTGGAGCGCTGGGGATCAGTGCCGGTCGGTCGCGGGGCGGGTCATTGTTTGCCGTTCCACGCGTATTGGTCGGGGATGGCGGTGTGGCGGTCGCCCCACAGGATTTTGGCGGCGTGTCCGTCCACATAGGCGGCGTTCATGCCGGCGCCGTGGCGGAAGCGCAGGGCGACGAACCCATTGGCGTTGGGTCCGGAGAGGGCGAGGTCGGCGGTCACGTTGCCCCAGCTGCGGGCGGAGTTGGCGCGGTAGGTGGAGGGGTCCACCACGCCGTCCACGATGAGGAGGGTTCGCGAAGGGCGGACAATGGAACTCAGGAGGCGGGGACCGGCGGGCGGGGAGCCTTCGCCGTTGAGGGCGTTGACCGAGTTGCCGTTTTCCAGCGCGAAGCTGGCGGAGTAGTTGAAGACGCTGCTGGTGTAGTCGCCCGGCGCCTGGTGCTCCTCGCTGGGGCAAACGAAGATCTTGTGCGTGACGACGTTTCCTCGGGCGGGAAGATAGTCTTTTACCGCGATCATCCAGCTGCGGCTGGTATTGTCGGGCGCGATGCCGGCGCGGGGAAAGTAGCCTCTATTGTCGTTCGCGTAGAGGCCGAAGGCCATGGCAATCTGGCGCTGGTTCGAGAGGCACTGGGAGCTCTTCGCGGATTCGCGAACCTTGCCCACGGTGGGAATGATGATCGCCGCGAGGATGCCGATGATCGCGATCACCGTGAGCAGTTCGATCAGCGTGAAGGCGCGACGCGCCTGATGAGTTCCGGGGAGAAGGGGGGACATGACGGGGTGGGGTTGAGGGTTAATGTAGGTGGAGGGGAGAAAACTTCAACTCTTATTTGATAATTATTAGATCATGGGTGGGCAGGTGGAGAGCAGGGACGGCGGGGGAGAATCAGCGGAGGCGGAGGGTGTCGCCTTGGAGGGTGATGCGGTCGGTCTTGCCGTCGGGGCGGCGGATCTCGAGAAAACCGTCGGAGGCGAGGCGGGCGTCGAGCGCGCGGGAGGGGAGTCCGTTGCGTTCGGGCCAGAGGACGGCGAAGACGAGGTGGAAGGTGGCGGGCGCGGCGGTCTCGGCGAAGAGGTGGCTCTGTTCGCTCCACTTGCCGGTGTCGCCGAAGCCGGCCACGCCGCCGTCGGCGTATTTCGGGTCCACGGGAACGTCGAATTTGTCCTGGATGCGGGCGGTCCACTTCGTGCCGTCGGCGGCGAGGAGGCGCGTGGTGAGCGTGGCCTTCGGTCCGCGGATGAGCGCGGTGGCGTCGGAATCGCGCCACTCGATGGGGCGTTCGGCGTGGAGCGCCCAGGTGATTTTTCCGGGCGTGGCCAGCGACACGCGATCGCGGACGACGACGTAGCGCCGGTCGACGAAGACGAGATCGCGCAGGACGGATTTCACGCGGCCGGCGGGCTGCATCGTCTGGTAGGCGGCGGTGGCGTCGCCGGTCGTCCAAGTGTGGCGCGGGCCTGTATCGAATTTTACGATACGTCCGGTGGCCGAGATGTCCTGCGGCTTCTGCCCCTGGCCGTCGATGAGGAGCGCGTTTTTCGACTTGGTCTGCCACGTCCAGCCGGAGTGGTGCGGCGAGCGGTGGAACTCGCGGTAGCCGGAGTTGATGGCGAGGTTTTCGCCATAGGCGTTGAGGATGAAGGCGTTTTGGTCGGCGTGGCTGTGGCTGAAGGAGCCGTAGGGGCTCGACTTGAAGCTGACGTGGATGTCGTCGGCGGGCGACCCGAGCGCGCTGTGCATCGAGACCCAGCCGACGTCGGCGAAGTGACGCGACGGCGGGAGGTCGGCGAGCGGTTGCGGCTTCGGGAGCGGCAGGTGCGCGACGGTGAAGTTGCGCAAGAGGAACTCGGCCGCGGTCGGGTAGTTGCGGTTGAGTCCCTTGAGTCCGGCCTCGGCGGGATTTTCGCGCACGCGGGCGAGGTTGGCGTAGGTGAGGAGGCGTCCGTCGCCGAGCACGCGGGCGAGGTGGGCGATGAACTCGGCGCTGCGCGGCTCGATGTCGAATTTGCCGGCGTTGGAGAGATCGCCGAAGCCGGTGTGGCGATAGGGTTGGACATTGTAGACCTGGAAGTAGGCGGTGTTGCGCCAGAACGCGGTGCCGTAGGCGCCCGGGTCGCCGATGGCGATGAGCGCGTCCTGGAAGGCGGCGTGCTCCATCGTGCCGCGCCAGTAGGCGATGCCCTCGGCCCAGCCGCCGTCGTCGCCGCCCCAGGCGGGAAAACGGTCGCGGTAGAACGTGTAGGCGAGGTTCCACCAATCGCGCGCCTGCTCGGGCAGGTCGTCCCAGAGCGCGAGCGCGGTGAGTCCGGTCATCGCGACGAAGCGCACCGGGTGGGAGGAGGGTTTTCCTTCGAGGGAGTTGCGCGCGCTCCTCTCGACGCGCCCGCGTCGGACAAACTCGACCGAGCGCTCGCCGCGGACCTTGAAGTGCGCGAGCACCTTGGCGCGTTCGGCGGGCGTGAGTTGGTCGCGGATCTGGTCGTAGACGAGCGGGAGTTTCCGCCAGAGGCGGAAGTGCGCCTCGTCGTTGTAGAAGACGTCGGTTGCGCCGAGCGAGGGACCCTGCGGCCAGCCGGAGGGATCGAGGCTCCACTCGCAGGCGCGGAGGAGAAACTCCTTCGCCTTGGCGAGGTAGCGTTCGTCGCCGGTGCCGAGCCAGAGGAGCGCGCCGGCTTCGGCGACACCGGAGATGAGGCCCGCGGTGTCCTGGTCGGCGCGCCACTTGTCGGCCTTGTCGGAGTCGCGCTTCTTCGGTTCGGGATCGCCGTAGGTCTTGGGCTCGGCGGGGAAGGGAAACGCGAGAAACTCCGCGTCGAAATCGGCGCGCAGTTTCTCGAACGCGACGCGCCCGGCGCCCTTGGTCACGTAGGCGCGAAACTCCTCGGCGCGGCCGGCGAGCACGAGCGTGCGCGGAGCCTTCGCGGGGACGAGCGCGGCGGGATCCGCGGCGGTGGAAGAATTCGCCGTGGGTTTGGGTGCGGCGGCGAAAGTGGCGGCGGGCGCGGCGGCGGAGACGAGCGCGAGGGCGGCGAGGAGGGTGCGGGCGGAGTGATTCATGGGGCGGATGACGGACGAGCGCTCGTCGTGCGTAGGGGTTACTTGGATACGGAAAGGATGCCGTGTTTCTCGAGGAACGCCTTCTGGAGCGCGGGCACCTTGGTTTTCCATTCCGGGATCTCGGTGGAGAACTTGTGCGTGCCGCCGGGCACGGTGACGAATTCACACTCGTTGCCGGTCTCGGTCAGGGCCTTGTGGAGCGCGACGGCGTGGGCGTAGGGCACGGTGGTGTCGGCGTCGCCGTGGATGAGGAGCACGGGCGGCATCTTCGGGTCGAGATTTTGCAGCGGCGAATACGAGTCGGGATCGAAGCCGGGCAGGAGCAGCTTGAAGCGGTCGCCGCGCATGCCGCTGGACGTGGAGGTGTCGGCGGCGGGGCAGTTGAGGAGGAGCGCGGCGGGCTTGAAGAGCGGGGCCTCGTTCTCGGGCAGGCCGGGCGGGTTCTTCGTGATCGCGGTCCAGAGCGCGAGATGGCCGCCGGCGGAGGAGCCGCCGACGACGATGCGTTCGGGATCGAGACCGAGCTCGGCGGCGTGTTCCTGGGCCCACCGGAGCGCGGCGCGGGCGTCGGCGACGCAATCGGTGGCGTTGACGCCGGGCCAGCGCGAGAGCGTGCGGTAGTCGGGCGCGATGCCGATCATGCCCATGCGCGAGGCGCGGCGCGCCCAGCCGGCGGATTGCGCGGTGGTGCCGCGAACGAAACCGCCGCCGTAGAACCAGACGAAACCGGGACGTTTGTCGGAGGCCTTCCAGCCCTTGGGCTTAAAAACATGGAGCCGCACGGGCTCGGGTTGCGCGTCGCGAAAGACGTGGGTTTCCGCGTCCGGAAAAGACACCGGTGCGGAAGCGGCCGGCGTGGCGGGTTCGTCGGCGCGGAGAGCGGGCGCGAGCGCCGGGGTGGAGAGCGCGAGCAGGAGGCAGGCGAGGCGATGCAGGGGGGATTTCATGGGGAAAGGAGCGGGAGCAAGGAGCAGGGATCAGGGAGGTGCGCTAGCGAGTGGTGAGGGACGGAAGGGACCAGTGCCGGATGCGCCAGTCGCCGAGCGCCGGGTGGCGGAGCAGCCAGTTCTCGGCTTCGGCGGAAACAATGTGCCAAGGTTGCGCTTCGTCGGATTCGTTGGCGCCGGTCCAGGCGAGCGCGGCGACGACGAAAGCGGTATCGCGTCGTGAAAAGTCGAATACGGGTGTGACGTGCCGGGGTGCGTGCGTGTGGCGGCGGGGCGAGGCGTCGTCGAGACGTTCGTCCCAGGCGGGCGTGGCGTCGGCGCGTGGCGCGAGGAGTTGGAGGATGCTGGCGCGGCCCTCGCGCGAGCGGGCGACGAGGCGGTCGCCGGTGGCGGCGCGTTCGACCTCGGGCGACGCGAGCGGAAGGGCGAAGCCGCCGAGCGAGAACGCGGCGGGCTGGCGCGGCGCGACGTGGTGGACGTGGAGAATCCAGCCGGCGCGCCAGAAGACGAAGGTCTCCACGCCTATGTTGGCTTGGCCGACCTTGAAGCCGAAGTTGCAGGCGAAGCCGAGGTGATCGGGCGCGAGCTCCACCGCGGTGGTGGAGTGGCGTCCGAAGACGCGGCCGTCGTCGAGGCGCGCGACGAGGGCGCCGTCGACGGACCAGTTGCTCGGCTCGGGGAAGGCGTAGGTGAAGCCGGTGGCGCTGCGGTAGGAGAGTTTGCTCCACTTCCACGCGCCGTAACGGAGCTGTCCGTTGGAGACCATCGAGCCGGCGTTGAGCAGCTCGACTTCGCCGTCGGGGAGCGAGCGCACGACGAGACCGGCGGCGAGCGGCATCACGCGCACGAAGCCGGCGGGCGATTCGGCGGGCAAGGGCTCCTCGGGCGCGCTCCAGAAGGGATGCGTCGGCGGCAGGAGGAGCGGAGCAAACCCTTTCGCGCACCAGTAGGGTGAGCCGGGGCAGGAGTAGGGCTCGACGATCTCGGGCCAGACGTCGGTGAAGCCGGGCGCGAGCGTGCCGGTGACGGCGTCGCGGATCGGGCGGGCGAGGAAAAACTCGAGGTTGTGCGTGCAGAGGCGGCGCAGGCGGCCGGGCGGCAGATCGGTGGCTTCGGCGGCGAGCGCCAGGGCGAAGGGCGCGGAGGCGTTGAAGCGGTAGGTGAGCGAGCGACCGAAGGCGGGATGTTCGCCGGAGGCGGCGAAGAAGTGTTGGTAGTCGTCGAGGAACTGCGCGGCCCAGCCGCGCCAGCGTTCGGCGCGCGCGGGATTTTGTTTTCCGTGAAGGAGCGCCCAGAAGAGTCCGTAGAAGTGGAAGGCGAAGGCGTTGTAGTGGTCGTAGGCCTGGTTGATGCCGTCCTCGAACCAGCCGCCGCCGCGGTGCATCGTCTCGAGCTGCGTGAGGTGCGCGTCGATGATGGCGCGGTCGGTGCGATGCGCGGCGTCCACGGTCCCGAGAAACTCGAGGATGTGGACCGACATGAAGAGGTGGTTGTTGTTGACGATGCCGCCGCCGCGCGCGGTGGCGAACCACGTGCAGACGCGGGCGCGGTCGGAAGCGGCGAGCGGTTCCCAGAGCTGAGCGCGGGCGATTTGGAGGGCGAGGGCCATGAGCCCCATCTCGACGTGGTGCTGATGATAGTTGGCGTCGGGACCCCAATATTCGGGCGAAGCGGGATCGGTGCCGAGGGCGAGGCCGGCGCGGAACCACGCGGTGAGTTTTTCGCGCAACGCGTGCGCGGCGCTGTCGTCGGCGGGCTCGGGCGTGGACTGGAGATAAAGCGCGGCGAGGAAAAGCGGACGCGCGAAGGATTCGAGTCGATCGGCCTGCGCGTCGTGATCGCTGGGGCGTCCGGGCAGCGGAATGTCGGCGCGGCCGGGCTCCATCAACGCGGCGAGCGGCTCGAGCAGAGCGCGCGCGTGGCCGCGCCAACGCGCGTAGGCGGCGGGGACGGACGGAGCGATCGGGGGGGCAAGCGGGGCGGGCATCGGGTGCGAAGTCGGGAGCGCGAGAGGCGACTTCAGGAGCTGAGGTCGTAGATCTCGGGAGTGACGACAGATTCGAGGGGCTGGCCGGCGGCGTAGGCGCGGAGGTTGCGCAAGGCGTGCGCGCCGGCGTCGCGGCGTCGGTCGGTGGTGGGGCCGCCGAGATGCGGGGTGAGCGTGACATTGGCCAGGCCGCGCAGCGGATGGTCGGCGGCCAGCGGCTCGACGGCGAAGACATCGAGGCCGAAGAAAACTTTCCCCTCGCGGGCGACGTTCACGAGACCGGCCTCGTCGACGACCTTGCCGCGGCCGATGTTCACGAAAACGGAGCCGGGGCGCAGCAGACGCAGCAGGCGCTCGGTGACGATGCCCTCGGTGGAGTCGTTCAGCGGGGCGAGTTCGACGACGATGTCGTTGTCCGCAAAAAGAGCCTCCAGCGTAGAGCAATGGCGGATACCGTGGCGGCGTTCCGCGGCGGCGTCGACGTCGGGCGCATGGACGGAGATTTCCGGACGGAAGGGCGCGAGGAGCGCGATCAATTCGCGGGCGACGCGGCCGAAGCCGTGGATGCCGACGCGGCGGCCGAAGAGCGAGGCGGTCTCGGTTTCGCGGGTTTTCCAGGCGCCGTCGCGGTGCATGGCGAGCGCCCAGTGGGTGGCTCGACGGAGCGAGGCGAGAATGTGGAAGAGCGCGCCCTCGGCCACGACGCGGGCGATGGAGCCGCCCCAGTTGGTGACGAGCAGGCCTTGTTCGAGGTGGCGGCGTGTGACGAGATCGCGAACGGAGCCGGTGACGTGGCAAACGTAGCGCAGGCGCGACGGTAGCTCGGCGGGGAGCGGCGGCGTTTTCCAGCCGGTGACCAGCACCTCGGGGTTGAACTCGTGGAGGAGCGCGGCGAAGCCCGCGGGCGTGACGGCGAGCGGATCGACCTCGCGGTAGGCGGCGGCGAGCGAGCGAACTTCTTCGTGCATCTCGCCGGGGAGGAATTCGCGCGCGTCGATCGGCATGATCGCGAGCAACAACGCGTCGGGTTGCGCGGAGGCCATGGACGCGGAAGCGACGGTGCGGGGGCGGTCCGTCACGACGGGGACGGTGGCGAGAGAGTTCATGGCGAGGGAGGAAGACATTCGAGGAGGACGCAGCCGGACGACGCGGGCTGCACGGAGACCGGCCCGAGGCCGGCGGGGAGGAAAACTTTGTCGCCGAAACGGAGTCGGTGCGTTTCGCCGCCGGCGGAGAGTTCGCATTCGCCGGAGGCGACGATTACGATGGACGCCTCGGTCTCGGTTTTCTCGAGCGGTGCGTGGATGTGACTGCGGCGGAGGCGGAACCACGGCGTGTGCGCGGCGCCGATCAACTCCTCCTGCCAAGAACCGGGGCCGAGTTCGCGCAGGCGACGCGAGGCGGGGCGGTTTTCGGTTTCTACGCGCGAGAGCGGACGCGGCGAGAGGTCGAAGACGTCGAGGCAGAAATCGAGGTCGCGACCCATGAAGCGTGCGGCCTCGGGGAGAACGTAGCCGCCGCGCTCGAACTCGAAACGCACGACGAGATCGCTCGGCTCCTGGAGCTCGACGAGGAGTAGGCCCGCGCCAAGCGCGTGAGGTGTGCCGCCGGGCACGACAAAGGTGTCGCCGGCGCGAACGGGGATGGGGTCGAAACAGGCCTCGAGCGCGGCGATGTCTTGCTCGACGATGATGCGGCGGAGTTCGTCGCGAGAAGGCGGACGTTGGAACCCGAGATAGAGGCGCGCGTCGGTGCCGGGACGCGCGGCGAGCACGTGGTAGGCCTCGGTTTTTCCGGAGGGCGCGCCGAGGCGAGCGCGGGCGAACTCGGCGGTCGGGTGGACCTGAAAATGAAGGCGGATGGCGGAGTCGATCAGCTTGACCAGCAGCGCGGGCGTGGAGCCGAAGCGGGCGACGTGGCGCGTGCCGAGGAAGTAGTCGGGATCGCTCGCGAGCAGATCGGGGAAGGCGCGTTCGGCGCCGCCGACGAGAACGCGTGAAACGCCTTCGTCGGCGAGGTGTTCGCGGCCGGCGTTGCGCGCGCGGGTGACGGAGGCGATCCAGTCCTCGGGGAAATGGTCGTCGGCCGGCGCGGACAGCCCGGCGAGCCGGTCGAGCTCGGCTCCGCCGCGGTAGGTGCGCCACACGCGGTTGGGCGGGAGAAGGACGATTTTGCCGCGGTGGTTCATCGGCTGGCGGAGGAGCTGGGCGCAGGAAGCGGGGAGTCGGGAGCCGGAGCGGAGACGGAGGCTGGGGCCGCGGTGGGCTCGTGCGGGGTGCGTTTGGCGGCGCGGCGGAGCGCCCAGCCGATGAGGAGCACGACGCCGCCGCAGAAGAGGAAGCAGAGGCGGCCGACGAGATCGTTGGGGATGAGCGCGAGGAGCGAAATGAAGGCGCCGTAGGCGAGGCAGAGGATGCCGAGCACGGTGCCCTGCATGCGGTCGCTGCCGGCGCCCTCCTCGCGGGCGAAGTCGACCGGCGTGAGCATCCGGGTATGGAAAGTCTCGATACGCTCGCGGACCTCGGCCGGCGTGCGTTTCCAGAAGAGCATCGTGCCGAAGAACCAGGCGCCTCCGACGGTCACGTTGACGAAGAGGCCGGCGGCGACGGTCCAGTAGCCGCGCTCGGCGGCGTTGAGCGGCGCGAGGTCGAAGGTGTTTTGCAGCCAGGCGGCGTCGAGATGGCGCGTGGTGAGGAGGGAGGCGGCGAGGCCGACGAGCACGGTGCTCCAGCCCGACCAGGGCGGGGTGCGTTTGAAGAGCACGCTGAGCACGAGCGGCACGGAGTAGGGCAGCGCGACGAGCGTGCCGAACTGGAGCATGAGGTCGAAGAGCCCGACGTTTTCGAGGCGCGAGAAGTTGAGCGCGGCGAGGATGACGAGGATGCCCAGCGCGCCGGTGGTGATCTTGCCGGCGCGCACGAGCTCGCGGTCGGTCGCGTGCGGGCGGAGCAGCGGCTGGTAGAAGTTTTTGACGAAGATGCCGGCGTTGCGGTTCAGGCCGCTGTCCATCGACGACATCGTGGCGGCGAGGATGCCGCAGATGAGAAGGCCGACCATGCCGGCGGGCATGGTGCTGACGCTGATGGCGAGGAAGGCGCCCTCGGACGGATTCTTCATCGCGGGGAACATCGCGCCGAGATCCGGGTGGAGGATGCTCGCGGCCATCGGCGGGAGGAACCAGACGATCGGGCCGACAAGGAAGAGCGCGGAGGCGAGAAGCGCGGCGCGGCGCGCGTGGGTGCCGTCCTTCACGCAGAGGTAGCGCGAGGCGTCGAGTAGGTTATTTGTGGATACAAATTGTTTTATCAGGATCGCGATCACCCACAGGCCCATGAGCGGCGAGTTGAACACCTCGGAGAGATCGAGATGGCCGGCGGGCAGGCGATCGACGAAGGCGACGGGGCCGCCCACGGCGCGGAGGGCGAGGAAGGCGGCGACGACGGTCACCGGCATGAGGATGAGCACCTGGATGAAGTCGCCGGCGACGGCGGCCCAGGAGCCGCCCACGAGCGTCATGATCAGGACGACGAGGCCGGTGACGATGAGCGTCATCTGGAGATCGAGACCGAAGGCGGCGGCGAGGAAGACGGCGAGACCGTTGAGCCAGATGCCGGCGTAGAGCGTGCCGAGCGGGATTTGCAGCCAGGTGAAAAGCTGCTCGTTGGCGCGAGAGAAGCGGATGCGCACGGCCTCGATCGCGGTGACGAGACGCATCTGCCGGGCGCGCGGGGCGAAGTAGAGCGCGTTGAACGCGAAGCCGACGGCGTTGGCGAAGAAGATGACGAAGATGGGCCAGCCTTCGGAGTAGGCTTTCGAGGCGGCGCCGGTGAAGGTCCAGGCGCTGAACTGGGTCATGAACGCCGACGAGCCGACCAGCCACCAGAGCATCTGGCCGCCGCCGCGGAAGTAGTCGCTGCTGTTTTTGATCACGCGCGCGGCGACCCAGCCCATGGCGAGCATGAACAGGAAATAGAACGCGATGACGGCGTGGTCGTAAGGGGTCATGGGGCGGCGCGGAAAAGGCGGACGGCGGGGCGGGGCCGGGGTGAGAGGGGCGTGGGAAAGCTCGATTGATAATTATTAAATAGCAAGCGCGAAGTGCCGATTTTCGGGCGAGCGCGGGGGAGGCGAGGCGAATCCGCACTGGGCGGCGGGAGCTAGAGGCGGCCGCGGCGTTCTTCGAGCTGGCGGCGGATGTCGTGGGCGACGGGGCTGGTGATGGGGTAGAAGTGCAGCATCAGCAGCGCGGCGCACCAGAAGGGGGCGGGGAGGAACACATACCAGCGCAGCATGGTGCGGAGCACCTCGGGCGGCTGCTGCGCGCCGTATTTGGCGAGGTCGAAGCCGCACCAGACGATGATGAAGCCGGAGAGCCCGGTGGTGATGGTGGAGGAAAACTTGCCGACCCAGGAGGAGATCGACGCGAAGCCGCCTTCGCGGCGCTGGCCGGTGTGCAGTTCGTCGTGGTCGACGATGTCGGCCTGCATCGAGGGGATGATCATCCAGAGGGCGGAGCCGAAGGAGGAGAGGAATATCTGCGGGACGATCTGGAGGTAGGGGTGCTCGGGGGTGTAGCAGACGAGCACGAGCAGGTTGGCGACGAAGCCCATCAGGATGGTGAGGCGCAGCGCGGCTTTCTTGCCGAGCTTTTCGCAGACCCAGACCCAGAACGGCACGCTGAGCAGGCCGGGCAGGAAGATGACGGTGGATTTGACTCCCTGGATGACGGAGGCGGTCTTGAGGTCGCCGCCGCACACGTAGTAGATATTCAGATACAGACCGAGGCTCGCGACCAAGCTGGAGCCGAGCGTCTGGCAAACGTAGACGCCCATGACCAAAAGGAAGGGGCGGCAGCGGCCGGTGGCGCGGAGGCTTTGCCAGAGGTTCACGCGCGGACGCGATTTCACGGCCTCGTAGTAGCGTTCGCGGACGACGAGTCCGGGCAGGATGGCGACGACGACGATGATCGCGCCGATGCCCCAGCCGAGGAAACGCATGCCGCGAGCGATGTCGGGCGCGCCGGAGGGATCCCGCGAAAAGACGGGCAGGCTCGCGAGCGCGAGCAACCAGCCGCCGAGCAGGACCGTCGTCTTGGAAAAGAAGGCGCGCCAGGAGACGATGCGCGTGCGCTCGTCGTAGTCGGGCGTCATCTCCATGCCGAGGCTGTAGTAGGGCATGGACCAGAGGGTGAAGCAGCTGTAGAGCAGCATCCCCATGACGACCATGTAGGCGATGATCGTGCCCTGGCTCCAATTCGGCGAAGCCTGCCAGAGCAGCGGCATGGCGAGGCCGGTGAGCACGCCGCCGATGACGATGAAGGGGCGGCGCCGTCCCCAGCGGGTGCGTGCGTTGTCGGAGATGTTGCCGAAGAGGAGGTCGGTGACGGCGTCCCAGAGCCGGTAGCTCATCAACACGACGCCGATCACGGCCGGGCTGATGCCGAGCCCGATGTTAAACACCGGGTTGAACATCTGCTTGGTGATCATGCCGACGAGTTGCTCGGTCATGCCCGCGGCGCCGTAGGCGACTTTCCACGGCGTGGGGACGCGATCGGACGGCCGGGGATCGCCGGGGACGGCAGAGGCGGACCGGTCGGCGGCGGCCGGGCCGGTCGGAGCGGAAGCGGACATCGGGACTGGGTGAAGCGCGAAGGCGACCGATTGTGCGAGGCCGGGATGCCGCGCGGATCAGGGAAGGATGCGCCAGAGCAGTGCGGCGGAGGACGAGGCGTCGGTGACGACGACCTGCTGGCGGTCGAGGCGGCCGAGGTGGCCGTCCCAGTAGACGACGTTGATCTTGCGGCCGTGCCGGTAGGCGACGGCCTTGGTGTATTTCACGGTCGGCGTGGATTCGACGTAGAGATCGGCGCCGGTCTGGTCGATTTTCCAGTCGACGGCGTCGGCCCAGGCGAGGGTGGTCGACGGCCGGGCGACTTCGCTCTGCTTGAACTGGCGGAGCTGGTAGTTGGCGTTGTTTTTTCCGGTGACGTTGTAGCCGAAGGAGTAGCCGACGTCGGTGTTGCCGGCGGCCTGGCTGGTCGGGCACATGAAGTTCTCCGGCCACTTGGCGGTCGGCAGTTTTTGCGGCGTGAGGTAGGCGTAGAATACTTTGTTCGCGAACCACTTTCCGCCCGTGCCGGGAGTGTCGAGATATTGGTCGTCGCGGAGATCCTCGAAGGGCACGAAGGCGCCGTTGCGATCGTTGGCGTAGAGGATGTTGGCCATCTGGATCTGGCGCAGGTTGTTCGCGCACTGCGTGGCCCGGGCCGATTCGCGCACGCGACCCACGGTGGGGATGAGGATCGCGGCGAGGATGCCGATGATCGCGATCACGGTCAGCAGCTCGATGAGGGTGAAGCCCGCGTGGGGCGCGTGGCGACGTGGAGAGGGGGAACCGGGGTTCATGGCTAGTGGGGTGAATGAGAAAAACGGGCTGCGCGGGCGGGCGGGATCGCCTCCGCGGGCGCTCAGGGCGAGGCGGGGGCCGTGGCGCCGAGGCGGAGGGCGAGCTGCGCGGCGTAGAGATCGGGCGGATTGGGCGTTGTATCTAAAGATTCGATACGGCAGCCGGACAGCTCGCCGACGGGCAGGCGGTCGGCCTGGGCGTCCCAGCGGGGCGAGGAACCCTGGAGGCCGACGATCACTCCCTGGGGCAGGGCGTTGGCCCAGCCGACGATGTAGTTGCGGCCGTTGGGCGTGCGCATGTTCCAATGGGCGAAACGCGCGCCCATGAGCGGGCCGCCGTTGCCTCCGTGTGTGCCGTCGTTGGTGACGAGGGTGATGTCGGTGCGGATGTTCTCGAAGGGGAGACGGCGGTGGGAGTCGAAGGTGCCGTGCGCGAGCACGCCGCGGCGCCAGACGTTGCCGGTGGAGAGGCTCTCGATGTTGGCGCCGTGCCAGGGCTGGCTCTCGATGCGGAAATCGGTGAAGAGGTTGTCGTGGCTGGAGGCGCGGGTGAGCGTGCCGTGGTGGTGAACCATGAGCTCGGGGCGGCTGGCCTTGAGGCTGAAGTCGGTGAGCGTGATGTTTTTCGCGGCGCTGAGGTTGGGGCCGTTGTCCACGTCGATCATGGTCACGTTGCGCAGCCAGCAGTGGACGGCGTTGTTGAAGTAGGGACCGTTCCAAGCCTCCTCGTGGTGGTGATCGTTGGCTTCGTTCCAAGTGACGCGGCGCTGGAACTCGAGGGTGAGGTCCTCGATGCCGCTTTCGCGGAGGAGCGGGCCGACCTTGAGGAGGGTGGGCTTCCACTGCGGGCGAACCTCGAAGCGCAGGGGCTGGCGGAAGGTGACGGAGCGGCCCTGCACGGACTCGACCTCGACGACCCACTGCAAAGGTCCGGGTTTGGGCCAGGCGGAGCCGCGCTTGCCGTTGGTCCACGGGTAGGCTTCGGCCCAGGGACCGTCGCCGCTGAGGTGCTTCATGAGCGAGTAATCGCCGGGGTCGGTCTGGCGAAGGAGGACGAAATCGCCCGGGGCGAGATCGGGTTCGCGGTCGAGGGTGAGCGAACGGTCGCCGCGTTCGCCAACCATGGCGACGGAGCCGACCTCGCCGGCGGTGAGCCAGCTCTCGGCGAACTCGCCGGGGCGGAGAGGCGAATCGGGTGCGGCGTCGCGGTAGGTGTTGCCGCGGGCGAGCGGGGAAAACCAGACGAGGCCGCCGGAGTAGCTCCAGCGCGTGATGGTCTCGCCTTTCGGGGTGCCCACGTCGAGACGTCCGTGGCCGCGGTTGAGCGGCTGGGTGAAAACGATGCGCGCGCCGTCGCGGCTCTGGCCGCGGAGCACGGTGCGGTCGCTGTGGACGAAGAGCACGCCGGCGACGGCGTAGCGTCCGTCGGGAAAGAGGACGACGCCACCCCCGGCCTCGCCGGCGGCCGCGATGGCGGCGCGCACCGCGGCGGTGTCGTCGGCCGAGCCGTCGCCGACCGCGCCGTAGGCCTTCACGTCGAAGACGGGACCCTCGATCCGCGGCAGAGGCTTTTCGCCGTATTGGTAACCCGCATACGAGCAGTTCGGGATCCAGCGGTGGGTGTCGGGCGAGCGGATGTATTCGCGCCAGAGCTCCGATTCGGCGGCGGGGCCGGCGAAGGTCGGACCGGCTGCGAACAGGGCGAGGGCCGCGAGCGGGGCGCGAGAGACCACGGAGCAAAGACGGTGGGCGAGGCGTAGGGGCATGGAAAGAGACGGGCGCGGCGCGGCCGGTCAGCGGGCCGACGCGGGCAGGAGGGTGAGGTCGACGGATTCGACTTTGTAACGGCTCATGCCGCTCGGGGAGCCGAACAACACGACGGTGTCGAAGCGAAGGTAGGGAGAGACGGTGTCGGTGTATTCGGCCGTGTAGCCGGGGAGCTCGGCGATCGAGAAGGCGATGCGCAGTCCTTGGGCGGTGCGGGTGAGATCGAAGCGTCCGGTGTAAGCCGTGTCGGGCGCGAGATCGGCGCCGGTGCCGAGGTTGATCGCGAGGGCGGCGTAGTCGTCGTTGCCGTGGATGAGTTTTCCGGTGGCGGGCGTGACGTTGTCGTCGCGTTGGAAAAAGCTGACCGCGGTGGAGCGGCCGAGGTTGAGAAACGCGCCGTAGCCCGTGTAGCCGGCGAAAAGGGGATTGGCCAAACCGACGTTGTCGGCCGTCACGCGACGGGCGTTGCCGCCGGAGTAGAGCAGCGCGAAGCGCATCGTCGTGTTGGACGCGACCGGATCGGAAACGGAAAACCGGAACTCCGCGCGCAGCGTCTGGCCCGGCTTGAGTTCCAAGGGCGCTTGGTCCGGACGGAAATACGCGAGGAGGTGACGGTTGGCGGAGACGGTCAGGCCGGCCTGCTGGTTGTGGATGCCGTTGCCCGAGGAGCAATACCACGCCGCGGTCTCGGGCAGCTTGGCGACGAGACGGCGCCCGGGCTGGAAGCGTTCGCTCAGGAGACGTTCGCCGGTCGGCGTCGCCGCCGCGGGTGTCTGCGCGACGAGCGACGAGGTGATGCCCGCACCGCAGAAGACGAGGGCGAGCGCGGCGTGGAGCGAAGAAGGCAGCAGGCTCATCGGTGGGCGCGGGGGCGGGCGTGGCGGCCGCGCGTTAGCGTGAACGACGGCGACGCAGGAGCGCGCAGCCGATGACGACGAGGCCGGCGGATGCCGCGGCGGAGGACGGCTCCGGGACCGGCGTGTAGGTGATCACCACATCGTCGAGCGTGTAGCCGCCGACGGAGGGCGAACCGAAGAACACGAAGGTGTCGAAAGTGGTGAAAGGCGTGTCGCCGTCGGTGTGGGAAAAGCTGTAGCCGGGAAGTCCGGCCACCGAGAAGGAGATCGTCACGCCGGACACCGAACGGCTGAGCGTAAGGCTGGCGCTGTAGCTTTGGTTCGCGACGAACGCGGCGCCGGTGCCGACGTTGTTGGCGGTGGTGGTCCAGGCGTCGGCGCCGTTGATGAGTTTCCCGCTGATGCCGCCATTGCGTTCCCGGATCGAACCGGCGCTGGCGGTGGCGTGGTTGAGGAACGTGCCGTAGCCCGCGTAGTTGTCGAAGATGGCGTTCTCGAAGTTGCTGTTGTCGCCCGTGACGCGATTGCCGCCCGAGTTGAGCAGGCCGAGTCGCAGGATCGTGGAGGTGCCCTCCGCGGGCGGGATCACCGAGAACGTGAAACTCACCTCCAGCTTGTCGCCGATGTCCAGGGTCAGCGGCGAGCCGGCGTCGGTGAAATAGGCCACGGCATGGCGGTTGGAGGCCGAGACGAGGGCGCCGGTGGAATCGCTGACGTTGGACGCGCTCGACATATACCAAGCCGCGGTGGTCGGCAGGTTTTGGACGAGCCGCTGGTCGGGGGCGAAGGTCTCGTCGAGCAGGGTGACGGCGGAGGCGGAGGAGGCGAAGGCAAGGCCGAGGGAGCCAAGCGTGCCGGCCGCGAGGGAGGTGCGGAGGAAGACCGGAGTTTTCATGGGGTTCCGGGTAAACTTGCCCGTGGCGCGCACGGGGGCAACGCGTGTGCTATTCGAACTGTCTACCAGGATGTGCCCTCGGTTCCGATCAGACCGCCACTCGCAAGCTGTTTCCGGGCACGAACTCGCCCGAGATCATGTAGTAGCGGGGCGGATGGCTGAGCCCGTAAACGTGCTCGTGGAGGAGCGAGACGAGAAAGTTGACTGCGTTTTCCGCCAGCAACTCGGCGCGGCTGTCGAAGCCGGCGAGACGACCACCGCCGGGCAGTTCGTAATTGCGCAGGGTGAGTAGGGAGAAGCCGAGCTTTTCGGGGATCTTCCATCCCCGGGCCACGAGCATGTCGTGGTGTTCGCGGTAGCCGATGACGACGTCGAGCCGCTCCTCAGTCACCCACCGGTCGAGGCGTTCGGCCGTGATGTTGTCCTCGGTGAGGATGGCGGGCGGCGACTTGATCGGATAGTTGTCGCAATCGAGCAAATACGCGGCGCGGAGCTGGCCTTCGGTGCGGCTGTCGAGGCCGGGCAGGAGGCAGAGTCCGATGCGCTTGTAGCCGAGGTCGCGCAGCGTCTGCAGGTGCAGAAGCATGTTCTGAAAATGGTGCAGCACCGCGCGGTTGAACTGCGGCGTCGTGACCGAGTAGCCGTAGGCGACGACCGGCCAGCGGTCCCACGGGCCTTCCAGCACGGTGGGGCCGACGAAGGGGCCGATGAGCACGCCGCGCAGACCGCTGTTCCACCAGATGGTGCGGAAGCGGTTGAGGGACGCGCCCTCGGAGCGGAGGTTGTATTCGATGAGATTGTAGCCGAGGCGGGCGGCCTGGGCGCGCGCGTGGGCGTAGACCTCGTCGGAAAACCGGTTCCCGTGCGGCATGTCGGTGAGGTAGGCGAGGCCGCTCTGCACGGCGCGCGGGCGCTGCGCGTTGCGGTAGGCGCAGAGCGCGTTGAGGGCGGGGTCGGGCACGTAACCCATCTTGCGTGCGAGGGCGCGGATGCGCTCGCGCGTCTTGGGCGGGAGTTTGGGATCGTCCCGCATGGCGAGCGAGACGGTCGAAAGATGCACACCGGCGCGCGCCGCGATCTGACGAAGGGTGACGCGCTTCTGCATGGGCGTCTGTTTGAGGACGGCGCCCGGGATGGGTCAAGCGTTTGGGCGACTGTTTGAATGAAGGGCGGCGTGACCCGTCCGGACCCGGCGCGGATGATCGCGCGGATTATCGTCCGTTTCTCCATGTCTCTCCGCCCCTCCTCTCCGGTTTCGGTTTTCGATCGCTGTCACGAACTCGTCGTTTTCGGCGGAGGCTATGCGGGTTTTGGCGCGGCATTGGCCTGCGCGACCGCGGGGAAAAAGGTGCTCTGGATCGAGCCGTCGGGGCAGCTACTCCGCGAATCTACCTGCGGGCTCGAAAACTCCGTTGGATGCGTCGCGCAGGAAGTATCTGAGGAGTGGATACGCTGGCTGAATCGGCTGCGGGAAAAACAGGCCGCTGACGAGACGTGTTTCGATCCGGCGTTTGCGGAAATCGAGGCGGCGCGGTTGTGCGCGGATCCGGCGTCGGGCGTCGGTGCCTTGTTTTACGCTATGCCGGTGGCGGTGGAATGGCGCGGCGAGGAGGTCGCGGCGGTCACGTTCGCGACGAAGGCGGGATATCGCACTCTCGCGGCGCGCCGGTGGATCGACGCGTCGGAAAACGGTCTGCTCTCGGTTCTCGCCCGGCCGTCCTTGCGCGCGGCGCGCAGGGCGCCGGCGGAGCGTCGGCTGGCGATGGCTCTGCAGGCGCCGTCTTGGGAGGGACTCGACGAGCCCCTGGCCGTGTGGTGCGCAAAGCACGGCGCGCGCGCGCGCGGCTCGCTGCGCGCCACGGAGCGGCGCGTCGGCTGGACGATGGACGGCGACGGAGACTGGGCGCGGGAGATGGAGCGATGGCTCGAGCGGTTGCGCGAAGCGTTTCCCTTGCCCTCGCCGGTGATCGTGAGCCACTGCGCGATGGAGGCGGTGCCGATCTATGCGGCGCGTGAGGGAGGCGGCGGGGCCGCGACCAATCTCGCGCGCAATCTCACGGTGCTGAGCCCGACTTTGCGCGACGAGGCGATCGTGAGCGTGGGAGATCGTTTCGCGCTCGGCGCGGCGGTGGCGAAGAGTCTCGTGGCCGAGGGCCGGACGGGAAACGCGTCGGTGAAATGCGCGGTAGCGCAGTCGGCGCACACGGATGCCCGCCGTATCGAGGTCGATCGAGGAGATCGAGGTGGATGTGTTGGTGGCGGGCGCGGGAACTTCGGGCGCGCTGGCCGCGATCACGGCGGGACGGGAGGGAACGCGGACCTGCGCGCTGGAGTTCATGGGTTTTCCCGGCGGCATCGGCACGGGCGCGGGCATCACGTGTTATTTCCACGGGGCGAAGGGCGGGCTGCAGTCCGAGATCGACCGGCGCACGCTGGAGCTGAATCTCCTGCTGGAAGGGCGCGAGCTGCCGGACCGCCGTTGGCACCACGTCGGAAAAATCCTCTCCCTGTTCGACAGCTTCGCCGACGCGCGGGTGCGCTTCGTGGGACGGGCTCTGCTCGCCGAGGTGCGTCTGGACGGCGCCGGCCGCGTGACGGACGTGATCGCCGCGACGTGCGAGGGGCCGGTGCGGATCGTCGCGAAGTCTTTTGTCGACTGCACGGGCGACGGGGATTTGTGCGCGGCGGCGGGCGCGGCGTTTTCCCTCGGGCGCGCGGGCGACGGTCGCATGATGGCGTATTCTCAATCCGTCTTCGCGCTGCGCTCCGACCCGGAGGGGCTGGCGGTGGTGTCGCGCAACTTCGACGCCGGTTGGACCGATCCGACCGATTCGGAGGAGCTTTCGCGCGCGCGGATCGAGGGCGTGGCGCAGCACGCGCGTCCGACGTGGGAGGCGTCCGAAACGCCGCTCGCGGTGGCGCCGCTGCCGGGCGTGCGGCAATCGCGTCAGATCGCGACGGACTACGCGCTCGGCCTGCGCGACCTCGTGGCGCACACGAGCTTCGCGGACGCGGTGGGCGAGGCCGAATCGATCGCGGACACGCATTCGGTGGATCTCGAGTTCGAGGACGACGAAGCGTTTTTCTTTTTCTGCGTGTGCCGGCTTTTCCGGTATTCGCTGCGGACGCAACTGCCCTACCGGATGCTGCTGCCGCGAGGCCTGACGAACGTCTGGATCGCGTGTCGCGCCGCGGGCCTGGAGCCGACCGCTTCCTACGCGGTGCGGATGCAGCGCGACATGCAGCGACTCGGTGAGGTCGCCGGGCGCGTGGCGGCCGGGTGCGCGCGCGAAGATCGTGTCGCGAGGGAAGCGTTGCCCGAGTGGTGGAAAAACGAGGGACAGGCGGTCGATCACCGCGAGGTGCCGGCGGAGCGCGAGGAACCCGCGCGCTGGTTGGAGAGCGTGGCAGCCGGGCAGGCGGGGTTGCCATTGTGGCGGCTTTTTGTGCGAACCGGGGAAAATCGCGCCGCGCTTCGCGAAATCGCGTGCGGTCGGGAGGCGCATCCGCACGCGTCGTTCTGCGCCGCGGCGGTGCTGGCGATGTGGGGCGATCCGGCGGGCGAGGAACGCCTTCTGGCCGCGATCGACGCACGCGAGGAAGGTCCGCCACCTTCGGAGAACAACACCGGCGCGCACGGTCAGGAAATCGATCTGCCCTTCTGGTTGCTCGCCATCGTGCTGCTGCGGCGCGGCGGAACCGCGGCCTGTTTGCCTGTGTTGCGGCGTGTGGCGGACACGCCCGGGCTGCTGTTCAACGTGCGCACGGCGGTGGCGATCACGCTCGAGCGGCTGGCGTCCATCGGGCGCATCTCGGCGGAGGCGGCCGCGGAGATCGCGGAACTCCTGACGCGGCCGCCGCTTTCGGAGGTGATGCTCGCGCCGAGTCATTCAATCTGGCGCAGCCTGCGCGGCGAGCCGCAGTTGAAGCTGCGCAATGACGCCGGGGCTGACACGCGGCAGGACCACGCCTGGCAATTGCATCTGGTCGTCGCGCGCATCCGTGCGCTCGCCGGCCTGCCCGAGACACCTGAGGCCGCCGCCTACCGGGCGGACCCGCGACCGTGGATTCGCCGGATTTTTGAAGGCGTATCTAAAAAGTAGATACTAGTCCTTTCCGGAAGCGCCGCCGCCGGCAAGGCGGCGACAACTTCCGTCGAAGTTCGCGAGCGCTCAGGCGCGGCGGACGTCGCGAATCGGATACTGCGTGACGGTGACGCCCTTGTTGCCGCGGCCGCCGACGGAGAGCTCGCTGAGGTCGAAGACGAACTCCTTCACGCGCGCCTTGCAGCGGCCGCTCAGGTAGACGGTCACGGCCTTCGGCATGCTCTCGGGATTCTTTGTTTCGTCGAAGAAGACCAGCTTCGAGCCCTCGCTGGCCGCGAGGTTGTAGAGTTTCTCGCGCGTCATGCCGCCGAGCTGGAATCGCTTGGCGAAGGCCTTGCCGGTCTCCTTGTCCTGGTAGATGAGCGTGTAGTAGCGGTCGTCGCCGCCCTTCGGCACGACGTGGAGGTGCTCGATGTTTTTGCCGACGAACACCTTGTCGGCGACGCGCACGAGCTTGCAGGTGGCGTCGGCCATGAAGGCGACCACGTCGTCGAGCGGGGTGACGTCCTGCACGAACTCGAAGTCGTCCTTGCGGGTGTTGAGGGCGATGAAGCCTTCGGCGCGGTTGACGTAGAGCTTCTGGTTGGCGGTGACGACGGAGGCGGCGCTGATCTGCTCGATCTCGTCGGCCTGGGTGCGGCGTTTGACCCCCTTGCCGTATTTCTCCTGCAGGCGCTCGAACCAGGCGACGGCGTATTCGGTGAGGTGGGCGAGGTCGTGCTTCACCTGCTTCATCTCGGCCTCGAGGGCCTTGATGGCCTCGTCGGCCTTGAAGCGGTTGTAGGCGGAGATGCGTTTGATGCGAATCTCGGTGAGGCGGACGATGTCGTCGTGCGTGACCTCGCGGCGGAGTTTTTTGACGTGGGGTTTGAGGCCCTCGGAGATCTCGTGGAGCACGGCCTCCCAGGTCTTGGCGCCCTCGATGCGGCGGTAGATGCGCTCCTCGATGAAGATGCGCTCGAGGGAGTCGGCGTGCCACTGGTCCTCGAGCTCGCCGAGGCGGATCTGGAGCTCCTGGCGGAGGAGGTCCTTGGTGCGGTCGACGGAGCGCCGCAGGATTTCGGATACGCCCATGAAGTGCGGCTTGTCGTCGACGATGACGCAGGCGGCGGGGGAGATGGTGACCTCGCAGTCGGTGAAGACGTAGAGCTGGTCGACGAACTTGTCGGGGTCGGCGGTGGAGCTGAGCTCGATGACGATCTCGACGCTTTCGGAGGTGAGGTCCTCGATGCGCTTCACCTTCAGCTTGCCCTTGGCGATGGCGCTCTCGATCGAGGATTTGAGCGACTCGGTGGTGACGCCGTAGGGGAGCTCGGTGATGGCGAACTGGTATTTGCTGCGCTGCTCGATCTTGGCGCGGACCTTCACCTTTCCGCCGCGTTCGCCGTCGTTGTAGTTGGAGAAGTCGGCGATGCCGCCGGAGGGGAAGTCGGGGCGGATGCGGAAGGTTTTGCCCTGGAGGTGGTTGATCGCGGCGCGGCAGAGGTCGTTGAAGTTGTGCGGCAGGATCTTGGTGGTGAGGCCGACGGCGATGCCCTCGGCGCCCTCGAGGAGGGTGATGGGAAACTTGGCCGGGAGCGTGATGGGCTCCTGGGAGCGGCCGTCGTAGGATTTCTGCCAGAGGGTGGTCTTGGGGTTGAACATCACCTCGCGCGCGAAGGGCGTGAGGCGGCACTCGATGTAACGCGGCGCGGCGGCCTCGTCGCCGGTGAGGGTGTTGCCGTAGTTGCCCTGCGGTTCGACGAGCCAGCCGCGCTGGCCCATGGCGACGAGGGCGGCGCCGATGGAGGCGTCGCCGTGCGGATGGAAGGCCATGGTGGCGCCGACGATGTTGGCGACCTTGTGGAAGCGGCCGTCGTCTTTCTCCCAGAGGGTGTGGAGGATGCGGCGTTGGACGGGCTTCAGGCCGTCGTCGATGTGGGGGACGGCGCGGTCGAGAATGACGTAGCTGGCGTATTCGAGGAACCAGTTGCGGTAGGCGTGCGCGAGGGGGGCGGCGTCGTTGTTTTGGGGGGCGACGGGCGCGGCGGTCTCGGCCGCGGGCGGGTTGGCGTCGGCGTCGGAGGAGGTGGCGTCGGCGTCCGGGACCGGGGAACCGGGCGCGGTGCTGCGGGGGGATTCGGGGGCGGGCTGGCCGGCGAGAGGGAGTTCGGGTTGGTCGTCGGAGGGTTTTTTGCCTTTGGACATCGAGAAAAGAGAGCGCGGGGTCGTTGGATCGACGGGAGGGAGGACGGTTTGTTGAAGGGGGAAAGGGACGAAGACGGCGGAATCGTCAATGGCGCGGTTCCGTCCCGCGACCGGGCCCCGGCGGGCCGGCGGGCCGCGGCAATGTTCGTATTACGAACATTGCACAAGGGGCGAGGCGGCTTGCCAGCGGGGGGATGACGGGGAGAGGGTGGCCGGACCATGACAACCACCCTCGTGCTTACCCTGATTGGACGTGATCAACCCGGCCTCGTGCGCGTGGTGGCGGCGACCATCGCGGAGCACGGCGGAAACTGGCTGGAAAGCCGCATGTGCCGGCTCGGCGGGGAGTTCGCCGGCATCGTGCGGCTCGAGATCGAGCCGACGCGGGCGGACGGGCTGGCGGCGGCGTTGCGCGGGCTTTCGGGTTTGCGCGTCGACGTGACGCGCGAGGCGTCGGGCCCGGCGGGCGGCGAGGCCGGAGAGGCGGCGCGATTGGCGGCGCTGGATCTGGTGGGGTCGGACCGTCCGGGAATTTTGCGCGAAGTCTCGGGCGTGCTCGCGGCGCACGGGCTCAATGTCGAGGACCTCGCGAGCGAACGCACCGAGGCTCCGATGGGCGGTGGCAAAATTTTTCAACTACGCGCGGTGGTGAGCGTGCCGGGCGGCGTCGATCTGGCCCGGGTGCGCGCGGACCTGGAGACGCTCGCGGCCGACCTGATGGTCGAGCTCAAGCTCGAGGCGAAGCGCTGAGCCGGGCGCGACGGCGGACGACGTGGCGCGCGAGCTGCGCGCGCTGGCACCGTCGCCGATGCCAATAATAGCATTTCGCCCGTCTTTTGCGGCGACGGGCTTGCGGACGGTATGGGCGCGTCATGCGCCCCTTGCCCCCGATGTCGCGTGGTCTGTCCGCGCACGTGTTCGTCCGGTTCGCCATCGCCGTGGTGTTTCTTGTTTGCGCGCGTCCCGCCGAGGCGGCGCGCGGTCGTCCTTACGTCAACGCCGCGAAGACGACCTTCGTCGCCGACAACGGAAATCTCCTCCGCGGCGCGATCATCAGCACGGAGACGGGTTCCGCGCCCTCGGTCGCGCAGCTCGAGGCGATCAAGCAGGTCGGCCTCAACGCCGTGCATTGTTACGCGGAGCGCCGCGATTACGGTTATTCCGCGGGCGCGAAAGTCGCCGCCGTCGATCTCGCCGTGCAGCGCACGCGCGACGCCGGGCTCTACCTTGTCATCACGATCGGCAACGGCGGCTTCGATCAGACCTTCAACGCGGCGTTCTGGAATTTCTACGCGCCGCGTTACGCCAACGAGACGCACGTGCTCTACGAGATCCAGAACGAGCCCGCGTCCGGCAATCCGCCCTACTCGGGCAACGCCGCGCTGATGCAGATGCAGCTTGCGTGCTACAACATCATCCGCACCCACGCGCCCGCCACGCCGGTGATGTTGATGAGCTACTCGAGCTTCGAGAACGGCGCGGGCGTGCTCCAGGACATCGCCGCGCTCGGCTCGGCCATCGATTGGAGCAACGCGTGCATCGCCTTCCACGGCTACGGCGAAAAAGGCCCCGCCGCGATTCGCGCCTGTTTGGAGACCGTGCTCGCGGCGGGTTATCCGTGCGTGCAGACCGAGTTCTACCGCTGGCCTTGGGGCACGGGCGACTTCGCGCTCGGGGCCGCTCCCTCGCTCTACCAGGACGTCGACGAAACCGGCGACCTCGAGCGACTCGGCGTTTCGTGGCTGAGTTTTCTCACGCTGAGCCGCGTGGTCGACGACGCGCGTTTCAAGAACCCGCTCAACAACGCCGGCATCACGTGGGCGCCCGATTTCGGCAACTGGCCCGTCCCCGGGCGCGCCGTTTACGGCAACGGCGGCGAGCCGCGTCTCGCTTCGCGCGCCACCACGGTGCGCATCCAGGCTGAGGATTACGACATCGGCGGCGAAGGCGTGGCGTATCACGATGTCACTACAACCAACTCCGGCGGCGTTTATCGCCCGGCCGAGGCCGTCGATCTCGAGGCGACGAGCGATTCCGGCGGCGGCTACAACGTCGGGTGGGTCACCTCCGGCGAATGGCTCGAATACACCACGCTCATCCGCGAAGCGGGCTACTACTCGCTTCGTTTGCGCGTGGCCTCGCCGCAGGCGACCAACAGCCTCCGCGTGAAAATGGCCGGCGTCGACGTCACCGGCACGTGGACGTTCTCCGGCACGGGCGCCAACCAATCGTGGACCACGATCTCGAAGACGGTGATGTTGCCGCCCGGGCAGCAGGTGCTGCGCGTCGAGGCGCTTTCCTCCGGTTTTAATCTCAACTGGATCGAGATCGCGCCCCTCGCGAGCGGCGTGATCGCGAACGGCGCCCGCCCGATCCTCGCGCGCTCCACCGGCAAGGCGGTCGGCGTGATCGGCGCGTCCACCTCCAACGGCGCCAAGCTCGAACAACGCACCTACGCCGCCGGCACGAACCAGCGCTGGACCTTCACCCATCGCGGCGCGGGCCAATACACCCTCACCAGCGTGCAGACCGGCAAGGGCATCGACGAGGCCGCGGGCAATTCGCTCAGCGGCGACACGCTGAGCATGTGGGGCGTCAGCGGCGTCGGCAGCGAGGGACAGCGCTGGATCCCCGTCGAAACCGACTCGGGCCACTACAAGCTGCTCAACGTGCGCACGGGACTCGCCATGGGCGTCGCCTCCGCGTCCACCGCCGACGGCGCGCGTGTAGTGGTGGGCGAATACACGTCCGATCTCCACCAGCAGTGGGCGTTCGCCCTGCCCGTCGTGACGATCACCGCGCCCGACGCAGATCTCGGCACGATCGAGGGCAACGGCGGCGAGATTCGCGTCTCCCGCGGTGGCGCCGCCGCGTATCCGCTGACGGTTGATCTCGCGCGCTCCGGCACGGCCGTCGCCGGCGTGGACTACGTCGCCTTGCCGGAGTCGGTCACGATCCCGGCGAACGCGTCCGAGGCGGTCGTGTTCGTATCCACGATTCCAGGACAACTCCCCGCCGCGGCGAAAACGTTGACGGTCTCGGTCGCCGCCTCGGCGACGTCCTACTCGATCGGAACGCCGGCCTCCGCGGCGCTGCTCATCCGGCCGCGCGACGCGTTTGCGCAGTGGGTGGCGACGCATTTTTCGCCGGCGGATCAGGCCGACGCCACGCGAAGCGGTCCCTTGGCCGCGCCCTTCGGCGACGGCGTGCCGAATCTCCTCCGGGCCGCGCTCAATCTCGGCGCGGGCCCGCTCGCGGACGCGGCTTCGTTGCCCGGGGCGGCGATCGAGAACGGCCACTTGGTGCTGCGCTACCGCCAGCTTTCCGGCGGCATGGGCACGCCGGGGATCGACTACACCGCCGGCGGTCTACGTTACGTCGTCGAGGTTTGCGAGGACTTGGGCGCCGGCGAGTCGGCGTGGCAAAGCGGTGCGTCGCTCGTCGAGCCGGTCGGCGCACCGCAGGCGATCGACGCCGAGACGCAGCTCGTGACCGTGCGCATGAAGGCGCCGCTCGCGGAGCGACCGCGTGCGTTTCTGCGGCTGCGAGTGGTGCGGAGCGAGTAGGCGCGAAACGATCCGAAAGTCTGCGCGGCCTTGGGCGTGACTCGTCCTTATGCGCGGGCTCATTTGTATGAGCGGAGCATCGCTTGGCGGGGGAATGGTCGGGCGGCAGAGGATGGAGGGTCATGGCTACCCTAACAAAATCCCCGCTTCTACCCCGGCCCTTGGCGATCCCGACGGCGCGGTTTTCCCTCGGTCTGTGCTTGGCCGCCACCCTGACCGCTTCCGCGCTTCAGGCGCAGAGCATCATCGAGACTTTCGACACCCATCCCGGTTCGGCCGGCAACGGCTGGGTCGGCGCGTGGGGCACCAACACGGGACAGGGCAACTCGGGCGGGAACACCGGCACGACCGGCACCGCCGTCGTCAGCACGGGCACCTCCACGAGTTCTCCGCTCAACGGAGGTGGCCAGTATCTCACCTTCACGGGAAGCACCTCGGAGACCGGTGATCGCAACCAGTTCAACTCGTCGACCAGCCGGCGTTATCAATCGTTCGGCGACGTGGACGTTACCCAGACCCATGTCATCACCTTCGATTTCCGCATCGATTCGCTCACGGGCTTCGACAGCGGGTCCGATTTCGTCGGGGCCTTCGGTCACACCGGCGCCACCTTCAGCAACAACTTCGGATTCGAGTCGTCGTGGACCGTGCGGGTTTTCGCGGGTCAACAGGGTAACGCATCGGCCTTCACCTGGGGCGCGCACAACGGCAATCGCGCCGCGGGCAGCTACTCTGGCAACAACATCGTCGCGTTGAAGGACGAGCTCGGCAACTCGCTGACCGCCCAG